>OHDT01000021.1_pt1 | contig 172351 bp, 96 predicted proteins | sample 1567061 | NCBI WGS metagenome assembly OHDT01 (sample SAMEA3879506, study PRJEB24766) | human gut metagenome | biome: human-associated habitat; feature: feces | place: USA | collected 1985/1987
TAAGAGAGTTTGGATTACTTTTTCAATTTTCAGGAAAAGATACCTGAGTAGTTACCTTATCACATCCGGTAAATGCTTATCAAAAATAAAAAAAGCCCGGCTCCTCTCGGAAACCGGACTTTTTCTATATATGAAGTATTCAATTATGCTTCTTCAGCAACAACTTCGAAAGGAATCTCTACAGAAACTTCCTTGTGCAGCTTAACGATAGCTTTGTACTGGCCAACTTCTTTCACAGCGTCTTTTACAACGATGATCTTACGGTCAATTTCATGACCTAACTTAGCCAATTCATCTGCAATCTGGATGTTACCAACAGAACCGAAGATAGTACCGGTTGAGCTAACTTTAGTAGCGATCTTCAAAGATACGCCTTCCAATTTAGCTGCCAATGCTTCAGCATCCTTCTTGATTTTTTCCAATTTGTGAGCACGTTGCTTCAAATCTTCAGCCAACATTTTCTTTGCAGCAGGAGAAGCAATCACAGCTTTACCTGTCGGGATGAGGTAGTTACGACCATAACCAGACTTAACAGTTACGATGTCGTTCTTATAACCCAAGTTTACAATGTCTTCTTTCAATATAATTTCCATACTTTCCTCCTCCTATTATTTCATCATGTCAGTTACATAAGGCAGCAATGCCAAGTGACGGGCTCTCTTTACAGCTTGAGCTACACGACGTTGGAACTTCAAAGAAGTACCGGTGATGCGACGCGGAAGGATCTTACCTTGCTCATTCAAGAATTTCTTCAAGAATTCAGGATCCTTATAGTCGATATACTTAATACCACTCTTTTTGAAACGGCAGTATTTTTTCTTCTTAACGTCCACTGACGGCGGAGTTAAATATCTGATTTCTGATTGAACTTGTGCCATGATTAATCCTCCTTTTTAGTTGATTTAACACTTCTTCTCTTCGCAGCGTATTCAGCAGCGTACTTGTCTTGCTTGAAAGTCAAGAAACGGATAACGCGCTCATCACGACGGAAGTTAAGCTCTAACTTGTCAATTACAGTAGGGTCTGCATTGAACTCAATCAGCTGATAGAAACCAGTTGACTTCTTCTGGATAGGATATGCCAGTTTTTTCAGTCCCCAGTTTTCCTCATTTACGATCTCAGCACCTTCAGCAGTAAGGATGCCTTTGAATTTTTCTACCGCTTCCTTCATCTGAACATCAGACAAAACGGGAGTTAAAATGAAAACGGTTTCGTATTGATTCATACTTGTTTAATTAATGAATTAATAATTCGTTTAAAAATTTGCGGTGCAAAGGTAGGGATTTTATTTTGATCTACAAACATTTAATGTTTTTTTGTGCCCGAAGGTAGGATTTATCATAGAAGTGACTTACCTTTGCAAAGTTGTTTAAACAATAATTTCATGATCGAGCAATTTAACTTTGACATCCGGCTGATTTTTGCCATCCTGAACGGTAAAGTTTCCGCTGCAATCAACCGAAAACTGTCCCGCAACTTCCGCCAGAACGGTTTGGAGATTACTCCGGAACAGTGGACTGTCCTCATCTTTTTGTGGGAAAAAGACGGAGTGACGCAACAAGAGTTGTGTAATGCAACTTTTAAGGACAAGCCCAGTATGACGCGCCTGATTGATAACATGGAACGTCAACATCTGGTAGTCCGTATCTCGGATAAAAAAGACCGCCGCACCAATCTTATCCACCTCACCAAAGATGGAAAAGAACTGGAAGAACGCGCACGGGTAATCGCTAACCAAACTTTGAAAGAGGCATTACACGGTATCACCGTAGAAGAGCTGAGCATAAGCCAGGAAGTATTAAGAAAAATATTTTTCAATACGAAAGACTGAAATAAATGAAGAATGAAGAATGAGGAATGAGGAATGAAGAGGTTCAGGCAAAAGATGTGGTATTCAGCCTCATTTTTCATTCCTCATTCTTCATTCTTTATTAAAATATGGTTTTTTTGCAAAAATAATTTCGCTTGTTAAAGAATTATGCTTTTCTTTGTGACAAGAATATAATAATCTATTAAAATACACACACATGAAAGGTTTATTAAAAAATCTGGGCTTGATATTAGTCTTGGTGGGAGCTGTAATCTTGGTTGCATGTTCCTTTACCGGTAATGTAAACAACAATACCATTTTAGGAACATCAGCTGTCCTGTTGGTATTGGGATTGGTTACATACATTGTCATCAATAAGAAATTGGCAGACTAATCGTCAGAAAAAGAATAAAAAAGGCGGTTGCTTTGATAGCGACCGCCTTTTTTATTCTTATGCAAGGAGTCTATCAAGACTCCGGTTCCGGTGTAATCAACTTATATCCCTTTCCGTGGATATTGATGATTTCAATGGAAGGATCTTCTTTCAGATGCTTACGCAGCTTCGTGATATACACATCCATGCTACGTGCATTGAAGTAGTTATCATCAATCCAGATGGTCTTCAAAGCAAAGTCACGCTGTAGGATTTCGTTAGCATGAGCACAGAGCAAACCCAAGAGTTCAGACTCTTTCGTAGTCAGCTTCGTCTGCTTTTCAGGCGTTGACAAAATCTGTTTCTGTGTATCGAAAGTAAACATACCGATCTTGTAGATATTACTCTCTTTGTTCTTCTTTCCACGTACACGTCTCAGGATCGCTTCAATTCTGAAAGTCAGCTCTTCCATGCTGAACGGCTTGGTGATGTAATCATCCGCACCGATTTTAAAGCCTTCCAGAATATCTTCTTTCAGTGTCTTTGCGGTCAAGAAGATGATAGGAATTTCGGCATTTGCAGCACGCACTTCCTGAGCCAAAGTGAAACCATCTTTCTTCGGCATCATCACGTCAAACACACACAAGTCATATTTATTCTTCAGAAAAGCTTTGTATCCAGCTTCACCGTCGGGATACAACTCCGCAGAATAACCTTTTGCCTGTAAATATTCTCTTAAAAGCATGCCAAGATTTTCATCATCTTCGCACAATAAAATACGCAGTTTCTCGTCCATATCATTAATTTTTAAGTAAAGGTAATGCAATAATAAATTTAGTTCCAACGTTTAGTTCACTCTCTGCCCGGATGGTTCCCTTATGGTCCGTAATAATCTTTTTCACATAAGACAATCCTAATCCAAAGCCTTTCACATCGTGCAGATTACCTGTATGCACGCGGTAGAACTTTTCAAATATCTTTTTCAAATTTTCTTTCTTAATACCTATACCGTTATCCTGAATAGAAATCATCAGCTTTCCCGGTTCATTCCAGGTCTTCACTTTCAATTCCAAATCCGCATCCGGTCTCTTATACTTCACCGCGTTATCCATCAGATTGAAAATCACATTCGTAAGATGCATTTCATCTGCAAAGATATTCGGGTCTGTTGCGTTCAGTTCCGACTCTATATTACCGTTATAACGCTCCACCTTTAAGGTGAATGTATTAATAACACCTGTAATCAATTCATTGGCATCCAGTTCCTTCATTTTCAAAGTAGCCTTTTGCTTGTCGAACATCGACATCTGGAGCACCTTCTCCACCTGGAACCTCAACCGTTTCGTCTCATCATTGATGACCGTCGATATATGCTGGAACATGGCAGGCGACTTACCCACTGCAGGGTCTTTCAACATCTGCGCCGCCAGTGAAATGGTCGATATCGGCGTTTTAAACTCATGCGTCATATTGTTGATAAAGTCATTCTTCATCTCCGTCAGTTTCTTCTGGCGGAACACGATATAAATCGTGAAGATAAACGTAATCAGCAACACAAAGGTGAATATCATCGACGGTATCATAAAGTTGATCGAGTCGAAAATATAATCTCTTTTGCCCGGAAAATGTATCTTTACGATACTCATACGGGCAGGTGGATCATTCAGGAACAAAGGCTGGGAGTAAGAATACTCGCTACCTTCATCGACATAGTCCGAACAACGGTATACTTCCCGTCCATCCCGGTCAATCACCTTAAAGTGATATCCCAGATCAATGCCATTATCTACCAAGCCCGACTTTAAGTACTGATCCAGATTCTTAAAGTTGATGCGTTCCTCAATCGGCTTGCTACTTGCCGTATATAACATCTGCAAGGCAACTTCATCCAACAAACCACGCTGGTACACATAACGTTCTTTCATTAAATCGATTTGTGTACGAGCTGTTTTAGGAATCGTCTTAGCGCCATGCTTACGCGAAATCATCGCTCTCGGCAGCTCTGACGGCTTATTTGTGATCGTCTGAAGTTCCATGGCCGAATACTTGGAACCATCCGGCGACGTCACCGTAAACCGTTGTGTTTGCACCAATGCCTGCCCTTGCTCAGTCAATTCCCACGCTCTCTTTTCTGCCTCAGAGATGTCTTCCCGCAACCAACGGGCAACCTCAGCGGACTCTACTTCTTTAGAAGCAGCCATCAGTCCACGCTTCACAGATTCATCAAATTGCTCGTTACGCATCTTTACCATCTTCTCTATGTAGCTGATTTGCAGATACAAGAGGCTGAGGAAAGATAACCCCATAACGATACCTAATATCCATATTGTTGACTTCTTCATAGTCACAAAATTAACACTCCCTAATTAACACTCCTAACCTATTAACCTGATTTAACCGCAAGTTCTCGTAAATTAACCGAAAAGAGTTTTTTAAGTTGCATTACGAGCATTATAACAAATCAGCGTGTGTTTGGTTTGCAAATTTAATAAAAAATTAATCATTCTCGTTCACATTTACGCATGTTCTTAATCAGTGTTAATAAAAAAGCCATTACCCCTCGTTCTGAGGGAGTAACGGCTTTAACAAATTATAAAAACAGACGAAGTGAAGTCTTTTATTCTTCAGCTTGCTTAGCTTCGAACTCCTTAACCAACTTATCTTGTACATCACTTGGAACAAGTTCATAGCTGGCAAATTTCATGATAAACGAAGCACGTCCTCCTGTCAAAGAACTCAAGGCTGTGGAGTAAGATGCCATTTCCTTCAAAGGTACTTTAGCACTCAGCTTTTCATAACCGGCTTCACTACTCATACCCATAATCATGGCACGGCGTCCCTGCAAGTCACCCATCACATCACCCATTCTATCCGACGGAACAAATACCTCCACATCATAGATAGGTTCAAGGATCTTCGGTCCTGCATTCTTGAATGCTTCACTAAATGCATTACGGCCGGCCAACATGAAGGAAATTTCATTGGAGTCTACCGGGTGCATCTTACCATCATACACGATAACACGTACATCACGAGCGTACGAACCGGTCAACGGTCCTTGTTCCATACGAGACATGATACCTTTCAGGATAGCCGGCATGAAACGCGCGTCAATAGAACCACCTACGATACTATTAATAAATACCAACTTACCGCCCCATTCTAATGGGATTTCTTCGGTACCTTTCACGTTCATCTTAAACTCCTGCGCACCAAACTTATAAGTATCAGGCAGCGGCATACCTTCGTAATAAGGTTCTACAATCAGATGCACCTCACCAAACTGGCCTGCACCACCCGATTGTTTCTTATGGCGATAGTCTGCACGAGCCGCCTTTGTAATGGTTTCACGATACGGAATTCTCGGTTCCTCATATTTGATTTGCAACTTTTCATTATTCTCCAAACGCCATTTCAACGTACGCAAGTGAAACTCACCCTGTCCGTGAACAATAGTCTGGCGCAATTCCTTGGACTGCTCTATCACCCAAGTCGGGTCTTCCTCGCGCATACGGTTCAATATGGCCATCATCTTTTCCGTATCGGCCTCATTCACGGGTTTGATAGCACGGGAATATTTTGAATTGGGATATTTGACAAAGTTGAAACGGTTTTCAGTACCCTTACCATTCAGAGTATTACCTGTATGCACATCTTTTAATTTCACAGTACAACCGATATCACCAGCCACCATTTCTTCCACCTTAATACGGTTGGCACCTGCACAGGCATAAATCTGAGCGATACGCTCTTTCGAACCACGGTCAGCATTCGTAAAGTCTTCACCTTCGTGCACTTTACCGCTCATAACCTTGAAGTATTGAACGTCACCGATATGAGGTTCAACAGCGGTCTTGAAGAAATAGAGAGAAGTAGGTCCATTCGGATTCGGTTCCACAACCTCGCCACGGGTATTGTGTACGGGCGGCATCTCGTTTACAAACGGAACCACATTACCCAGGAATTCCATCAAACGACGCACACCCATATCTTTACCTGCACAAACACAGAATACGGGGAACATGCCACGTGAAGCCAAACCTTTACGGATACCCTCGCGCATTTCGTCTTCTGTCAGTGAATCCTGTTCAAAGAATTTCTCCATCAGGCTTTCATCGTGTTCAGCAGCAGCTTCTACCAATGCTTTATGCAGTTCGGTTGCTTTTTCCAATTCCTCTGCAGGAACATCTTCAATGGTGGGTGCACCACCTTCGGGGCCCCACGAATATTTTTTCATCAAAAGTACATCAATCAACGAATTAAAGTTCGGTCCGGTAGCCAACGGATATTGCACGGGAACTACCTTCGAACCATAAGCAGACCTCAACTGCTCCAGTACCATATCATAATCACACTTCTCATGGTCAAGCTGGTTCACCAGGAAAATCACCGGTTTGCCTAACTTTTCTGTATATCGGAAATGATTTTGGGTACCCACTTCAGGACCATATTGGCCATTCAGAAGTAATATTGCAGTATCGGTAACATTGAGTGCTGTCATGGCAGCTCCAACAAAGTCATCACTTCCCGGACAGTCTATAATATTAAGTTTCTTACCGTTCCACTCCACATGGAAAACGGTGGAAAACACAGAATAGCCATATTCTTGCTCCACCGGGAAGTAATCGCTGACTGTATTCTTGGCAGTAATTCTGCCGCGACGTTTTATAATACCACTCTCAAAGAGCAGCGCTTCTGTGAGAGTGGTTTTACCCGAGCCATCATTGCCAAGCAGGGCAATGTTCTTAATTTCATTCGTCTGATATACTTTCATGATATATAAGATTTAAAATGAATAACTCAGTATGCCTTCGCATACCCTTAATTTTTGTGAGGCGCAAATTATGAATTTATCAAAAGAAAAGCAATAAATCGATAGTGTTACTAAACTATGTTATGTAACACATCACGACTAACAGAAAGATTTTCTTAACTTTACAGCGTAAATCACTAATCTTTAAACTTACAATGAAAGCACTGCTATCTGCCGGGTTCTTCCACTTTCTGGCTGATAAAGCAACAGAGTTCCGGAAAAGGAAATAGCCGTTCCTTATCAGTCCTCTACATTATATAATAGGTACGCGCGAACCATGTTATATATAATCCAGTTTTATCACTATCACCCTTATATTCTGGTCTTCCTTATCGGTAGCTATCTTCGCTATATGCCAGTCGGACGGGAAGAACAGAAAAAATTCACCGGGAACGGAATCGATAAAGGTTACTTTTGAGGGATCATAATCATAGTGAATCACATCTTTCTGCTCACTATATTCACAATTCGGTTTAGAAGAATCATGGTCCAACAAGGCAAAGCGTTCCATACCTTTCACCACATATTGCAAGTCAATGTGCTTCCGGTGCGACTCAGAGCCTCTTTTTTCCAACGGATCATTCTGGCTATCCTCTACAGAAACAACGAGCGAGGTTCCTTCTATCGGATGTTTTCCTTTCTCGACGGTGGTCAGGTCATGCGATGCCAGCCAACGAAAAGCAGCCTTCCACTGCTCCGGATTCGCCTCGTACTGTGCTTTGAACTCCACCAGATTTGTAGAAGAATGTGGTTTTGCCTTCAAACCTTCGTTCCAAACTTTTGTTTTTACCCATTTCTCCGGAGAGATGCTCTTTGCTTTTTTGCTGCTTTGAGCAGAAACTGACTGACAAAACGCAAACATACAAGCAGTTGCCAATAACCAATAAATATGTTTCATATTAATTTATATTTTAATTTGAGAATACTCGCATTATCTTCTCACAAACCCGGCTCACTTCTGCCTTACCGCGGTTACCAGCTGCATAAGAACTTAGCCCGATTTCATAAACCAAGATATTATCCAGACAATTCTTCAAGGATTCACCCCGGCAGACGACATTGAGAATGACGGGAGCATACCTTTCGTATTCATCCCGGCACTCCGGTTCACCAACACCTATAGGGTCCCATGAGGATAAAATTTCATTGATTGTTTCTATTTCAGAATGCATATTTTCATTGTTATTAATGATTAGCTCACGTCAATGAGTATCAGGATTATAACCCGATGAAAAACAAAAACTTCAAGTAGATATGTAAATATAAAGTGGATTACAAATTCTGATACGCAAAATCGGCAGATTATAAATCCGCTGAGACGGAACTTTTGAGAACTGTTTTCATAGACCACATTGTCGCAATAGTCCGTTTGGGTGGTGCCGATATCTTTTATGTTATGGAGTGCGCGGAGTTTACTACCGTCGGCCAGATATAGGCAAAAGCGCTATCATTGAATCCTGCCAGTGAAATCAATCCGCATCCCACTTATCATAACTACCGTATAAATCCTTCAAGCTCTGTTTGGTTCCTCTTCTATAACGTTCATCTACATATTCATAAGAACGACTATCGTGTATACTAAAAAGCCAAAAAAAGTCACTATACGGAACGGAATATCTGATATACTTTCCTTTTTCGCCACAAAAGTAAAAAGTCGAGTCTCGAAGCAAATCGTATAATTTATCCCAAGGATCCTTTGTTAGGGATCTAAAGAAAGCGGCATTATTCTCGCTCTCAAAATAAAGATGTTGTATGATCGTATCTACAACGTTTAGCTTAAGTGTGTCTTTTCCATTCAATACCGCAAAGAAGTCCTTATGTATACTATCTTTATCTTCTTTAAAATATTCATCTAAAACATCAGTATAGTATATTTCTCCATCAATACGTTGGATATGATTAGTCAATGTTCCTTTGGGAACGTATGAACTATCCACTATTAAAGAATACGAAGACAATATAAAGCGGGGGAAATGGGCCGAATCATAATCTTTGAATGTATATTCTAAGAGTTGAGGAAAAGAATAATAACAATAAGTGAGACGAGACTTATATGTTGTAGAAACCAAAGTATGTTTCTTCCCATTTTTAGACACCCCTATATACCATATTTCATCATATAAACCAGTTGTTGTATCATTTAGATAATCTGTTATCTCAATCAATTTTTCTTTGGGCATATCAATTGACTCCATAGGGTTCATTAAGCAGATATACCTATCCTTGTACTTTATCACTTTCTCCGGTCTTTCCAGACTTCCTTCCAACAATGGAGAGTTGGCCGGTGTTATCTTATAGATAGAGCCGATGCCGTTCGATGGTTCCTCATACATAATGATATACCTCGCGGGAAAAGAATCTTGATCAATCAACCGCTTAACTTCCCGTAAAGCAGTAGAACGAGCAGGAGATTCTTTGCCGGGTTGACAACCCGGCAAAGAAATAAGTAATAATATTAATAATACATTTCTCATACAAACTATTTTTTAAGTCTATCTTGTATATACTTCTGCAAATCTTCGACCTTATTTATATGAATAGTTGTTATATTGCTTTGCTTAGAATTATAATCATGCAACGTTCGGTTCCTCTTTAAATAAACCGCATTATTTCTGCTATTAATATTATTCATATCAGAAGCAGAAGCTCCCTGGCTTTCATCGCCAGGATGAGAATGGATATCTATTTTTTTGCTACCATTCACAGTCATCCTTCTTTTTGCATTATTTCCACTTTCCACAGAGCCTTCTTCATGGTCTGTAATAATAACAGCTGTTGGCCCATCATTTTCATTCTCATATACGTCCAATTTCCATTCAACAATACTATTATCCGCCGCAAACTTAAAGAGGTTGGCAGCATCATGAATGTTGCCGGTTTGTCCATAAGTAGAATATCCATCCAAAGGTTTTTGATTTTCAACCATAGCAGGCATTAATTTAGTATCCATTATAGTTATCGGTTTTCCGCTTATCTGCTTCGGCTTATCTTTTCCATCATAATAATAAACCCGGTCTTTTTTATCTTCATATTTTGTACCACTCCAAAAAGACACATAACCATACTTATTCACTACATAATCATCTTTCCCATCAATATCAATCCTGAGAATTGGATTATTCTTACAATACGCATACGGACTCACTCCATAATACTTTTCACTTGAAGGATCCGCCACATGCCATCTTCCCAGCGCCGGATCATACATTCTCGCCCCGTAATCATACCAGTTCAATCCCTTCTCCGCATCCAGTTCCTTACCGTTATACTTGTAAGGCTGCGCACTGCCGGTGCTTGCCATCACGCCACCGAACGGATAATAATGCGTCGTTTCCTCCACATTGCCATCCTTATCCACTACCACACGGTTGTTTCCCTGATGATCTTTCAGATAATAATGATACTTCTTGTCAGGCAAAGAAACATAACCTTCCTCAGTCAATAATAACTTTTGAGAACTGTTTTCATAGACCACATTGTCGCAATAGTCCGTTTGGGTGGTGCCGATATCTTTTATGTTATGGAGTGTGCGGAGTTTACTGCCGTCGGCTGCATAGATATAGGTAAAAGCGCTATTATCCCGGAACGCTATACGACTGGGCAAATTTAGTATATTATATTCAATACTTGTTATATCCTTGCTCAAATCTTTCGTTAAATTTCCATTGACATCATAGGCAAAGTCACCGTCGGTGCCGGTACCGTTCCTGAAACAGGTTCCACCCCCCACAGAAGTGGCCGTAGAAGTATCGTCAACACGACTCAAACGGTTGCCGTTCAGCTTCATCGTCAACTGATCCACTACTCCGTAAGTATTAGCGCCCGTCTGTCCATGACGCTCAAGGGTCTTTACATTTCCATTTTTGTCATAAGATACCATTTCGTCATATCGCCGTCCGTTCTGGTTTATATCCGCATTTTCTCCGTAAAATGCAGTTTCAAGGCGACCAAGACCGTCATACAATAAATTGTAACCATGATACGTAACGTCATTGCCAGCTTTCCACGTCATACTACTGATGTTTCCATTATAACAGGATTTAGTGAAACGTCCAAAAGTCTTTTCATAATCCAAAGTCTGCACAAACTTGTTCCCATAGATAAATTCCAACCAGTTGCGGATATTATAGGAATACGTCAGCTTATTTACGGAAGCGCCATGAGCCGACTTTGTATTCAATCGGCCGAACTTATCATACGTGTTGGAAGATAAAGTAACCTTCACTCCATTCAGCGTATGTTCTGTTTTGGTTACACGTTCGGCAAAGTCGTATGTATAAGCATACACCTCCGTCAGTGTTGTCTTTCCACTGGCCGTATGGGTATGTGTCACTGTCAGCGGTTTGCCGGTAAACGTATAAGTAGTTTTAGACGTATCATATCCTCCCAACAAGTTACTCTTAACGTTTTTCACTAAACGCCCTTTACTGTCATAGTAATGGGCTGAGTAGATTTTGCTTGTATTACCCAGAACAGACACGACGCTGCCCGTCGGCAAACTCCGCGCACAGAGTGTATCACTGACGGTGAAATAGCTCCTGTTCGTAAAGCCGGTTTGCTTCAGAAAGCCGTAGTCGTCATAATAATTCCGTATATGTACCACTGCATTGGCATCCGTAGTAATCTTATTGACACACTCTCCACGGCACGTCAGGCGGCTGAACTTGTCGTATTGGCAGAATGTCCATTTATTGCCCGAAGCGCGCTGCCTCCCATCTTGCGAGAAAAGCAGGCGGTCGGCATTGTCATATACATTTTCCACATAGTCACTGCCCGGCATTTTCTTCCGGATGCAACGGCCACGGTCATCATATTTGTACGTGAAGGCATAGAGCGATACATCATTCTTATCCTGGAACATGGGCTGGAGAACAAAACAAAGATTCCCCAGATCATCATATACCGAGTAAGTGTCATGGGCTACACCGCCTGTCATCTTACGAATTAAAACAACACGCCCTTCTTTGTCGGTAAAGGTGTAACTGACGTGTTTGTCCTCATCCGTATTTTTGACCACATAAAGTTCTCCGGCAGGATAATAAATTGCCGCATCCAGGGTTAACCCGCCAGCGTCACTCACCACATAGTGCTTGCAACAAAACGAAACGTCAAGTGTGTTTGTCAGATAGCCTGTAGTGCAGGGCTGGCTTTGCCATGCTTTACCCGGTCCGTATTGCTGTACAATGCGGTTCAAGGGAGAAGACTCATAAACAGGCCGGCTATAAGGATAGGCATCACTTGAATAACTGCCGGGAGCATGGGTTTTGAACGTTGCCGGCTGCAGATACGCCGAATCCGATTTTACCGGCAGCCAGGCATTCCCTTCCCTTCCCAGTGCGTCATACTCCTGCAAAGTAATCAGATTCTTCTTGTCAGTAGGTGTAATTCCTTTCTGCACCGTCTGGAATGAGCGCCCCAGACCATCATAATAAACCACATTGTCCATATAGGACGAGCCGCTTTCGTTCAGCAGCGTGCGGGTGCGGACATAATTCTGCGTAGAGACTTGGGCACAAACCGTGGCATATAGTCCCAGCAATACGATAAAAGTATATATACGTTTCATATTCATCATGATTTATTGATTCTTATAATGATATTCAAAGTTCTGAACCGTCTTATCCAAACGGTCGGTCACACTCTTCAGGCGTCCGAATTCATCGTAATTATAGTGAGTGACGTTTCCGTTCGGATCCGTTTTCGAGGTAATGCCGGAAAAAGGCTTGTAAGTATAGGTCGTGACCAATACCCGGGTTCCTTTGAAATAAGCGTCCAGTTTTGCCCTGATTCCGTTTACGTCGGGAGTTACCTCACTTTCCAGCGCAGTGAGTTGCGCATCGGTGGTATATGCCAGCGCCTTCTTCACCTCGGTCAAAGTAGTATTTGAAATCTCAGCAATGATGTATCGTTTATTGTAGCTCCATAAGTAGACGGTAGTCAGGTTCTGCTTCTCCGTCACATACGAGAGGTTGCCGTTGGCGGTATAGGCGCACGTTGCATCTGCCAGATAAGCGGAAGACGGTGAGTAGGTTCCCCGACTTAAAGTGTCCGTGCCAATCTGTCCCTGGGGCTTATTGGAGAATTTGAAACTTCCTGTTGGCAAAGGTTTCACCAGTTTCAACCGGGCATGAGACGTCAGTTGCCCCTTGTCGTTATAACTGTTCAGATTGCCTGCCACAACGGATGGAGCACCGCCACGCGTCAGGATCTTTACCGTTTCGGTAGGCACATTCAGTATATTCTTGTTCACCAAGGTAGCGGGATAACTGCCGGTGGCGGCGTAATTCTGCGGATAGAGCGTATGCGCAGTTTCATTCAGACCGGAGCTATCGGTGGTCTTGACCGTGGCCAGCTGCAAATTCCAGGGATTGTAAGTATAATCAAACGTAGTAGTCAGCATGCCATTGTCTGTATACTCTTTTACTACCTGCCTTGTCCGCTCTATCCAAAACTTAGAGGAAGGATAAATGCAGAAGAGCATACGGGCACCGTTGGTAGACACAGCATAATCATTCCCCAAACCCACAGGCGCACATTCGTCGGGACCGGAATAGATATCCTCTACCACGGCATTGACATAATGATGCTCTTTCTTCAAGACTGTATATGTATGGGCGGATTCGCGTACCAGCTTTCCGGAAGAGTCATAATCAGATTCTTTCAGCAGATTGCCGTTACGGGGATCGGTCAGTTGCGGAGTGAAATCAAGGAAAGAAGATGCCATGTTTCTCTTGTTCCAGTATTCATAGACTTTCCGTCCGCTACCAATGCCGCGTATAACAGATACCCGCCCATAGCCCAATGGCACTCCCTTAGACAATGCCATATTATCAGAAGACACTTGCCAGTAGTACTTCAGCACCGGAGCCGGAACGGCAGGATAATCGGGACCGGCAGGGGTATCAAAAGCCGGACCGCGTTCAGCCTGATAAAGTTGCATTTTCTTGCGTGCAAAGCGTAGAGGTGTCATCAACACTCCCGATGAAGCACCCGTTTCCTTAGAATAATCATATTTTACAGAAAGGATACTCCCCAGATTATCAACCTGTTGAATCTCTTTAATCCGGACTCCACCACCGTAAGACACTATAGTTCCGGTATTTTTTATGCTGATATCAACCCTCTTGCCACCATGAAAGTCAGGGCCTGGCGTAATTTGCGGGGAAGAGATGTCAGCTCTCAACTGATATTTGCCGGCCGGCAAAAATAATCTCTGTGTACGCTTGAAAGTTCCATTTACCGCCTTAAGGGTATCTGCCGGAGTTACCACCCAAGTTTTGTAAGGGTGAAAACTTGTTATCGGAGCACCGGAAGAAGGGATTTGCTCATAGATAAAGATATGTGCCGGACTTCCCAGCATATCCCGCCATGATTCTCCTGCCGGGCAATAGTGTGAAACGGAAACTTCAACTTCCATATCCCGGTCTATTGTGAAATCTCTCGGTTTCCTATATTCTTCCGGTATGGTAGAATTGGCATTAGTAGCCAGAGTAGACAATGAAAAGGACTTCTGCAACTGGGCATATCGCGTATCAAGATACATATAGTTAGTAAAAGAGTGAGGCTCATAGCTGAAACGGCTTTCGCCTCCTGTGGGATAAACAATTCCTGACAACATTCCGGCACTGATTGTGGCAGGATTGCATCTGCGGTCGGCAAAGACGATGGAAACGGCAGGACTATACGGGAAATCATTATACCCGCTTTCACCTGATATTGAACGATCCATCAGCAAGGTCTTATTATTCTTTCCGTTAAAATGTCCCCAATAATCGCGCGCGGAAGAGGTTTTGGCAGGCAAAGCGGCATTATACTTGAATTTATAGGGAGGACATTTCTTCAAAACGCCCGCAGCATCCGGAACTTCTTCCTGCAAAGAGTTCAGAAGCAGACGCCGCTTTATTTCATTACTGTCATACAACGAATGATAAGCCGATAACAGATCGCGCTTTTCATAATATTCATAAAGTCGATCACCGCCCGTACTGTTTCCTTCCATATAGCCATATACAAAATTGAAGCGCTTCACTATACTGTTTTTCTTGTCTGTCACTTCTATATTATTCAATTTGCGCCCTCCTTTCAAATCATTTCGGGTGCCTATGTTGAAGCGGACGGTTTCCTTGTCAGTCACAATCTCGTACAGATAGTAATTGTGAATCTTGATCACAGGAGACAGTTCTTTCTCAACCCTGTAATCAGCTTTGCCCGTCAGTCCATAATACCACGTTTCCTGAAGTTCGGGCAACAGACGTATCCAATCGTATTGCCTGTAATTCAGGACGATGACCCTTCCGTCAGGATGCTTGATCTGCGTCAGATAATAAGACTTGTTTATCAGAGCATTGGACAAAGCGCTATTTACGGCATTCGGATTATTATCCTCTATGATGCCGAATGTATACTGAATGCCGTCGGCATCAGTAATCCGCGTAATGCCGGCCTCTCCTCCTTCAATCTTGAACTTGCAGTCCTGACCGGTCACAATGAACTTCTTCTGTAAAGGATGATAGATGAAATCGAAATGATGCCCCATGAAGTTAGCGGAATAAGACTGCGCCTCGCCTTCACGGTTGTATATGATATGTCCGTACAGTTCGGTAGAGATATCCGTCGTCCTGGGCGGAAAGACGCATTTAAAAAAATTATATCCATAACTGCCCTTCCAGCCCGACTCATGATTACCGTCCATCTTATAATGGCGTCCGAAATCATCACTGTACATTTCTCGCAAGTTCAACTTGTCATAAAGGAATTCCCAGTCTTTTGCCGGTGCACCGGCAGAAGACTGCGTGGTACGTGTAGTAACCATTCCCCCCGCATTCAGCAGCCAGTTCAGCCCCACCCAGGTAGCTTCCTGGTTCACCTGTATAGCAGTGCCCTGATAATCCAGACTGATAGGCAGCCGCAGCTCGCCACACTTCACCTCATAAATAGGAACCGATATCTGGGGAACGCCCGTATAAAGGCTCACCGGTATATCACCCACCTTCATCAACGCCGCCACTTCGGGCGACTTGATATTGACACGTTGTAAACTGGATTCTGACTGGGAATAAGCCCTCAGCGAACAGAGCAGTACGAGAATCCATACTATATTTTTTTTCATAATTGTCTTTATGCTTTTATCATTTGATTCAAAAAAAATATTTCTGCAAATCACCGACTTTTCACCACCGGCATGTGCACCTGCCGTGGTGAAAAGAGAGAGAGATTGCGTAGAGCGCAGAGCCTACAGAGGCATTGCGTGAGCTCCGATCACACCCGCTATTGCCGAAGCGGTCGCGATGATTACCTTCAGGATCAAGTCCCAAACTGATTTTTTGATTGCCATGTCGATTGATTTTAAAAATTAGAAATTAAAAATACACTGCGAAATACAGCGGAAAAGGAAGATTATCCCAAAGGATTTTCATCCAGTCCGCCGCTACCCGATCCGCCCGATCCACCCGATCCACCGCTACCTGAGCCGCCGTTATCCAGTTTTTCCAGTTCGAACATCACATTGTTCACACCCCCCTTGGTAGTAGCCACCGACTCATTAGCCAGTTTAAATCCTGTATCCGGCAAGAAACGGATATTGACTTGTTTAATGTTCTTCACGCTACATTTATCCGCCGCGTCCACGCCCGGACAACGAAGAGTGATATAGAACGTGCCGAATTTATCCAGTTTCACACGATTGCCGTCACGCAAAATCTGCTTCATGCTGCGCACAAGCGACTTGATGACATGCTCCACATCCTCCACCGAAAGGGCGCCCAGGCCTTCTATCTCGTTCGCGATGCGAACAATGTCGTACAATTGGCCGGTGTCCGGCTTCTGGCGGAGATAGTAATATACAGGCGAAGACTTATCGCCTATCTTCTTATGACGCTCATAGCGTCTCAATTTTACTGTTCCCATAATTCCTTTGTTTTTTAGGGTAAATAATAAATTCCGGTTAATGATCTCTCGAAACGTTTCGTTGGCACAAATGTAGGGGATACCCCCCACGCCGCAGGAGGTTTCCGGAGGATAGGGAAGGATAAGGAAGAATAAAAGACGATAAAGGAGATTATCGAAAAAACAAGATTGAAAATACGGATATATTTATGGATAATTCGTGGACATTATATTTTCATATTACACTGATATTCACTACCTTTACAGAACAAACCAAGTGATTATTCACTTCCATTTCATTAATCAGAAAAACAACAATTAATCATGAACGAAAATCTTACTCAAATCAAAAAACAGGAAGAAAAAACAGAAGAGGAGAAAGACGAAAAAGCTTTTCCTATACACACCTACGGTAAAGGAGAACTTGCCTCGCTGTATATGCCCGACGTACAGCAGCAAACAGCCGTCAACCGGTTCAACGAATGGCTACGCTTATATCCCGGACTGGAACAGCAACTCCGCCAAGCCGGCTGGCGCCCTGAAGTGCGAAAATATACACCCGCACAAGTCCGAATCCTCATAAAAGCGCTGGGAGAGCCGTAGCGAACGCTTCACGCCGTTCCGGATTCCATTCCCCGCATTTCAGAAACGCTTCTTGCTATAGTGAAAAAGAGAGAAGCAGTCAGAAATCACACTTTAGCCGTCCGGGAAACAGCCTGGTACCGAAGAAATTTCTCCTTATTTACGCGCGCATACGTACACGTATATTCATTTATATATTTATATAGAAAAAAGTTACATAGGAGGCATGGTAGCTACCACACTTCCTATGTAACTTTTTCTCATAAAAGAATATATTATATAAATAATAAAGAGAAAGAATTGGAATAAGAAAGCAAATAATTTATCTGAATACCTTCCCCAATCTTTTCAAACAATTACCTTTGCACCGTTTTTTTCTTAACAAAAGCTAAAAACATCATTTATTTGAAACATTGAAATTCCGAAAAAAAGCATGAAAAAAAACGCTGTTTAAAGGATTTCGCCATGCAAATCGGTAGCATGGCATACAGGGGACTCGTATTTTCCCTGAAGAATAAAGATACCGACGAGTCTGAAATCATGAACGTAATAAAACGGTTATACAACGGCCCCGTAGTCGTATCGAAAGCCGAACGCACAAAGGTACTGAAGCAATGGACGGACTTCTTCTTTTCTTCTGATCCGCCTTATCCCGGCATGACCTACATTATGCTGGCACGCCTGCTACACCTACTCTACGTCTTTACTTCCAACCGCACCCAGAGTGAAGAAGTGTGTACACAAACCATTGAAAAGGAGATAGAGAACTTAGCCGAAAAAAAGTGATACGGCCTACACTACAGGAAAGTATCACTGAAATCCTGAAAAAAAGCCGCTTTTTGATGTGAAAAAGCGGCTTTTCAACTCTAATAAAATATTATTCCTTTGCACCGTGATCAGACAATGACACAGAAACTTAATACAATAACGAAAAATGAATTCAATTAATGTAACAGCCTACAGAGGCTACTCGCAAGTGATAGGCGAACTATCTTTGCAACAAATGTTCCACCTGATACAGTCTGGCGCTTACGCTAACAAAATTCAGGATATTGAGAAAGCAATGCAAGCGGGAGACCTCGCAAAAGCCGACCACATCAAACGCCAACTGCCTTTCTATACCCTCACGGCCAACTATCAGATGTGTCGCCAGGCATACAGCCTGAAGCTATACAACGACTTGCCCGTGCTGGACTTCGATGACATGCAGCCCGAAGCCCTTCCCCGGATGCGCCAACTGATACATGACGACCCCAACACCGTAGGCTCTTTCCTCACTCCGCGACGCCACGGACTGAAGCCGGTGGTCTACATGCTGAGCGAAGAAGCCGAAAATCTCCGAAACGAACTGCAAGCACTCCCCACAGTGACTTACGCACAACTGGAAAGTTATCATAAACGTATGTACCAACTGGCTTGCCACCACTACGAGGACTTGCTTGGCACGCCCGTAGACACCAGCGGCAGCGATCTGTCACGTGGCTTCTACGGTTCTTTCGACCCCGACGCCATGCTCTTCACCGAAAGGTTGGCGGCTGTCCGCCCTCTGTGCATCAACCTCGTACTGCCGGAGAAAGGGGAAGCGTCCGCGCCCCATGCCCGACGCACCAACTGCAAGGCGCTGGAAGACTCCACCATTGACATCTCTACCCTCGACCCGGCTGTACAGTTCGCCTTCAGCAAGGCACTGGGGTACACCAAACGGAAGTTCACCTTCAAGGAAGGCAGCCGCGACACCTTTATCAATTGCCTCGGCACCCGCTGTTACCGGCAGGGCATCCCGCAGGACATCGCTCTACTGCTGGTGCGCCACGCCTACGGCAACACGCCCGATTTCGACTTACAGAAACCTTTCGAAAACGGCTACCTTTATACTTCCAAAGTGGATCAAAGCGCAGAGGAAGAAAAGAAAAGTTCCATAGAAAAAGCGATGGAATTTCTGCGCGCACACTATAAATTCCGCTACAACCTGGTACTGGAATCACTGGAATACAGAAAGCTAACCCTCAAGGCCGAAGGTGACGGCACGTCCACTGCCACCCACGCCTTCCGCACACTCAAGCAAAAGGACCTGAACAGCATCTATACCCACATGCAACTGGAAAGTCAGCATTGCTCGCAAAACATGCTGAGAGCTATTATCGACTCGGACTTCACCCCCGAATTCAATCCCTTCACCGCCTACTTCTTCTCCCTACCACCCTGGGACGGGGTGACGGATTACATCAGTCAACTGGCCGACAGCGTCCAGACCACCGACCCGGGCTTCTGGCACGACAGCCTGCGCCGCTGGCTGGTGGCGCTCGTTGCCGGAGCCATCGACGACAACGTGCAGAATCAGGAACTGCTCTTGCTCTACAGCGAGCAGGGGGTAGGAAAAAGTACTTTTATACGCAACCTCGTACCTCCCCAACTGAAAGACTACTTCAGCAGCGCCATGATCAATCCTGACAATAAAGACCACATGATGCAACTGACTACCCGTCTTCTCATCCACATGGAAGAAATGGGGGTAATGTCACCTACCAGATTGGCCGATACCAAGCGTATCATCACTCAGGACAGCGTTCACGCGCGAAAGCCCTACGAAATTCAGGCATCCACCTTTATACGCCGCGCCTCTTTTGCGGGCAGCACCAACAATCCGCGCTGCCTGCAGGACATAGGCGAGAACCGCCGTATCCTCTACAACAGTGTCAAAAAGATAGACTATAAGTATCAAATACCCTACGAGGGACTCTATGCACAGGCATTGGCACTCTACCGCAATGGTTTCCATTTCTGGTACGAAGGGAATGAAATCGGCCTTCTGAACCGGCGCAACGAACACTTCCGGATGCGCGAACCGATTGAAGAAAACCTCTTTCACTATTACCGTCCGGCACACCCCACCGAAGCGGCACAGAAATGGCTGCCCGCTTCCCTGCTCATGTCGCACATCAGCCTCAATGGACGGATACAGAGTAATACGCAAACCTTGCAGACACTCATCACCGTACTGGATGGCAATAGCTTCCGCCACCGTATCACGAACAACGGCATCACTGAATATTCAGTAATAGAATATACGCTGGAGGAAAGGAAAACAAATTCCGTAGAGACGGTGATAGAGAAACAAGAAGAGCTGCGAGAAGGCGTAAATGATGCCATTTGACACAAAAGCACCCCCAAAATGACAGATTCTTAGAGGTAAAAATGAGAAGTCGTTCTTATCTTTGCAACAGAAATTAATTCGTAAACTAACAATAATCCATTCAAATCATGAGAAACATTTTCTGGAGTATGACATTAGTTGTTGCCTGTTTATTTGGAGCTGCTACAGCGCAAGCCCAAAAACAAGTAACCGCCAACAATGCCATCGTACCGGGTGAAGTATGGAACGACACCGACGGTAACCCCATCAATGCACATGGTGGCGGTATCCTCTACCATGAAGGAACGTACTACTGGTACGGTGAGTACAAAAAAGGTAAAACCATCCTGCCCGAATGGGCCACATGGGAGTGTTACCGCACGGATGTAACCGGCGTGAGCTGCTATTCATCCAAAGACCTGCTGAACTGGAAGTTCGAAGGCATCGTGCTTCCCGCAGTAAAGGACGACCAAGGCCACGACCTGCACACCAGCAAGGTACTGGAACGTCCGAAGGTGATTTATAACCCAAAAACCAAGAAATTCGTGATGTGGGCACACGTGGAAAGCGCCGACTACAGCAAGGCATGCGCCGGAGTAGCCGTCAGTGACTCCCCTACCGGAGAATTCACCTATCTGGGCAGCTTCCGCCCCAACGGTGCCATGAGCCGCGACCAAACCGTATTCGTGGATGACGACGGCCGCGCCTATCATTTCTACTCTTCCGAAAACAACGCCACACTGTACATCAGCGAATTGACTGACGATTATCAAAGACCGAGCGGACGCTATACCCGCAACTTCGTCAAGGAAAGCCGCGAAGCCCCCGCCGTCTTCAAGCGTAATGGGAAATACTACATGCTCTCTTCCGGCTGTACCGGATGGGATCCGAACCAGGCAGAACTGGCTGTAGCTGATTCCATTATGGGTGAATGGAAAACAATAGGCAACCCTTGTACCGGAACAGATGCCGACAAGACTTTCTATGCCCAAAGCACTTACGTGCAGAAAGTAATGGGCAAGAAAGACATGTACATCGCCCTGTTCGACCGCTGGAATAAGAAAGACCTGGAAAACTCACGTTATGTATGGCTTCCCTTCTCCTTCGAAGGTGATAAAATCACCATTCCCTGGCGTGACAAATGGAGCTTCGACAGTTTCGAAGACCAAGGCCGTTTTGAAGCCGGCAAAGGAACTTTCCTGCTAAATGGCAAACCATTTGTAGTTAAAGCCGCCGAACTGCACTACCCGCGCATCCCGAAACCTTATTGGGACCAACGCATCAAGTTGTGCAAAGCACTGGGTATGAACACTGTCTGCCTCTATGTATTCTGGAACTCTCACGAACCGAAACCCGGCGTATATGACTTTACGGAGCAAAACGACCTGGCTGAGTTCTGCCGTCTGTGCCAGCAAAATGATATGTATGTCATCCTCCGCCCCGGACCGTATGTTTGTGCCGAGTGGGAAATGGGTGGTCTGCCGTGGTGGCTGCTTAAGAAAAAGGATGTGCGTCTGCGCGAATCCGATCCTTACTTCATTGAACGTGTAGCTCTGTTCGAAGAAGCCGTTGCCAAGCAAGTGAAAGACCTGACGATTGCCAATGGCGGCCCCATCATCATGGTACAGGTAGAAAACGAATATGGATCTTACGGAGAAGATAAGGGGTATGTATCCCAAATCAGAGACATCGTACGTGCCAACTTCGGAAATGACATCGCTCTGTTCCAATGCGACTGGGCTTCTAACTTCACCCTGAACGGACTCGATGACCTGATCTGGACCATGAACTTCGGTACAGGCGCCAACGTCGACCAGCAATTTGCCAAACTGAAACAGCTTCGTCCCAACAGTCCGCTGATGTGTTCTGAATTCTGGAGCGGTTGGTTCGACAAATGGGGTGCCAACCACGAAACCCGTCCTGCCGCAGATATGATCAAAGGTATCGATGATATGTTATCAAGAGGCATTTCATTCAGCCTGTATATGACACATGGAGGTACGAACTGGGGACACTGGGCAGGCGCCAACTCTCCCGGCTTTGCACCCGATGTGACGTCTTACGATTACGATGCGCCTATCAGTGAATCCGGTCAGACAACTCCTAAGTATTGGGCGTTGAGAGAAGCCATGGCGAAATACATGGATGGTGAGAAACAGGCGAAAGTACCTGCACTGATCAAACCTATCAGCATCCCTGCTTTCAGATTCACAGAAATGGCACCACTGTTCGAGAACCTGCCCGCAGCAAAGAAGGATGAAAACATCCGCACCATGGAAGAATATAACCAAGGCTTCGGAAGCATCCTCTACCGCACTACCCTGCCTGAATTGAAATCACCCGCTACCCTCACAGTAAACGATGCGCACGACTATGCTCAGGTATTCGTAGACGGGAAATACATCGGCAAGCTCGACAGAAGAAACGGTGAAAAGCAATTGGTACTCCCCGCCTGCGTCAAAGGTTCCAGACTTGATATTCTGGTAGAAGCCATGGGCCGCATCAACTTCGGACGTGCCATCAAAGACTTCAAAGGAATCACGAAAAACGTAGAACTTTCTATGGACATCAACGGATATCCTTTCGTTTGCGACCTGAAGAACTGGGAAGTTTTCAACATTGAAGATACGTATGAATTCTATCAGGGCATGAAGTTCCAGCCGATAGAGTCATTGACTGACCGCCTCGGACAACGTATTCCGGGTGTTTACCGTGCTAAATTCCAGGTGAAGAAACCGAGCGATACTTTCCTGAACTTCGAAACATGGGGCAAAGGACTGGTTTATGTGAACGGTTATGCATTAGGCCGTATCTGGGAGATCGGTCCTCAGCAGACTCTTTATGTACCGGGATGCTGGTTGAAGAAAGGTGAGAATGAAATCGTAGTTTTCGATATCGTAGGTCCTAAAGAAGCTAAGTCCGAAGGTTTAAGTGAACCGCTCCTTGACCAGCTGCTTGTACAGAAACCCTTGACACATCGCAATGAAGGCGAAAACCTGAACTTGTCAGGTGAAAAGCCTGTATTCACGGGAAGTTTCAAACCGGGTAACGGCTGGCAGGAAGTTAAATTCAACAAACCGGTCACCGGACGCTATGTTTGCATTGAAGCATTAAACTCACAGGATGGAAAAGACTTGGCTTGTATTGCCGAAATGTATTTCTTGGACAAGGATGGCAGCCGTCTGTCCCGCGAGCCTTGGATTGTGAAGTATGCCGACAGCGAAGACGTGGCTCACGTCAACCGCTCTGCCGACAAGACTTTCGACCTTCAGGAATCCACCTATTGGAGCACAGAGAAAGGTAGTCCTTATCCGCATACGATTGTAATCGATCTGGGCGCCAGTCATGCCGTGACTGGTTTCCAATGCTTACCCCGAATGGAAAGCGAAGTACCGGGAAGCATTAAGGATTTCAAGATTTATGTGAAGGGGGAAAACTTCAAATACTAATCTGATTCACCACAGAGTAACACAGAGTCCCACGGAGTTCATTCATTTGATTTTAAATCAATAGAACTCCGTGGGACTCCGTGTTACTCTGTGGTGAGATTTTAATAAAGTATCACCTGATCCAGCACCACTTAGACAGCCGCTCTTCTTTATATAGAAGTCCGACTCATTATCGTACGATTGTAGTTTCAGGGCCAAGATAAGAGCGCTTCATTCCTCCCATATCTATCACCACCTTTTGAATAATCATACCCGGGTCAGAGCATATCAATTTCAAAGTATGCTTGCCCGGCTTATCAATGTTTAGGGTTACAGCATTTATCGTACTGTTGCGGTACACATTTTCCCTCCATTCGCCTGAATATTCTTTTGCATTATTCGAAGCATATTTCAATAAGCCATCATCTATCATTATGCCGAAGCAAGTGCCACGTTCCGAATTCACCGGGAAAACAGGTAATGCATATGTATAAACCGTTACTGAACCGGCATTAAAAGTATAAAAATCATATTCCACTTTGGCAGCCTGTCTGGAACGACGTGGATTTTGAACAGGTTTTGTAGCCTCTCCTAATTGTATACACTGATTCTCATATCCCAATCCCTCTATTACTTTCATTTTTATATCTTCATTCTCCACTTTTCTATGAAATTTTCCCGGATTGATAGATACACAACCATTATCCTCCACATACCATCCTTTCAACTCGCCGGCTGTAGGATAAGCAGGATTGAAAACAGGCAAATAAATCTTTTCCTGATTGCTGCCGGATATAATATCAATTTCACCTGTTACCCTTTCTCCTACCGGAACTTTCGACCAGTCAACAGATACAATAATCCGTTCTTGCAGAAGAGTGGTTCCGCTCTGCCTGCTGAGTTTGATCCACGAATCCGAAACTTTAGCATTCCACGTAAATGCTTGTTCTCCTATATTATACAATTCAATAAAAGATTCTTTCCGGGTATAAGGATTTACGCAAGGAAGTACATTCAATGTAATCTTTCCCAAAGGAGAGTCCTGTCCCGGAAGAAAAACACGCATTTCTGCTTTCTGCGGTACATCGATGGTCGTTACCGGTGGCATCTTCTGATAAGTAGCAGTCCATCCGGGTGCCAGAGCCATCATATGGTTCCATTTACCATTAAGCAGGGAGTTATACTTACCGGTATAATAATCGATACTATCATGATAAGCCTTTGTTCTATCAGCCAAATAGTTGGTTGCTGCACGTCCTTGACGCGCGTACCATCTGTTTTGCTGCGCAGTCAGCATTTTCTTGTTCATAAGCGCCGCTCCTTTCACAGGATAGAAAACCAGCTCATAAAAAGCAGCCTTATAAGATTCCGGCAACGTGTTCCATATCTTTTCGCTCTTATCAGAAATACGGTCGTACTCTTGCATTCTGCCTTCTGCTTCATTATAATTTGCAAAAGAAAAGTCTGTATCCGTCATTCTTTCCTGAGCATGTTCATTATTCCATTCATATCCCCATCCCATTGCCTCCGGTTTGTGCTGGAAACCTAAATGATAATAACTGTTCATTATATCGTCAATATCTTCCCTATACTTTTCACCAAATATGGAAGCCAGAAAGTCCACCTGATGATTGTTTATATTATCAAAATTGAATTTATCAATGTCCCAGGCCATATCCAGAAATGTTTTCATACCCAATTCACCCGGTTTGATGTCTCCCACATTCAATAACCAATAGCGTTTTGCTCCGGTATCATAAGCCTTGCGCATTTCTTCGAACATCAATGCCGGAGGAGTTGTATTCAACCACAAATAGTCATGCGGCTCGCCTAAATATGAAATATGATAATATACGCCCGATCCACCTTTACGGTTTCTTTCTTCCTTATTATTCAATCGTTTGATATAACCGAAATTATCATCCGGCCAAACCAACATAATGTCTTCCGGAAGCCTCAGCCCTCTTTCATAGATATCAAGCACTTCTTTATAGGGAACAAAAATCTGAGGGATAGAGTCAAGAGGAGAATCTACATGTTGCTTCAAAATGCCTCTTTGGTCAGCAATGACCTCCTCTACCAAGCTGACTTCTTTATCTTTGGGAACACCTACGAGTCCGGCGTCATGAATACCACGCATAGCAATCGTATAAATGTTCTCATACGGGGCATTCTCGGAAACCCGTCGGTCGAGTATCTTATTGATTCCTCCTTTGTTAGTTATATAATTCCATTCTCCCATTGTTTTTTTATCCCACTCCGTTACATTATTAAAGAGTAACGGTTCGCAATGAGAAGAACTCATTATAATTCCATAACTATCAGCAACTAATTTGTTTTCAGGATACTTATTAAAAGCACCCGAAGAAGGATGCATCGCAGGTGCCAGCATATTACCTTTCATCCGCAGAATCAGTTCACACACCTTAGCATAAGTTTTCGGTCCGATGTCGCCCAGTTCTTTATCAAACGTTTTTCCGGCCCACGGAGTTATTCCCCAACCTTCATCATTAATAAAGATACCCCTGTACTGAACAGACGGAGCCTGAGAAACATAGTTTATGTTCTCAATATATAATTGAGACTTTCTTTTTGTTGGCACATCGGCCCACCAGTACAAAGGAGACACTCCTATAGCCTCTGACAGTGTGAATACGCCATAGACTGTACCACGCCTGTCGCATCCAGCAATGACAAGCACTTTTTTCACTCCTTTGGCAGGATCATCTATCGTTTTAACAACAAACTGTTCCCAACCACCACGAATAGCCGACACATCTAATTGTCCCTCTGCCACCAATCGGTCAATAAAAGCATTACGTCCCACTGTTCCCACAACAACGGCATACTCCGACGAAACCTTTTTCGAAGAAACAGGTACTTTCTTATTAGTCACCCGCTTTATATCTTCAGCCAGAAGACAAGCCATTTTTTCTACTACACCATAATCCCCGGCATTATAATAAATCACTGTCTTATGGGAAGACACTAACGGAAAGGCTGCCCCGCCCCCGGTTTCTTTAACAATAATCTGTCCCCAGCATATTACCGGAAGAAACATAGACATGAATACAAACCAAAATCTCATCATAACATAAACTATATTTTAATTACTACTTATCATCTTTATTCATATCCGGGGTTCTGTTCTAACACAGCTCCTCTGTTAGCTTCAATTTCTTTATAAGGTATTGGCCATAATTCATAATGTTTTTCCATCTCCTTGGCATAATAAGGATTGCATTTCATCACGCGGTCGTAAAGCTTTCCCATTCTCATCAACGTTATTCTACGTCTTTCTTCTACGCCTAACTCTCTCATTCTCTCATCCAGAATATAATCCAATGTTACCTGAGATGCCGATACAGGCTTAGCATGAGCTCTATCGCGAATCACATTGATATCAGCCGCTGCCTTATCCTTATCATTTAAAGCCAGATAAGCCTCAGCACGCAACAAGTAAGTCTCGGCAAGCCTGAACATATATTGATCCGTATATGTAGCACCGGCTCCACTGTTAAGCGCAAAAGTTTTGGAATTGGAATACAAACCATCCGGATGATTATACGGAGTAGTACACTTGGATTGATAAGCATAGAGCGGACGGGACGGAACCGTAACCCCTACCGGCGGATTTTGAGTGTCAATGGTGTCCCCGTAAAGTTTGGCATACTCTTTATTATGAACTGCAAACTTTCTCACAAAATTATGATTTGCGTTTCTCATGTCTCCATAGAAATCATCTTTCCATATCTCATCACTGAAATATCGGGTCGAAATGGCCCAACCAATGCCACGGCCTCCGGTATAATCACCAATCGGCCAGCTAAAAGGATTCATGCCATGTGCTTTCACGTCACGAACCATCGGAGCATGATGCCTTTCCAAAGTGTATGTCTGGTCTTTGGCTGTCAAGGAACCACTTCCACCGGGAGTGTCAGTTTCAATCTGAATAACCCAGATTCCTTCTGTGTTTCCGGAACCTCTGTTCTGATTATTTTTTCGGAATAAATCCCAATATACATCTCCCGGAAGTTCATTAGCTCTGGAACCAAAGCGAGTGTACATTAATCCGGTAGCCGGATCATCGATGACTGTTGTAGCAGCATCCACCGCTTTCTGATATTGAGCTGTTGCCAGATAAAGTTCTGAAAGCAAATGATATGCAGCCGCATTAGAAACTTCCCCATCCTGCACACTGGACAAACTGGGTAGATGAGTAGCCGCAAACTCTACATCCGTAAGTGCCTGCTTCAACACCTCTTCTTTGGACGCTCTGACATAATCAAACTTAGGCTCGACGACTTCTGTCAATAAAAGAGGTACCCCACCGTACAGATAAGCCAAGGTCCTGTATGCAAATCCTCTAAAGAAACGGGCTTTGGCTTCGGCAATCGTCTTTTGTTCCTCTGATACTTCAGAAGCAGGCAGACGGTCGATAATAGTATTAGCAGTTGATATGGTATGATAAAGTAATGACCAGTGTACCGATGCAATATTACCGGTTGAATGATAAGCTGAAATCATATTGGAATGTCGCTCCGTACCATTCGGTTCGCCATCATAAACAATATCCGTACCGTAAAGGTAATCCATCGGACGGTTTTCATCCCTACTATAAAATTCTCTTCTTATCAGGTAATAGAGATTATTTATTGAACAATCAATATCCTCTTGGGTAAGAAAAGAATTGGTTGCACTCATGAAATCCAAAGGCTTCTCATCCAAAAAAGAACTGCTGCACGAACCCAGCACTGCTGAAAGCAACAAGGTAATAGTATATATTTTTATTTTCATAATAAATCAGATTAATAAGTAAGACTAACACCAAAAGAAAAACTTCTCATTACCGGTCTGCCCGAATAAGTACTTCCGGCTTCCGGATCCCAACCATGCCACTTTGTAAAAGTCAGCAGGTTTTTCCCACTGAAAAACAGATCAATTTCACTCAAACCAACCTTGTTCGTAACAGACTTTGGAAAGGCATAAGACAATGAAACATCCTGCAAACGTACAAAGCTGCGGTCTTCATATACCGTAGGAGTTATTTTCGGGGTACTAATGGAGCGTGCATAGACTGCATCCGGATTACGCGGTGACCAGTAATCCCATGCACTTATACGATTCCAGCGCAGATTATTCTGATCTCTGACTAACGAAGAAGAGTTTGCCGCCAGATACCCATCCTTTCCTCCTTGAACAGAATTGATAAAGAAACTAAGTGTGAAGTTCTTATACTCCAACGTATTCATAATACCAAATCGGTAAGCCGGATCTCCTTTCCCTAAAATGACACGGTCTTCAGGGGTTATTTCTCCCTCTCCGGTCATATCTACAATACGATAATTGCCCGGATGGAAACCGGCAGGTATATCATCACCCAACTGATAAATACCATCTACCACATACCCATATACCGCAGAAATGGGCTGGCCTATAAACAGATTACTGGATATGTTATCATCCTCTATGCCATCTCCGTCATTATCTTCTCCTGTCAAAGTTACGATCTTATTGGAGTTTGTCGAGAAATTGAGTGAAGTAGTCCATTTAAAATCAGAAGTCTGTATATTCTTCGAAGTGAGAATAAATTCGAAACCCTTGTTTTTGATTTTTCCAAGATTAGAAGCAATCTTTGAAAATCCCGTAATATCGGGCAAAGCCACATCATACAATAAGTCTTTCGTAGTTGTCGAATAGTATTCTACAGAACCGGTGAGTCTCTGACCCAGAATTGTGAAATCAAGCCCTAAGTTTATCCCCGCTGTTTTTTCCCATTTCAGATTATTATTTCCCAAAGCCGAAACCTCCTGTCCGATTACAGGCTTTCCACCATCACCAAAAATATATCTGATCTCAGAAGCCACTGTGGACAAAGATTTGTATCTGCTGGTCTGATTTCCGCTGATACCATATCCCCCACGCAGTTTCAGATAATCAATCCAGGGTATTTTAAAGAAAGACTCTTCTGAGATAATCCATCCCAAAGCTATGGAAGGGAAAGTGGCATATTTATTATTCGCCGCAAATCCCGAAAAACCATCTCTACGCACTGTACCCGTTATCAAATACCGGTCCTTCAAACGATAGCTGACTCTGGCCATCTGATAGCAAAGGGCTTCTCTCCAGGCATCCGAATATACATAGCGGGTGGTTGCCTGTTCCAGACTATTATAGCCCAATGTCATGCGTGTAAATCCTTGTCCCAAAGCCTTTGTATAATCGTACTTACGCTCCGAAGCCCCATATAATAATGTGGCATCAATATGATGTTCACCAAATGTAGCATTGTAAGCCAGAATATTATCTATAGTATAATCATAGTAACCGGTATGCTCTTTATAAGCCTCTCCTTGCAGATTGTATCCATACTGGCTGGCCTGAAAATGATTGTCTATCCTATAGTTATTACCAAAATTCAACCGATACACTAATCCTTTAAGAGGCAATTTTATTTCGGATGATATATTACCGAAAAAGTAATTATGACGTTCGTAATCATCAATATCCGATCCCATAAAAGGATTGGTATCCAATGTATTAAAAGGATATGGTTTTATTTTGCCATTTTCGTCATAAGGTTCAATCAATGGAGATTGGGTTATCAGATTCCATAAACCCGGCTCTGCGCCATCCTGGTTCACAAATGCACCAAAAGTCTGAATTCCTATTTTCCACCAGGGAGCTATTTCCGCATTCAGATTCATACGAACGCTGTTTCTCTTAAAATCATCATTCACGATAAATCCACGTTGATCCGTATTGGAATACGAAAGCATATAATTGATGGATTTACTGCCACCGGATATATTAAAACGGTTTTCAAACAGATGTCCGCTTTGTGTACCTTCGTCCCACCAGTTATAATTATAAGGACTGACATTTCCATTTTCATCCCTCAACGGAGCATCCGGCAATTTAGACGCGAGATCAAAATCAGGATTAGGGGTCGTATAATCAGGGCCCAGGAAAGCCTCTGTATAATAGAAGTCTCTGACATTATCCAGATACTCTTCACGATTCATCGGACGATAATTGTGAGTTGGGTTGGAAAACGTATAACTACTGGAGAAAGTGATTTTCGGTTTCCCTTCCACACCTTTTTTAGTAGTAATCATAACTACTCCATTGGCAGCCTGTGCACCATACACAGCAGTAGAACTTGCATCTTTCAGGATATCAACAGATTCAATGTCATCAGGATTTATAGAAGATAACGAACTTGTATAAATAATTCCGTCCAGAATGACCAGCACATCCTTGTTTCCTCCCAAAGTATTCGTACCACGGATAGACATGGACGGAGTACCTCCCGAATTGGTCACCTGCCCAATATTAAGTCCCGGAACATTCCCTTGCAAAGATTGCAACACATTTGAATTGGGAGACCTTTTCAACGTTTTAATATCTGCACGTATAACAGCACCCGTCAAGTCAGCCTTACGTTGTGTTCCATATCCCACTACTACCACTTCATCCAATGCTTTCACATCTTCTATCAAACGTATATCGACAACCGTTCTATTTTTCACAGGCACTTCCTGAGTAATAAAACCTATATAAGAAACGACTAAAATATCATTAGGAGCAGCTTGAAGATGATAGTTGCCGTCTATATCTGTTATAGTCCCGGTATCCTTACCTTTCACCTTTACATTCACACCAATAATCGATTCACCGGATGTATCCGTAATTTGCCCTTTGATATTCAAATTTTGCGCAAGACCGGACATAGCGAAAAAAAACAAGAAAATCCAAATAAGAAAATGTTTCATAAAATAATAGTGATTTAAAATTAACTACTTAAACTCATTCATTATGTTTTTCAGCTAATGAAATAAAAAAAAACTGTAACTCTTATGTGCTTCTCATAGGCAATCATTTTAAGGTTTCACATAGCATGGAGAATTAGCTCTCCAAAAGATTTCACCGGACAAAGGTAAATTCGAGCCAAGACTTCAGGCATCTGTATCATTCAGAATACCGCCGTTATTTTTTCAATGACAGAATTGTGGGCGACTTTTGGAAGGATTGCGACCATCATTGTGCTTATTAATGCTGATTTTTGTATTTGTTTGAGATTAAGTAGTAATTTTGAAGATGAAAATAGTATGAAAATGAAACAGAGCGGCCTATTCAAGTTAATCTTATTACTCTCATTAGTAGTTTACTCCATAGGAGGTTTCTGCCAGCAGATTCCGACTATTAATTTAGTCATGAAAGATGGATTATCCAGCAACTATGTAACAGATATCGCTCAGGATAAGTATGGCTTCACATGGATTGCAACCAAATATGGTCTTAATAGATTTGACGGAGATAAATTTACTGTCTATCTAAAGGAGCCCGATAAAGCATTACTTAATAGTAATGATATTAATAAGATTGCGACAGACACCATTAATAATAAAGTATGGATTGCCAACAGATGGATGGGGGTGAATGTATTTGATTGTGCAACACAGCAATTCTCATCTTTTTTGCATGATAAAAATCGTCCGGAAACACTGATATCCAATGAAATTAAAGATATTCTGGTCACTTCCAACGGAAATGTATGGATTGCAACAACGCAAGGATTAGATTTATATAATCCCGAGAATTCACAGTTCATACATTATAATACGTCAACCGTTCCCAACTTCCCCTCAAATGGCATTATGACATTGGCTGAAGGCAATAATGGCGATTTATACATCGGACATACTCATAGCGGATTCACTATCTTCTCTCCGGATAACAGAAGCTTTAAAAATTTCACTCATTCACCTCTAAACAAAAATTCACTCCCGAACAATACCGTACATTCCATATTTGTTGATGCTAATTCTAAAATCTGGATTGCGACCAACAACGGAGTGTCACTTTTTGATCCTTTCAGAGAAACATTCCGCAATTTCAAAGATGTCAGCGGGATTCACTACACGATGCAAGGAGCAGTTTATAATGTCTATAAAACTAGTGATGGACGAATATGGGTGGGTACAGTGTCCGACCTTTGTTATTTCGATTCCAAAGACACAGATCTGATTTTATCCGGGAAAAAGGATGTCAATCATATGTTTATCCAGGATATCTATTGGGGAATATCAAATCCAACCGTTCATAGCGTCTTTGAAGACTCTTTCAAAAATGTTTGGATAGGCTCAAATGGCGGAGGAGCCAGTTTCATCAGCAGCACTTCATCTTTCTTTCATAACTGGAAAATTAATAAAATACCGGGAGTCACTAATGGACTCAATGACAAAGAAGTATTGACAATATGTGTTGCCGACAATGGAAATGTATGGATGGGAACCGATGGGGGAGGTATCAATGTCAACAAAGATGGAAAGAACGGCACAATCTATTCTCACAATACAGGAGAGATATCGTCAAATGCTTATCATTCTTCGCTAAAAGATTCTAATGGAGATTTATGGTTCGGAAATATGTATAATGAAATAGGTATTGATATTTTTCTAAGCAAAGAAAATAGATTTACCCATTACACTCCTCAGGGAAACAATTCAATAATCTATTGCCTCTTTGAAGATAACCAGAGAAATGTGTGGATTGGCAGCAGTAACGGGTTGGAAATTTACAACCTGATAACTAAGAAAAAAGATTTTCTTAATAAAGATAACAGCCAACTATTGACTAATGAAATCAGAGCTGTCTCACAAGATAAAAACGGGAACATATGGATCGGTACTCTCAATAGAGGGATTAGTATATATAATCCGGAGAGCAAGACAATGAAACATATAAATGAACACACCATATTTGAGAATTGCGCAATCAACCAAATATTCAGAGATTCTAAAAACAGAATTTGGATTGCAACAACAGAAGGATTAGTCTTATTCCCTGATGAGCAGTCAGATGCTTACCAACTGTTTAACACCCAAAACGGACTAGCCTGTAATCTAGTCTGTTCTATTGAAGAGGATTCAGAAGGTAATATCTGGCTGAGTACCCATTCAGGTATCAGTTGTTTCTTTGAGCCAGAAAAAAAGTTTCTAAATTATGACCATAAAGACGGTACCCTATTTGGTACATATATGAACAACTCTGTCGGTAAGACTCAAGACGGAACTATTTATTTCGGCAGCATCAATGGCGTGTGCTACTTTAATCCTAATGACAGGCCTTCGAATATTATTCTTCCTCCGGTAATATTTACCGAGTTCAAAGTCTATGGTAGAAATCCTCATGAAGATGCAATTGACATATCCATACCTATGACAGACGGAAAAGTCACACTCAATCATAATCAGAATATATTCAGCATAACGTTCAACGTCATGAACAAATCACTGCAAGGAAAAGTTGAATATGCCTATAAACTGGAAGGATTGGAGGAAAACTGGATTAATATAGGAGGAGAAAATCAAGTTGCATTTCGCAATATTCCTTATCGCAACTATAAATTGCATATTAAAGCCCGTTATAAAAACCAGGAGTGGCAAAATAATTATTCAACACTGTTCATAAGCATCAATCCTCCGTTTTGGCTCAGTTGGTGGGCTAAATTGATATATGTAGCAGGTATAGCCACCATCATATTCTTCATAATCAAATCTTATAAAAAACGCTTGCAGTTACGCAGCTCACTATCACTTGAGAAAGAAAAAGCCCAGAAACAGCAGGAATTGAATGAAGAGCGATTAAGATTTTATACCAATATCACTCACGAACTGAAAACTCCATTGACGTTAATACTCGGACCACTTGAGGACCTGCAGTGCGATTCAAGAATTCAAGAGGAACACATGAAGAAGATTTCTCTTATTCATAAAAGCACAATCCGCCTGTTAAATCTGGTCACTCAAATATTGGAGTTCCGTAAAACAGAAACTCAAAACAAGAAGTTATGTGTAATTGAAGGAAACATTGTCGAAAAGATTCAGGAAATCGGTTTCAAATATAAAGAACTGAACAGAAATGCTGATATCACATTTGATATGATTACTGATGCAGACAAAATACAGATATATTTTGACCAGGAAGTAATTTCGATGATTGTTGATAACCTTTTATCCAATGCATTCAAATATACCTATAAGGGAACCATCACGCTTGCTTTGCGGTCAGTAATAGCCAATGATATAGAATACACCGAAATTGAAATAGCTGATACAGGGATCGGAATCTCCCAAGAGGATATCTCACGTATATTCGAACGGTATTATCAAACTAATATAAGAAAAAACATACCCGGATTCGGTATAGGGCTCGCTTTAGTGAAAAACCTGGTAGATTTGCATGAAGGAACTATCCTGGTGGATAGTGAACCTAATGTAGGTTCATCCTTCCGTGTCCGGTTAATAACCAATAACTCCTATCCCAACGCCATACATATCAATACTAACCTCAAAGAATCCATAGACGAGGAGAAATTAAACAAACCCATCGTTTTAGTGGTGGAAGACGAGGGCGACATCCGTGATTATATTGCTGAAGCACTGATGGGTTCTTACGATGTTCTTGTTGCAGAGAATGGAGAACAAGGATGCCAAGCCGCCTTCACAAGTATTCCCGATATAATTATCAGCGATATAATGATGCCCGTAAAAGATGGAATCGAGTTATGCAAGGAAATTAAAAACAACATTGCAACCAGCCATATTCCTGTAATACTGTTGACAGCAAAAGACACATTACAAGATAAAACAGAAGGGTATGATGCCGGTGCCGACTCCTACGTCACCAAACCTTTCAGCGCATCTTTACTTAAAAGCAGAGTGGCCAATCTATTAGAAGGAAGGAAAAAAATAGCTTCCTTAATATCTTCAAGCACGCATCTTAAGCAATCTATCATCAAAGAATCATTAAACAAAATAGATAATGAATTCATTGAGAGAATAACAAGGATTATAGAAGAAAACTTGATGGATGAAAAAATAGATGTGCCCACAATAGCCCAGGAGTTATCAATGAGCTACTCTTCTCTTTATAGAAAAATAAAAGCCCTGACCGGGATGTCAACAGGAGAATTTATCCGTAAACTGAGGCTCAGGAAGGCAGAGCAACTATTGCTCTCAGGAAAGTATAATATTTCAGAAATAGCCCATCAGGTTGGGCTGAATTCCGTATCTTATTTCAGAGAATGTTTCAAAGAGGAATACGGAATGTCTCCATCAGAGTATATAAAACAGTTGAAGTAAACAAGAATCTCCCCTAAGTCCACTTCTTAAGGGAGATTCTACTTAAACTATTTTGTAACAATTGGAATTATCAATAAAGCATGATCTGATCCAAAACGACACCCTCGTCCAATGCCTTAATCACCAGTTTATGCGATTTTCGTTTGTTGACGGGTAGTTTTACTTTTCGAATGGCTTGATTGCGCAACACATTTTCTTTCCATTCTTCACTACGCCCTTTGGTTTCATAAGAAACAGTTTGCGGAGCCGATTTATCAACTGACAGTGTGAAACGCAGTTGCTTTTCCTTCATAGGATGATTGGGTAACAAGCGTATTTCAACTTCCACAGAATCGGTTTTCCAATCATCAAAAACAAAAGTAAGAGAAGTGTTTTTGCCAATACCTGCCGCTTTGCCCTCATATCCCAACCCTTCGCACTGTAAAGGATTTCCGGCTGTACAATCCATAGCATTCCATTTATAAACAGGAGTTTTCTCATTTACCATAGGCGTAACGGCAGTTTCATGTGCCACACGTTTAAAGACAGGGAGTTTGCGGGGTTGGAAATCCATCATGTGAATCCACTTTCCATTTTGCAAAGCGTTATACCGACGCGTCAGTGAAGCGATGCTATCGAAAGCTGCATCACTTTGTTCCCAATCGACCTTTCCGTGACGGGCAAGTTGCGCATTCATGAGCTTTCGGTTCATTTGATCGGCAGCTTGTACGGGATATTTTACCAATTGCATATAGGCATCTTTCCGGTGGACAGGAAGTTTGGCCTCAACTTCTTCGACTACGGAAGACAAAGCAGCATAATCTTTCAAGCGTTCACGAATGGCCTGTTCACTCCAAGGCAGGTCTTTTACTTTCTTATAAATAGGGTCACGTTCTTCTTCACGCGTATTCCCCATAAACTCGGGCTTGCGGATATAGGCCAAGCGGTAATGTTCTTTCATCACCGGAAGCAGAGTCTTTGCGTATTCCGTACCAAACTCTCTGCCCAACCAGTTCTTCAAATGAGTTGTAACACCTTCTTCAGCCACCTGTTCTATATTCCATGCCATATCGAGGAATAGCTCAATCTGATATTCGGCAGGTTTGATATCACCTACATTCAGGACCCACATTTTCTGGATGCCACGGTCATAGGCCAGTTTCATCTGCTGATAGAGCAGATACGGGCTAAAAGTACCCAGCCAGAGATAATCGTGCGGACGTCCCCAATAGGATACGTGATAATAGATGCCGTTTCCACCTTTGCGGGCTTGTTCTTCCGGCGTAGGAAAGTGACGGATATAGCCATAATTATCATCACACCAGATCAGCGTGACATCATCGGGCACCTTCAATCCGGCATTATAAATGTCGAGTACTTCCTTGTAAGGTATGAAAGCCTGCGGAATGGCGGTGACATCTTTATTCACATACTTTTCCAGCAAACCACGCTGGTCTTTAAGCACGCGTTCCAACACAGCTTTCTGTTCTGCAACAGTCTTGGCTCCCTGCATTTGTCCGTCGTGCACACCACGCATACCCAAAGTATAGATATTTTCTTGTCCCGCCACTTCTTTCACACGGTCTTCCCAGAATTTGTAAACGGAGGCACTGTTATTCACATAGTCATAATCGCCCTCTCCCCTTCTTCTCCATTCGCCGGCAGCACTACACACCATCGGTTCACAATGAGAAGAACCGATAAAAATACCGAATTCGGCAGCTACTTCCCGATTACCTTTTGTCAGGAAAAAGGGCAAGGTACACTCGTGCATGGCAGGCCAATAAGTATTAGCCCGCAGGCGGAGCAATAACTCAAAGATGCGACGGTTCGTCTTAGGACCGATTTGTTGCTGATCGGCAGGCTCGTAATTCTTACTGCTCCAAGGCATCAATCCCCAATCTTCATCATTGATGAAGATGCCACGGTATTCTACGGAAGGAGACTGTGTCGTTTGGTAATCTGCGGGTAAAGTAAAAGATGTCTTTTTTTCCGGCACCACATCCGCCCACCATTCCCACGGCGATACTCCTATCAGGCGGGAAAGCTCCATAATACCATAAGCTGTACCATGTGCATCGCTTCCGGCTACCAGTAGTTTTCCATCCGGTAAAACAGTCAGTAAAAAGGCTTGCTTTTTATCTTTCAGACAAGAAAGATCCACACCAGTGGCCTCTACCAATGAAGTTTTTCCTACAGTTCCCACTATGATATCCCCTTTCCGGACATTCATAACGGCAGGAGTCGAAAATACTGATTGATAGTCACGCATAAACAATTTCAAAGCAGTTTGCACCACTTGTTCTTCCGCATTGTCACTGACCAGTGCAACCGATTGCCCGGAACGTAAATTAAACTGTGCCCAGCCAAGCTGCGCAATAAAAAGCAAAATTAAACTGATAACCCCTTTTCTCATTATTCCAAGTTATTTTTCAAAGATACATCCTATCATTTGGTTAGAAAACTTATTTTTATAGCTCCCCCATACGGATTGAAGTCAAAGGTCAGTTTATCATCCCGCTCTTTTAGCAACAGACTCTTTCCATTTTGAGACACCTTCACTTTTTCCCTTCCTTTCTTATCCAACACCATTGTCAAAGGTTCGTCGAATAATTCTTTGTCCAGCGACAAACAAGGTGTAACCACCCACTGCGATTTCTTTTTCACAATATCCAGTAGTACATTCTTCCGTTCTTTCACATAAGCCGCTACTTCACGAAAAGTACCTACCCAAATATTGTCTTCCTGATTTTTCACTCTACGAAAATGTTCCCATAATATATCCGGAGAAGTGAAGGCATCATAACCGGTAGAGATGCCATGTATCATAGCCACTCCCCAATCACCGGCAATCATAAGCTCCTTCACCCATTTATCCAGCGACTCAACCGTGGATTTCGATTTATCACCACCCACACCATGTTGCCTTGTACGAGTAGCCACTCTACCTTCCGAGGCTTTCCGCAATATCACTTCATCAAAGGCATTGAACGGATAACAGAATGTTAGAGGTTTCTTACCTATCATTGTTCCAATAATGCTATCATTCTTCTCTATTTCCATTTTCACTCCATCTGAGTTAAGATGCTTCAAATTCGCATGCGACCAGCTATGATTGGAGATTTCATGCCCTTTATCAGACATTTCTTTCATCTGCGGCCAAGTCATACGTGACTTACCTTGCCGTGCAGCCTCATTCTCTATAATGTTCCCGCATACCCAGAAAGTACCTTTGAATCCAACCTTCTCCATTTCGGGGAAAACAAGCGTATAGTGCTCCTGTAAACCATCATCAAAAGTATAACTGACAGCACATTCCTTATTGTCCTTATAGTCGGCTACATATACTTCCGGATCACGGTAGCGAATATATGGCACCAGTTCCGGCACTACTTTGGCTACAGCCTCAATAGCAATCCCTGCCACCACTTTTCCACCATATATATTCAGGTGGGTATTATCTACCTTTCCTTTCGGACAGAAGTCATACTTACCCGCGGGCACCCACATAAAGAGTTCCTTTGATTTTTCTACTTCCATCCCAACTACCAGATCATGGGTTAATTTGTTCAAATCAACAAAAGGTACCCCCATTTCTTCAGCTACCTTGCGGGGAGAAATCAAATATTCGCCATGTGTATCTACCAGTACATTTCCTTCTTTCTCATAACTACCTTTATTTTCCATTGCCCCTTCCGGTGGGAAATTCCTACGCACAATTGAATTAAACAACACCGGATAAGCTCCTTTCTCACGTGTCTCCGTTACAAAACGGCGCAGATTATTATCAAAAGTACTTCCCGGGTCAGTGTGCAACTTCTCCGATGGCTTCTCGTCATTATGCCCAAACTGGATAAATACATAATCACCTTTCTTCAGCCTTGAAACAACCGTATCCCAACGTCCTTCATTGATAAAACTAAGCGAACTCCTTCCATTCCGAGCATGGTTATCAACCACGACATCATCAGTCAAGAAGTCAGGAAGCATTTGCCCCCAACCACGCTCAATATTACCATTCCTCAGGCTTTTGTTGGCCATGGTGGAATCACCGATCATAAAGATGGTGATAACGTCTTTCTTTTCCGTTATAAAAGCTGAAAAGAGTAATATCGCACAGAGTGCAAACAGTAGTTTTATTTTCAGATTTTTCATGCTAAGAAATATTCAGTAAAAATAAGTAAGTTCATAGATACGGCGTATGGAGCTACGTACAATTAGATGTATTATCGTACATAAAGAAGTACATTTTTTCTATAATCCCTTATTGACCAACAGATAATAGACTAACGCCCAGTCCTGATCATTCGCATAAGGATCGTAAAATTCCGCCTTCACACCGTCAATCTTATAGGGGTACATATAAGCACAAGACGCCTTCCCATCTTCGAAGAAAAGACAGAGATTATTCCTCACTACATTTTCCGCACGCTTCTGATAAGAGCTATCACCGGTACATAACGCATAGTAATAATACACCGCACCGGTTATCGTACTCCAATAATGGGGAAAAGTATCACCAAACAGTTCACGTTTGCCAAACCAATGACCATCCCAATGACGAATCGCAACTTCATTCAGATAGTAGCTGGGTTGGGAACCATTGAATGCTTCCAGTACAGGCATTTGCCGTTTCACCTCATCCAGATATTTCTGATTGCCAGTCTCCAGATAGAGCTGTGCAAGGAACTGAATGGCAGGGGCTACAATGCTTTGCTCATAATTTACCTCATGCGCAGGGTAATTTAAACCATTCTTTACAAACACATCACCTATCTTTATAAAATCGTTCCGCAAATCCGTATATTCTTTCTTCATTCCGGCTTCTTTCAGGCTTTGCAGTCCCAACCGAACAGGAATACCTATTGCATAAAAGCCATAACCAAACTGCTGGAACATAGATTTCAGAGTCTTATAGCCATCAGTCACAAATTGTTTGCCGCCAGTCACTTTATACATCTGAAAATAGAGTTCTGCCACCCACATATAATTATACCCACGGTTGCGATTCTTCTGGTCTACACTCGAATAGGTTACGTAATTATCCGTTTGCAGTTTCCGGCGTACAAAATCAGTGTACCTCAAAAGAGATTGCTTTAACTCCGGGTCTTTAGTAAGCAAATACTGTTTTGCCAGTAGTACCCCCATGCCCAGACGTTCCGCTCCTTCATCGCGATCCACCGGATTACAATTTGGCGTATCATTCAGATAAATGCTATCACCTTCATTATCATAAACCATATAAGCCCCATCACGCAAGTCAGACGGATTGTTCATCTGTTGACGGGTACGAATAAAATCGACACGCTTTCGGATTAAATCAGCCGTATTGCTGATGACCAGACAGTCTGCATGAGTTTGCTTATTTCCATTGTAATAGAAATCAAAACGTACTTCTCCAGCCTGTTCCATCGGTACTTCTACAAAACAAAGATTCCCCGCCTGTTTTACGGGGACAGGTACTCCATTCATCTTAGCGGTACACGCTTCTAAAGGTTCCAGACTCCGACATTCCACACGGACTTTCTCTCCTTTCTCAAACACATATTTATTACAAGATACAAGTACACTCCCTTTTTCCAGAAGCTTACGGCGGAAATCATCATTCCCATTGTGAGCAAAGATATGCCACTCCAGTGAATAGCTTTCTCCCGGCTGCAACAATAAATCCGGTAGATCCAATGCAATGATACCTCTTGTCTGTGAGTTTGCCTTTTTACGTCCACGTTCCCAGATTTCATAGTTCCTGATAGCTCCGTTCGTCACCACCAGTCCCAGATGGGGAGTAAAAGCTCCCATACGGATAGCATTGACATAGGCAGCACTTCCACCTTTCCAAATATGCGTATGAGCACGGGAATTAATGCATTGTTGTGCATCCGGGTAATTATCATTGAAAGGAGTGTAGATAGCCACATCATATAAAGATACAGGTTCTTCTCCTTCATTAGTGAAAAAATATTCTTCTACCAAATCGCCCTGTTTTATTTCTCTTTCTACCAGAATGCGTATATCACCTTCACGATATAAAACTTTCATTCCGTCAGGACTGATTTCCACAGGTACTCTCCATTCCCGCTTTACGGTTTCCTTTCCTTTAACCGCCGTAAAGTATCCCAATCCCCAACCATAGTTATCCTTAACCCAAGGGTATTGAGTCCCATCAGTTTTCACTACCCAGTTCATACTACGATTATCACCCTTCAAGGTCAGTTCACTAATAGCACCGGTAGAGGGATTAATACGTATCTCCACAGGAAAATTCCCGGCAGATAAACAATTGACTGCAATCAACAGACAAACAAAAATCCCGATTCTTTTTATCAGTTCGTTTTTCATGACATAGCTCTGGTTTTTAATAACTTCGATCTTTGCTTTTTTAACTCCTCAAAAATAATAAATACTATCAATAGTCACAAAACTATTATCACTTCCATAAATCGTTTTCGTTTTATCCGTCCATATTGGCATTATACCTGTTACTTCTATCAATAAAGTATAACTATCTTCCGGCATCTCTGGAGTCATGATGCGAATCGCTTTTTCCGGATATTTACTATAAAAATCTACTAAAGAAACATACACCGTATCCTTCTTGGCATCCAGCAAACTCACTCTTGCGTATCCGCTATGAGGATTCGATTCCCCAATCACTGCAGCATGAGTCCCTTTAAAAGGAATACTCAGAACACTGCCCCGAACATTCGAAGATAACCCCTCGTTGTCTTGCTTCCAATCCGGTGTAAATTCCATCTTTGAAATAGGAACCAACTTTCCTTCACGTAATGCATCTACTGGTTTCAGTTGGTCGATATCCCAGCATTGCCAATACTCTGGAATGGAAATATGCGTTCCATTTACTTGCAAAGGCATCCACACATAAGTAGCAGCCGAGGCCTGATGAGGATATGACCAGCGATCACCCATAAACACCGGAATTGTGTCATTGCCCCGTTTCAACGGAAAGACAAATGTACTTTGTGAATTGTAAGTTAACTTTCCTTCCGGACAGAACAACCCTTGTTTTGTCCAAGGACCTTCAATTCTCGGTGCCGTAAAATAGAAATTATCATTTTTCTCCCAACTGGTCAGATTGGAGTAGAGCATATAATATATACCGTTTTTCTTAAACATGGCAGGCGATTCTCCTGAGCCTTTCACATGAGCTACTTCTGCCTCTATGGAGCGATAATCATCGCTCAGCCGATAAATAGGCCCGTGATGGATTAGCAAATACCCTTTACCATCCGTATCCTGAAAGATTCCCATATCCCAACGTTTAACAGGTTTTCCATCATGAAGTAAAGGTCCTTGTAATTTATACTCCCCATTTATTGTACTGCATGTAGCATAACCGATATAAGGATCCTTATACCCCATATCGTCCGCATGCATATACATGACATATTCTCCTGTAGAAGGACATTTCATCACCTTTACCCGCTCACCTACACGATTGGGTCCCAATATGCCATCAGGTTGTACCGGTAATACTACCCTTTCAAATTTCCAATTCACCAAATCATCCGAAGAATAGCAACTAAAACCCGGAAAAGCATTGCTTTTATCTGATTTATATTCACCGAAAAGGTAATATCTACCGTTATCCTCAACTATGCAGGCACCATGTGCATTAACGATATTTCCTTGATTATCGAACCAAGGGATTCCATTATAAACAATCTTTCCGGAACCCTCATTTGAGATTCCTGCACACCCTACACAAAAAAAAGCTACTAATAAAAGCAATTTAATCATATCTATTATCTATTAGAAAACAAATTTATTTATCACCTGTACGGTTCAATACGGAATAGGAAACATTCTTTTCTACCACATTTTCAGTGTAATTTACCTTCTTAACAAAATCTTTTACCTCACCCACATATACATCTTCAATCACTATATTCCTGGCAGGAAATCTGGCATCTCCTTTCAGTTCGTAAATGGCATCAGCCGAAGTACATGTCACATTTTTCATATAAATGCCATCAATACGCGTAATGCGTTCCTCATACGTAGGAACAAGATCTTTCCATTGATAAAGCACATCTGTATCTATTTCAAGTACCCGTTGTACATGCCCGGCTTTGATGTTCTCCATGTGGATATTCTCCACAAATGCTCCACGCCGATGATTGGTCTTGACAAAAAAGAGCCTTCTGACGGATTGCGGCACCTTGCAATCATGCATATACACATTACGGATACCCCCTGAAATTTCACTGCCAATGCCCAATAAAGTATGCCCCTCTACAATGTCGCAATTACGGATTACAATATTCTCGGTTGGTGTATTCAGACGCCATGCATCGCGATTACGTCCCGCCTTGATTACCACCGCATCATCTCCCTGATCGAAAGTACAATCTTCCACCAAAAAGTTACGGGTCATCTCAAGGTCAATCCCATCGTTATTGTGTCCATGAGCTTTTACATCCAGATTACGGACAATGCCGCCATCACACATATACATGTGCACAGTCCAGAATGGGCTTTCCCTGATTTTGAATCCATCAAGCAAGATATTCCTGCAACGGTTGAATTGTATCAGATGCGGACGTAAATGGTTCTCGCCTACAGCCATCTCCCGTTTTTCTACAGGAACATCTGTAGATGCCATTGTATAAAGTTCTTTCAATGCATTCATGTGAGCCTCGGGACGGGCAAACCAGACTTTCCAAGTATCCATTTTAGGCTTCAGCATTCCTTTGCCTGTTATAGCAATATTCTCACATTCAAAAGCATAAATTAATGGAGAATAGTTATAACACTCCATACCTTCCCACGAAGTCATTACAGATGGTAAATAATCAGACGGATTATCAGTAAAGCGTAACACTGCGTTCTCTGCCAGATAAAGATTTACATTACTTTTCAAATGTATCGGTCCTGTAAGCCATTCTCCTTCAGGCACTAATACTCTGCCACCTCCTGCTCTATTACAGACATCTATTGTCTTGGCTATTGCATCTGTATTGCAGACTTTTCCTCCCTTTACAGCGCCATATTGTACAATAGAAAAATCTTTCTTCGGAAAGATAAATTCTTTTATCGGCTCCATCGGGAAAGGAGCATCTATGTTTACTGTTGCATACTGTCCAAAAGCAGGAAGCAAAGCTGACACAGCCAAGCCCAATACTGCTAAATTTTTTATAAATACTTCTTTTCTCATAGTATTCATTTCTATAGCCCCTTATTCACCAATAAATAATACACTAATGCCCAGTCCTGATCGTTAGCATAAGGATCATAAAATTGCGCTTTCACTCCATCTATTTTGTATGGATACATATAAGCACATGAAGCTCTTCCATCCTCAAAGAAAAGACAGAGATTATTTCTCACCACATTCTCTGCACGCACTTGATAAGACGTATCCCCTGTGCATAATGCATAATAGTAGTATACAGCTCCAGTCACTGTACTCCAATAGTGTGGGAAAGTATCACCAAACATTTCACATTTACCAAACCAATGTCCGTCCCAATGGCGAATAGCGACTTCATTCAAATGATAACTAGGCTGAAATCCATTAAAAGCTTCCAATACAGGCATCTGCCGTTTCACCTCATCCAAATACTTCTGAATACCCGTTTCCAGATAAAGTTGTGCCAAGAACAGTATAGCCGGAGCTACGATACTCTGCTCATAATTCACTTCATGTGCCGGATAATTCAGACCATTCTCTACAAATATATCTCCTGTCCTGATGAAGTCTTTCAGCAAGTCTTTATATTCTTTTTCCATTCCGGCCTCCTTCAGACTCTGCAACCCCAACCTGACTGGGATCCCTATCGCATAAAAGCCATGACCAAACTGACGGAACATAGACTTAAGTGTTTTATAGCCATCCGTTACAAACAGCCTGTCACCCGTTACCTTATACATCTGAAAATAAAATTCAGCTACCCACATATAATTATATCCCCGGTTCCGTTGCTTCTGGTCCACACTGGAATAAGTGACATAGTCATCCGTCTGTAACTTATGACGTACAAACCCAACATATCTTAAAAGCGACTCTTTTAATGCAGAATCTTTAGTCAGCAAATATTGTTTAGCCAACAATACTCCCATCCCCAAGCGCTCCGCACCTTCATCGCGATCTACGGGATTACAGTTCGGCGTATCATTCAGGTAAATGCTGTCTCCTTCATTATCGTAAACCATGTAAGCACCGTCACGCAAGTCAGCAGGATTATTCATTTGTTGATTAGTACGTATAAAGTTAACCCGTTTTTGTATCAGTTCATTCGTAGAGTTAATTACCAGGCAGTCAGCATGCGTTTGTCTATTTCCATTGTAATAGAAATCAAAACGGACTTCGCCTGCCTGTTCAACGGGTGTTTCTATTATATACCTATTTCCCTTTCGCTTTACTGCCACCGGTACACCGTTTATCATAGCTCTGCATGTCTTCAACGGTTTCAAGCTACGAAGTTCTACACGGGCAACCTCTCCTTTTTGATACACATATTTATCACACGATACAAGTACACTCCCCCGCTCTAAAAGTTTATTGCAAAAATCATCATTACCCTCATGTGCAAAGATATACCATTCCAAAGAATAGCTTTCTCCAGGTTTTAGTTGCATATCGGGCATATTCAATGCAAAAATCCCTCTGGTATGTGAGTTTGCCTTCCGACGTCCACGTTCCCATATTTCATAGCTCTTTACAGCACCTTCCGTCACCATCAATCCTAAATGAGGTACATAAGCTCCCATACGAATAGCATTGACATAAGCGGCATTTCCACCTTCCCATATCTGAACATTGGCACGGGAATTCATACATTCCTGCGCACTGGGATAATTGTCATTGAAAGGAGTATAAATACCCATATCATAAAGGGATACTGCTTCTTCACCTATATTAGTGAAAGTATACCTTTCCACTAAACCATCCTCTTCCAGCCTCCGCTTAATCTGAATACGGATATCACTCTCACGGTAGATTACATTCATACCGTCCGCACTGATTTCAACCGGATTCTTCCACTCTTTCTTAATACTTTCCCGTCCTTTATTTACAGTGAAATATCCCAACCCCCAGCCATAATTTTCTTTCACCCAGGCATATTGAGTGCCGTCAACTCTCACCAGCCAGTTCATACCACGTACGTCTCGCTGTATCTTCAGTTCACTAAGAGCTCCGGTCGATGAATTGACTTTCAACTCAATAGGACTATTTCCGGCAGATAAAAGACCGGCTACCATCAACAGATTAAAAGCAGCTCCAAGTTTCTTTAATAATCCATTTCTCATGCTAACAATTCTTGATTCAAATTAAAGTTGAATTATAGTTTAGAAATAATGAAAGGTCATTTACTCTTATAATAAATGACCTCTCAATCACCCATGAATATTATTGTTCAGCAGCCATATCAGCACTCACGGGCCAATAAGGATTCTGATAAATAGGAGAATCCTCAACTGTCACGCCATCGGAAGCTGTAATGAGAAATTGTTTTGCCATGATCGGTTCCAGATAATGAGCCATTTTCCACTTGTAACCCTCATAACACTTCTGAGTGCTGTTTCTGCGATAAGGACGAAGATATTCACTATCCGATTTCTGCGATACGGTTGCATTTGCCGAACCATCCGCTACCAACCCCTGATACCATTGTTCCATCGGTGTATTCCAAAGATGCATTCCTTCAGGAATATAAGGCGTTGAAATCATTTGATCCATAGCTCTCCAACGGCACACATCCATATAACGCAAACCTTCGGAGAGGAATTCCGAGCGACGTTCACGCCGAATATTATACAATGTCTTATCCGTCAAAAGCTTTCCAGCCGAATAAGCGCCCCAGTCATTTTCCGCTTCTTTCGACATATCGGTGGCAGTAATTGTGGCATCAATATCTTCACTTACATGGGCGCGGTGACGGATAATCTGCCAATATTCACGTGCAGTTCCATCCAATGTCCCATTCTTTTCATAACTGGCTTCCATATAATTCAGCAATGCTTCTGCCGAACGATAAAGTACTACTCCAACAAAGCCGGCCCACACATCCTGATAGTGTTTCACATCAAAAGAACCACCTTTTCTCAAAAGATAACCAGTGGTGGCACGCGTCTGATTGGCACCGTCTGTGATACCCGGATAAGGTTGCGTACGATAGAAAGTACTGAGCGGGCTTGTTCCATCTATAAGAATATTCTTCTGTCCGGGTTCTTTCAAAAAGACAGATAAGCGTGAATCCCTGTTGGTACGGACATCTGCAATTGTTTTATCTCCTATATAATTACCGTTACCATCCGAATAAGAACCGTTCTTATAAACAGGAGTACCATCTGCCATCAGGAAATTTTGTATACAAGCACGAGTTACGCCCAAAGCCCAATTGCCTTGGTTCGCACCGACACATACTCCATGCGTAGATACCCCATACGTATACTGTTTCCAAAGCAAAACTTCGGGATAGGAAGAGAGATCGTCCGCTGCATACATATCATAAAATGGATTAGCGGGGTCTCCGGAGTTCTGTTGTAATACACCTGTATTCGCAGTCAACGAATTCTTATATTTTTCAGCCACTTCCTTTGAAGCCGAGATAGCCGTATCAAAGAAATAATTAATCTCACTGTCAATGCTTCCGCCCGGGTACTGGTAATTGGCATTATAGTCTTTCGATTTACCCGGCCATCCTTCACCATTGGGAACAAACGCAGTACCTTTAAAATATTTCAGCCAGGTACCTTCATAAAGAGCAACTCGTGATTTCAGCAATAAAGCCAGGTCACGATTAATACGAGTAGTTACCATATTTTTTCCGTCCATCAATGTAGCTGCTCTATCCAAATCCGACAAGATAAAACGGGCTACCTCATTACGCGGCATACGCTTGCTAGCTTCAATCAGTGCAGCTTCATTATCTGTCAGAGGTTCAGTAATTATAGGGAAATCACCAAAATATTGATAACGTTTAAAATACTCAAGTGCACGTAAGGTATACATTTCACCGATATAGTGCTTAATGCTTGCCAAATCACCGGATATTGTGTTCTGAGAACCATTCAAATCTTCTCCAAACCGGGGCAATACCTGTGAAAAGAAGAAATTCACCCTATAGATTGTTTCAAACGACCAATTACCTCCCGAATACGGCACTTTCCATTGTCCCTCAAAGAAACGGTCGGGAGCGATTTCCGGAATCTGATTATCGGTATATTGGTCATCAGTACCATAATATCCATAATTACTACCAGGAAGAACCCGCGGATATATTTCATCCGCATAGGCCTGTAACTGGGAAACTTCCGTGAAATATTTATCAGGGTCTACGGATGATTTTGGTTCACTATCCAGAAAATCATCACAAGCTGTGAGTCCGAAAACGAATGTTGCGGTTAATGCTATTCGATATAATGTTTTCATATTATTCATCTATTTAAAAAGTTAAACTCAAACCGAATGACCATGTACTTGACAACGGATAAACATTGCCACCGACACCTCCTATACAAGTTTCAGGATCAAAAACGTCAAACAAAGAAGTGAAAGTCAACAAGTTTTCGCCTGAAACAAACAAACGACATTTTGAAATTCCTGCTTTCTTTGTCCATGTCGCAGGTAATGTATAGCCAAGTTGCAGATTCTTCAAGCGCATATAAGCGGCATTCTGCATATAGCGGCTTTGCACACGCTGATTCTTACCACCATCTGCATAACTAAGAAGAGGACGAGGGAAATACGAATTGGTATTCGCCGGAAGCTCATACCCTTCCAGACCGGACGATTCAGCACGGAAGTAGTCATTGTGTTGCACAAATCCTCGTATATGCCATTCACTCACATTACCCCGGACACCCCAGAAATAACCACCGGCATTGTCATTGTTTGTGGTAGAATCACCACCAGGCCAAAAATCATGTTTCAAAACTCCCTGCAAGAAACAACGGAAGTCAAAGCCTTTCCAATCAGCAGTCAGGTCAATGCCAAAGAAATAATGCGGGTTAGCATCACCCAATACTTTTAAATCACCATGGTCACTCAAGGTGTTGGCACCCGTAGATATCTTACCATCGCCGTTCAAATCTTTATACATGATATCACCGGCTCCCCACTGTGTTCCGATGGCACTTTGTCCACCTTTAGGCAATGAAGCAAGATGTGCATCCATTTCTTCCTGTGTTTTGGCTATACCTATTGTCTCAAGTCCCCATATCTGGTTTATTTTTTGTCCGGTAATATACGCCCACTTTATTCCCGTGTTAGAACTTCCGGAAGTCAAAGAACCGGTTTTATTACTCGGATAACTGTCTATATAAGTCTGCTGGTCAGACAATGAAACACTGATACCATAATTCAATCCGTTCTTCAGGCGGTCTCTCCACGCCAATGAGACTTCCCATCCTTTTGTTTTCAAATCACAGTTGTTGGTTTGAGGTGGGTTGACACCCAAAGTCAGAGGCAATTCAGGAGCATCTCCCACCATATCTTTTGTATAGCGGACAAAGTAATCGAACGATCCCGTCAACCTATTGTTGAAGAAGCCATAGTCTAACCCGATATCCCAAGTACGGACTTTTTCCCAAGTCAAGACTGTACTAATCAAATCACCCACCTTTGCAGTGTTAGGTTTAGTTCCATTTTGTAACCAGCCTCCATCCAGTACACCTAACGTCATAGTACGATAAGTAGGATACCATGTATTCGTATTCTGATTGCCCAACTGTCCATACGAAAAACGTAGTTTCAGCAAATTGGCAACATTCTGCATCGGTTGCCAGAACTTCTCCTGTGCGATATTCCACCCCAAAGAAAAAGATGGAGACCATTGCCAACGATTACCACGACGAAAACGGGAAGTACCATCATAACGGATATTGGCTTCTACCAAATAACGACCTTGATAATCATAGTTCAAACGTCCGAAGAAACCGGCAGTCGCCCATCTGTTGCTATATCCATGCACTGTAGCATCTTTAGCCAAACCGCTATTCAACTGTCCGTTCGTCAAATCAAATTCCGGCATATCCGCCATTATCAATCCATTCTTGAAAACATTCAAGTCACTTTGTTCCATCTCTTCCGCCTGAAATCCGGCCATAATCTTCAGGTTATGCGCCTCATCGAACGTATGTGCATATTCACTATAAATATTCAGATTCAGATAGTTTTCCTTTTTATCTTCCTGATACAATCCTGAATCCTTTTCACGATAAAGTTCGGTTCCAGTGGGTCCCAACTGATATGAAGGCAATGTCGTTTCTTTCACCTTCTGGTTCATAATACTATAGTTGAATTCTACATTAGTAATCCAATTCTTTACAGGCTCAAATATAAGGGCCGCCTGATAATAATGGCGGTCAGTCTGTACATCGCGTTGTCCGCCCTGCTCCAATTCTACGGCATTATAGCCAAAGATATTACCATTGGGATCGTACATCGGAATATTAGGCCAGTTCTGCCGACCGAACATCCGGTAAAAGGTATCATTGAACTTACGTGGACGCCATACATCGTTACGTGTGAAACGGGTTGTGAAGTTAAACTTCAACCAATCAGTCAGTTCGCTGGTAAATTTACCTGTGATATTATAGCGTTTCATGCCATCCTCACCGATTTTCAACAAACCACCCTGATCCAGATAATTGAAAGAACCATAATAGGTCATCTTCTCACTGCCACCCGATACGCTCACATTGTGTTCCTGGGAGAACACCGTGCTTTTATAAAGCTCATCATAAATATCCGTATTACCATAGGCGTACTGCCACACATCATTCCAAGCATCCGGATTACTGGGACTTGGGTCCATACCAGCAGTCAGTTTGCCAGACTGATAATCGAGCATCTTCCGCATAGTCTCGTCTGAAAACCGGGCTGCTTTGCCACTGTTCTTGAGAGATTCATTCATTAATACGGCAAAAGTGTATGAATCCATAGACTCCGGTAAACCTATGGGACTGGCTATACGAAAACTATTATTATAATTGATAGTAGCCTTACCTGCTTTACCCTTCTTCGTCGTAACGAGAATTACACCGAACGGTGCGCGCGAACCATAAATAGAAGAGGCCGCTGCATCTTTCAGTACTGAGATATTCTCAATATCCTGCGGATTCACCGTATTAATATCGCCCTCCATACCATCAATCAATATCAATGGAGAACCACTTGAAGAACCGATGGTTCCCGTACCACGTACGGAAATACTCATATTCTGATCCAAAGCTCCGGAATTCGTCGTAATTTTCAGACCCGGAACCAAGCCTTGCAAAGCCTGTGTTGCCGATGATACCGGACGGGATTCCAACTCTTTCGCTGTAGCAATTCCCACCGAACCGGTCAGATTCACCTTCTTCTGAGTACCAAAACCTACCACCACAACTTCATCAAGCATTTCAGTATCTTCTTTCAAAGTAACATCAATAACTCTGCCTGCCACTGCCTGTACTTCCTGCGCTTTATATCCTATATAAGAAATGAGAAGCGTTGCACCGGAAGGTACTGAAAGAGAAAAGTTACCGTTGACATCAGTAATAGTGCCATTAGATGTATTCCCTTTTTCTACAACACTGGCACCGATAACCGGTCCCAGCGCATCACTTACAGTTCCGGAAACTTTAATTTGTTGTTGAACCGTTTGCACACTTTGTTCATTGCCCGTAGCCCTCACCGTGAGGGGTTGTCCGGCAATGAAACCAGTGCAAAGCAATAAGGCCGCAAGTGCCTTCCGATTGTTTCTAAAAGAATCTGATTTCATTGTTTTCCTTTTAAATTAGATAATAATAATAAGGTTAATAGAATCTCAAAACTATGTCCCATTATGGGATATGCAAAGATATCGAAGTAATAAAGAAAACATAGGGGACAAATTCGCTTTCGAGAAAGGACAAATTTGTCATGGCTATTTTATCCCACTCTTTGACCAATCTGTCTTAGACTGATATAGGTAGACTAACAAAAAAGTATCAGCCAACTTTAATTTGTTCCTGCACAACCATCAAATGATATGAGAAAAAGGCAAGAGTGCTTATTACAGTAATACAAAGGCAAGACAAATTCGTCAAATCACAGAGGCAAATCGGGCAAAACCAAAGCAACAAGTACATTAAATACAGATTTATCGTATATTTGTTGCAAAGACAACCCTAAAACAGGAACAATCATGCGAAGCTACAAACTTCTTCTATTCTTGCTGTGTCGGCTGCTATTCTGTACTGATAGCATGGCACAACCTTATACCTTGCGACATCTGGGTGTAGAAGACGGATTGTCGAACAATTATGTCCGTGACATTGCACAAGATAAACAAGGCTGCATCTGGGTGGCAACAGAACTTGGACTGAACCGTTTTGACGGATGCAACTTCACCACCTATAAAAGTAATAACTCACAATTAATCAATGATGCACTAAACGTACTACTATATGACGAAACAGAAAATGTAGTATGGATAGGTGGAAAATTCGACGGTATAAGTGCATTGGACTGTTCCACTTACCAGTTCTACTCTTATACATCCCAAGACGAGATTAGGGTAGATAATATCGTGCACCTGTCGCATGCCTCCGATGGAGGGCTTTGGTTGACTCCACATTACGGGAACATTGTTCATTACGATAAACATAGCCGTACATTCACATCGCTCGCAGATATGGGCATAGAGAACCTGAATAAATCCAACTGGTGCTGTTTCGACGATGGAGAAGGGCACCTTTATATCGGACACGCCCAAAGCGGAATGAGTATTATCAACCTGAAAAACAAAACAGTACGTAAACTCAGTCATGCAAACAATAATCCGCAAAGTTTGCCCGGAAACAGTATTTATTCCATTTATAAAGATCATTTGCAAAATATTTGGGTAGGTACCAACAGGGGATTGGGTTTATTTAATCCGAAAACAGAAGAGTTTACCGTATTCAGGCATGAATCCGATAACCCTCATTCTCTGATTGCCGACCATATTTATGGTATTAAAGAAATGAATGACGGCACATTATGGATTGCCAGCGATATTGGGGGGATCAGTATACTCGATTTACATAGTATAACTTTTAAGAGTCCTGAAAAGGTACAGTTCTACAATATCACCGCCGACAATAGCAAGCACGGAGTTACATCAGGAAATATACGCACCTTGTTACAGGATTCTTTCGGAAATATCTGGATAGGCAATTACAGTAGCGGTATAGATTTTATCAGCCACAGCCAACCGGAATTCCACATATTGCCCTATATGACTGAAAAAGGGAATATCACTAAACACAAGCCTGTATGGGGACTTTGCAAAGATGAGAACGATCAAATCTGGTTGGGCGGTGAAAATGAAATAACATTATTCAAGGACAACAAAATCCTGAAAAGTATAGATATTACCAAACAACTTTCAAGACCATACGGACAAGTGTTTTCCATCATCAGCGACCAACAAGGCGCATTATTACTTGGAATATACGATGACGGTCTTCTAAAGTTCAATACCCGTAACAAACATATCGAACGTATTCCATTGGATATGGCTGATGTAGATATCATCACCTTTTTCAAAGAAAATGATGGAAAAATATGGATAGGCGCCGAATATGGAATATACAGCTACAGCAACGGTGCTCTCCGCAAAGAAGACGAAATCAACCGGTTATTGCCAGACCGATCAGTATATGGCATTCTCCGCGACAAACAAGGTAAATTGTGGATAGGTACTTATGGCGGAGGAATAGCTGTCCTTGACAAAGAAAACAGGCTGGTAGCCAAACTGAATAAAGGCACTCGCTTCTGCTCTAATGCCATCAATAGTCTTTACATGGATTCTCAGGGGGGCGTATGGGCTGCTACACGCAACGGAATAGGATATATCAAAGATACAGCCCATCCGGAAGAGTTTGAAGCATACGGTTATGAACAAGGACTTGAAGACACCTTCGTACGTGCCATTCAAGAAGATGCATCCGGAAATATCTGGCTCAGTACCAACGATGGAATATCCTTTTGGAACAAGCAAAAGAAGAAATTCGACAGTTACGACTATCGTGACGGCATACCTATGGGAAACTTTATTGAAGGTTCGGCCTGCCGGGCAGAAGATGGCACACTCTATTTCGGCTCGCTAAACGGTGTCTGCTATTTCAATCCGGAAAATCTGATCGCAGAACGCCAAGTGGCTCCTGTACAGATTATCGAATGCAGAAGTCTGAACAACCAGATAGAAAGTCGTAATGAAGGAACTATCATTCCGACTTCTGAGGGAAGCATCAACCTGCCCTATAACCGGAATTCTTTCCGCATCTCATTCACCGTACCGGACTATTCGCAAAGCGGACAGGTGGAATATGCATATATGATTGACGGACTGGAAAATACATGGACCAATACTTTAGGAGAAAACATGATTACTTTCCGCAATATTTCCTCAGGAGAATATACATTCAAAGTAAAAGCAAGGTTAAGAAATCAGGAGTGGGACGATAGTCATATAGCCACATTACAAGTACACATCCATCCACCTCTATGGCTGACGTGGTATGCGAAAGTATTGTATATTCTGTTGGTATTATTGGGTGTGTATATCTGGTTCCGTTTTTACAAACGTAAACTCATGCTTGAAAACTCCCTTGAACTGGAAAAAAAGAAAAGCCAGAACGAACAGGAACTTAACAACGAACGTCTGCGCTTCTACACCAACATTACACACGAACTGCGCACACCATTAACGTTGATACTCGGTCCACTGGAAGATTTAGTCAATGATTCTAACGTACCTGCTTTTTATAGTAATAAAATCAAGATGATTCACAGCAGTGCTATCCGGTTATTGAACCTCATCAACCAAATACTGGAATTCCGCAAGACGGAAACACAAAACCGAAAACTAACGGTAACCAAAGGAAATTTAAGTAGTCTGATTACAGAAATAGGTTTGCGTTACAAAGAGTTGAACCGGAATGATAGAGTAAAATTCCACATCCGTGTTCAGCCCTCAAAGACTAAACTCTATTTTGATACTGATATCATCTCTACCATACTGGATAATTTGTTATCAAATGCCATAAAATACACCCCGGAAGGAGAAATCAACCTGATTATGCATCCGATAAATCAGGAAGGCAAACAATATACAGAAATAGTGGTCAGCGATACCGGATACGGAATAGATGCTGACGCACTGCCGCATATCTTCGACCGTTATTATCAGGCGAAAGGAAAACATCAGGCGTCAGGCACAGGCATCGGCCTTGCATTAGTCAAATCACTGGCCGACCTTCACGAAGGCAGTCTGCATGTAGAAAGTGAAACGGGTAAAGGAACGACTTTCACTTTCCGGATTCTCACCGAAAATACTTATCCCGATGCCTTGCATAAAGAAGACAGAACGGAAAGTATTCCAGAAAAAACGGAAAGTTTAAAAGAGGAAGACAATGATACTTGTCCGGTAATACTGGTTGTAGAAGATAATGATGATATTCGCGAATACATCGCTACTTCTTTCAGCAACAACTACCACATAATGACTGCAACTAACGGAAAAGAAGGAGTAGAACAAGCACTAAAATATATCCCTGACATCATTATCAGCGACATTATGATGCCTGTAATGGATGGTATTGAATTATGCAAGCTGATAAAAGAAGATGTTCGCACCAGCCATATACCTGTCATCCTGTTAACAGCCAAAGATTCCATTCAAGATAAAGAAGAGGGTTATGAAAGCGGTGCCGACTCATATCTTACGAAACCATTCAGCGCCAAGTTATTACATAGTCGCGTTCACAATCTGTTGGAATCACGGAAGAAGTTAGCCCTGCTGATAACCAACCGCACCAAAGAGCTAAAACCTGAACAATCTCAGGAATCAATGAAACTAAGTAGGCTGGATGAAGAATTCCTGAACAGGTTTACTGCAATAGTAGAAGAAAATATCGACACACCTCAATTGGACATGCCTTTCATGATAGGCAAGATGAACATGAGCCACTCCACCCTTTACCGGAAGATAAAGGGGCTAACAGGCATATCAGGCAATGAGTTCATCCGGAAAATAAGACTGAAAAACAGTCTCCGCTTATTGATGGAAGAAGGACTAAACATTTCCGAAGCTGCTTATGCAAGCGGTTTCAATGACTTGGGGTATTTCCGGGCTTGCTTTAAGGAGGAATATGGAATGGCACCGTCGGAGTACATAAAACAGAAGCAATAAAAAGATGAAGCGGACATCCCTTCTACCTGAAAGAATGTCCGCCCCTTATAACAACTACCTACTGAAAACTGTAACTAAAAAAACTACCCTTTGTTTATTAATACCAATCTTATGTTAATCTATAACCTATTGTCGATGTTGCAAAGATAGAGTGAAATTTTCATTCAGTAGTAGCACAATTGTTTCATAAAAGGTGATAAATCAGTCAATTTTCAGTTTATCCCCCGATAAATCGACTTTAAACAGGTGCGGAATACGAATATATCGCCCGTTCACATCTTTATGACTATGAACCGACATCATCCACTCACCATCCAAAGTACGGAACAGCATTCCATGTCCGAAGTTAGGCGGAGTGATCGGTTCTTTCTCTTGTATCCAGGGTCCATCCAGAGTTCCACTCTCGGAATAGGCAACGCCTTGTGTATAGTCCTGGAATACCCAGCTTGTCCATATCATACCTAACCGGCCCGTACCTGTGCGGAAAAGCCATGGTCCGTCAGTTACACGGTTGGGCAATACTTTGTCCCCCATCTTCTCACGGCTCCAGGGAGAGTCACTGGCACGGAAAAGAATCTTTCCTTTGCCGATGGAACCGCTTAAATCGGGCTTTAATTCAATCTTTTCCATCGTACCGTTCCAGTTTTGCAGCCATTCGTGGCAATAGATCATATAAGGTTTGCCGTCACTATCCACCCAGAATGTGCCATCAAGGGTAGGCATATTCTCGGGCAGGTAAGTGGGGGCTTTCATAGGCCTATAAGGGCCATCCGGTTTATCACTGACCAAGATGTGGCTGGCACGACGGGGGATGACGTTTCCTTTTACGGTATCAATCTTGATGGCGTTGTTCGTAAAAGTGGCGAAATAGTAATATTTTCCGTTGTATTCGTGCAGTTCGGCTGCCCAAATTTCGGGTTTAGGGCCCATCCAGGAGTCAGGATCAGTTTCTGCTACACGATAAGGGCCTTCCCAATGGGCAAGGTCTTTGCTTTTCCAGAGGAGGCCGCCGGTACCGGTCATGTAATAAGTGGAGGTTTTCTTATCGGCCAGTATGCAGGGGTCACTCAAGTGGATGGAATCAAGAGGGATGTTGGTACGGAAGCGGTTTGGGACCTTCTGCTGGGCAGATGCAAGGACAGAACACAAGGTAAATATAAACACCAATAATTCTTTTCTCATATTAGTTCTTTTAATATAATGAGGATAGATACGCAGACGACGCGGATAAGGCGGACAAACGCGGAATAATCATAAATCCGCATTTGTCCGCCTTATCCGCGTCGTCCGCGTATCTATAACTTATTCAATTTCTATGCCGTGTTGTACCGGAGTAAGGATGAACGTAAATTCATAGTCACCATAAGGCAACTGATACTGTGGTAATGGCCATGCACCCCAACTGTTCACACATCCTAAGCCCATCTGAGCCTTGTCGATGCAGAGATTTGTCAGGTTAGCTTCTTTCACTTCGGGAGAGTGGCTCTGACCTTTGTCCCAACCATCGTCCAGAGACTCGATAGTATAGTGCAGGGCTGATGCAGAGAACGGAGCGTCAGCTACAATCTGCAAACCGCGTCCGGCATCGTTCAGTTGCTTCCACCAGCGGATATCGGTCTTCGTACCTGTTTCCTGCGGACGGATATAAGAATAGAATTGTTCATCTACACTCTGGCGATACAATCCCAGATCTGTGCAATGATTGCGGTCACTGTAGTTCTCTACCGGACCACGGCCATAGTATTCTACAGTTTCAAAAGTCTTAGGCATCTGCATCTGCATACCGAAACGGAACATATGAGATACTTTAGCCTCCGGATCGGCAGTCATCTTCTGAGTCACTTTTACAGCACCCTTGTTATTGATTACATAAGTAAGATCCAGTTTGGCAGAAACATTCTTCATTTCGTATTCTGCACGTACCACTGTCTGATTGTCTACTGTCTCCCATTTGAAGGAAGTCAACTTCAGACCCGGATTCTTCCAGGCAGCGAATTTCTGTTGCAAACCTGCACCGAAATCATTGTCCGTAGGTGCACGCCAGAAGTTAGGTGCCAGTTCGGCATCTTCGTTCATCAATTCCGTGCCTGCTACGTTGTAGCGATTCAGGTAACCGGTATGTTTGTTGAATTCCAGACGGAAGTTATCACCGTTGATGATCAGATAACGCCAGTCGTTTTCCTGGATTTGAGGAGCAACGGTAGGAGTGTTCACAACTACCACATTCTTCAGGTCCATGGCAGGAGCCTTGTAGGGGTTCAGTACAAGCTGGTCTTTGGCTACGGCATATCCGGCAGGGAGTAAGCCTTCGCGATTCTTCAGACGATAAGTTACATTCAGCAACCATTCTTTGCATTCGCAGGTTTTGCCGATGTTCAGTTTCACTTTGGCAGTCTGCTGCGGAGCTACGTTGAGGTCTTCTACACGACCGGTACGAATTACTTTACCGTTAGCAAGCAATTGCCAATCCAGGTAGTAAGCGGAAAGGTCACGGAAGAAGTTTTCGTTGTACACGTTCACTTCGCCGTTCTTCAGGTCAGCGGGAGTTGTCCAGATGTTCTGATAGTAGTAACCCACTTCGTACATGTGCGGATTGGGAACACGGTCGGGACTGATCAGACCATTATCGCAGAAGTTCTTGTCGGAACCGTCGTAACGGTTGAAGTCACCGCCATAAGCGTAGATGGTCACACCGTCTTTACCTTTCCAACGAACGGACTGGTCTACGAAGTCCCAGATGAAACCGCCTTGCAGGTTGGGGTATTTACGAATCAGATCCCAATATTCTTTGAAACCACCCTGTGAGTTACCCATAGCGTGGGCATATTCACACTGGATAAGAGGCTTTTTGGCATCTGTACGCTGGCCATATCTTTCCATGTGCTTGTAATCGGCATACATGGGACAGTCGATGTCGGTAAATTCGTTTCCGTGTGCCTGTTCGTATTGTACGGCACGGCTGGAATCTTCATTCTTGATCCAACGGTAGCAAGCTTCAAAATTAGGTCCGAAACCGGCTTCGTTACCCAATGACCAGAAAATAATGCTGGGATGATTGAAGCCGCGTTGTACGTTGCGCTGGTTACGTTCCATGTGAGCTTTGGCATAGTCGGCGCGTTTAGCCAGTGTCTTTTCACGATAACCCATACCGTGTGATTCGACATTAGCCTCAGCCACTACATACAAACCGTATTGGTCGCAAAGGTCGTACCACAGGTTATCATCAGGATAGTGACAGGTACGCACAGCGTTGATATTGAATTTCTTCATGACCTGGATATCCTGAATCATGCGTTCAGGAGATACGACATAACCACCATCCGGATCAATTTCATGACGGTCGGCACCTTTGAAGAGAACGGCCTGACCGTTTACTAATATCTGGTCACCTTTCAATTCAATCTTACGGAAGCCTACCTTTACGGGGATTACTTCGTTGCTGCCTTGCAAAGTGGCACGCAGTGTATAGAGGTAAGGAGTTTCGGCTGTCCATTTATGCGGATTTTCCACATTCATCAGAATGGTACCGCTACCTTTGGCTGTTTCCGTAGCTACTGCCTTGCCGGTAGCATCGAGTAATTCCAGATTTACGTTACCGCTGCCTTTCAGGTCGAGCGTCACACGCAGAGAACCATTTTTGTATGCCTCGTCCAGATCGGGAGTAATACGGATGTCCTGGATACGTTTCTTGTTGCGGGCATAGAGGTAGCAATCACGTCCCACACCACTGTAACGGAAGAAGTCCTGGTCTTCCAGGTAGGTTCCATCACACCAGCGGAATACCTGGAAAGCGATGAGATTCGTTTGTCCGGGTTTCAAATAAGGAGTCAGGTCGAATTCGGCTTCGAGCTTGCTGTCTTCGCTATAACCTACATAACGGCCATTTACCCAGAGATACATGTTGGAGGTTACAGAACCGAAATGAGCGATAATGTCTTTCCCTTTCCAGTCGGCGGGAACAATGATCTCACGACGGTAAGAACCTACATGATTGTTCTCTGTCGGAACTTCAGGAGGGTTGTTCTGGAACTGATTACGCCAGGCATAGCCGGTGTTTACATAAATAGGATCGCCATAACCATTCAATTCCCACACAGCGGGAACTTGCAGATTATTCCAGCCTTTGTCATTGAAACCTACTTTCCAGAAGTCGGTAGGACGCTGGTCTGCATTGCGTACCCAAGAGAATTTCCAGGTACCGTTCAAAGTCATGTAATTAGTAGATTGGGCTTTCTTGCCTTGCATGGCGGCATCTACCGATTCATAGGCAAAGTAATTAGTGTGCATGGGAGCACGGTTCACGGCATTGATCTCCGGATCAAGCCACTCTTTAAAGGACTGTGCATTTGCAGTCAGAGCCAGGGCTGCAAAGAGTCCGGTAATAAGATGTTTCTTCATGGATATAAAATTAGTATGTTTGTAGCGGTACGAAGAATATTTTCTGCATACCGCTACAAAGATAGGGTGAATGAACTTTTTTTAGGGGGAATAATAGTTCAAAAAAGGGGGAATAGAGTTCAAAGAGCTTGTAACTATTCCATCCGGTACACTCCGAACGAACGTGGTTCAAGTTTCAGTTTCAGAGATTGCCCTTCTACCTGTACCGGACGTACACGGGGAACAATCGCTTCCTGATCCAGCGTATTTACTGTGCGCCAATTGTCATTCTGTAAGTAAGTGCAGGAACCGGCAACCAACTGACGTTTCTTCAAACCATTGAAATCGATCTGAACATCGGCAGGCTTACTGCTTGCATTCACCAGTTTCAGGATGATTTCTCCGGTAGGTGCATTCAGTGCAGCTGTTGCATAGAGGCTGTCCTGCCCCGCTACTGCTTTGCCATCCATCTTCAGGCTGAGCACATCGGTACCGGCATTCATGCCGTACATTTGCTGAACGTAATAGTTCGGTGTGCGCATCATGCGCAGGTTATCGAACCAGATCAGGTCCGGATTCCACTGCCAAGCGTCTACGTGGGCAAACAACGGCGCATAAGTAGCCAGATGAACAACATCCGCATTCCGTTCCAGTCCCGTCATAAAGGCAGCTTCGGAAAGGGCGGCGAGGAAGTTGTTATCCTTCTTCGTGGAATGATCGTGTGAAGCATATTCTCCGGCGAAAACCTTCGGACCTTTACGGTCGTAATTGTCATAGCGTGACGCATTGCCAAAGAACCAATCAGGATTCATGTAGTAGTGTTCGTCCACCAGGTCTACACCGATACGCTTCATTTCGGGCCAGAGATAATCGAATTTATCACCGCTGGCACTCGGGCCGGAGCTACCTACAACCTTCACATTAGGGTATTTCGCACGGATAGCTTTTGTGAAAGCTTCCAAACGTTCTACATAAACCTTGTCCCACTGTTCATTACCGATACCGATCATCTTCAGATTGAAGGGTTCGGGATGTCCCATATCGGCACGCACCTTTCCCCACTTGGAAGTAACAGGGCCGTTGGCAAATTCAATCAGGTCGAGTGCATCCTGTATGTACGGATCGAGTTCATCCATCGGAACTACTTCGTTGCTTTCGTACTGGCAGGAGAGCCCGCAGCTGATTACCGGAAGAGGTTCTGCACCGAGGTCTTCGCTCAACAGGAAGTATTCGAAGTAACCAAGTCCCAAAGTCTGGAAATAGTCAGGGAAGGCTTTATGTTTGAAGGTGTAGTTCCAGCGGTTTTCATTCAGAGGGCGGTTTTCAACAGGACCTACGGAATTCTTCCACTGGTAACGGGTTTCAAGACTGTTACCCTCGATGATACAACCACCGGGGAAACGGAATACGCCCGGGTTAAGGTCATAAAGGGCTTGTGCGAGGTCGGCACGCAGACCATTCTCACGTCCTTTCCAAGTATTCACAGGAAACAGGGAGATATGGTCCATATCTACCGTACCCTGTGTTTCGAGGACGATACGCAGGCGGGCATGAGCGTCTGTGAAAGGAGATTTCAGCACCGCCGTCAGCTTTTGCCAGTTATTGCCGCTGACTTCGATTTCTTTCTTCAACAGATTCTGTGCATTGGAGTTGACGAGCTCGATGGAGAGCTTCATCGGCTTCGCATCCGGCGTGCGGGCATAAACGGAGAAACGGTATTCTTCGCCTTGCTTCACACCGATGCCGCGGTAACCTTCATTATCCAGTCCGGCACGCAGTAGGCGGCCGTCGTTCACTACGCGTACATAGTGAGGATTGCGGTCAAAACAAGGATCTGCATCCTGAACGGTTACATTACCGAAAGGCACCCAACCCACGAAAGGTTGTGGGAATTCAAAAGAACGGTTCTTTACCAGTTCGGCATACAGACCGCCATCGGCACCGAAGTTGATATCTTCGAAAAAGATGCCATACATTTCAGGTTGTATCTTTGCCGTCGGTTTGGAAACGTCGACGGTCATCACATGCTGCTGCGCCTGCACACCCAGTGCAAGGGACAGGACTAAAAGGGTGGTTAGTTTTCTCATGGTTGATATGATTAATAAGAATATTTTTAATTATCATTTACCAACGACTTGATGAATACGTATCACTGTAAACGAATAAGCCGGCATTGAGTAAGAAAAGTCATTTCCTTCTACCTTGAAATCAGAAGAAGCGGGTTTAGCTCCTCTGTCTTTCGGATCACCTGTCAATATCGTTTTTGTAGCCGAAGGATTTACCAAAGTAACTCCGTCCAACTTCACCTGGGAAGAAACTTCCACCGGAAGCATATTCACTAACTTCACGATATAATCTCCGGTATTAGCGTCTTTCACAACTGATACTCCGACACGTTTCTTCACGGCATCCCAACCATTATTCAGTTTTACCGTAGAAGACAGGTATTCGGTACCGGCGTTCTGACCATACATCTGTTGAGTATAGTAGCCTACCGTGGGTCTCACTTCCGTATTATTGAAATAGATCAAGTCCGGATTCCATTGTGTATGACCATCTTTAGCCAACAACGGAGCATAGGAAGTCATTTCTACCACGTCACCGTTACGTTCTACGGCAGTTAGATAGAGAGCTTCGGCAAGCGCAGTTTCTACATTATTGGGGCGTCCCGGCAGGTGGGCGGCATATTCGCCTAAATAGACCTTCGCTTTGCTACGGTCGTAATGATCGTAATATTCCTGATTGTGAATCATCCAACCCGGTTCTACGTAATAGTGCTCGTCTACCATCGGTACACCCAGTTCGGTAGCAAGATCCCAACCTACTTCATAATCCGTACCTTCGTAGAACGGACCGGTAGTACCAATCACGGTAACTTCAGGATGTTTTGCTTTCACTGCATCAAATATCATCTTAAAGCGTTCCACGAAGACAGGTGTAATCATGTCCTCATTACCGATACCGATGAACTTCAGGTTGAACGGTTTCGGATGTCCGGCTTCCGCACGCTTCTTACCCCACACGGTTTTGCGGGCATCTCCGTTGGCATATTCTATCAGGTCGAGAACATCTTGGATGTACTGATCCATTTCTTCCATCGGAACGCCACCCTGCTGTCCCATGCAAGTCAGTTCATCCTTGGAATGGTGGGCGCAGGTACCAGAGTTCTGACAAGGTACACCGGCTGCAAGCACAGGTACGGGTTCCGCACCCATATCTTCACAGAACAAGAAGTATTCGTGGTATCCCAGACCGCGTGTCTGATGGTATCCCCAAAGATTGCGGAGCGGCTTGCGGGCTTCCAACGGACCTATAGAGCCTTTCCAATCATAAATATTATCTATTCCATCGCCATGAGCCACACAACCACCGGGGAAACGTACGAAACGGGGATGCAAATCGGCAAGCGTTTGTGCCAGATCAGCGCGGAGTCCGTTCTTACGACCTTTGAAGGTCTTTTGCGGAAAGAGGGAAATCATATCCAGCGCATACTTGCTGACAGCCTGGGGAACAATGGACAAAGAGGCAGCCGCCGCATCGCTTGTGGCTGTCAGGACTGCTTTCTGTTGTTTCCAATCTTTAGATGTTACGTTTACGGCAGTTTGTGCTATAATTATTCCATCTTTATCAACCAAGTTCACAAGTACCTTGCCTCCTTTCCCCTCAAGCACTTTGCCAAAGAGTGAGAAGTCATATTTCTCGCCTTTCTTCAAGGCTATGCCGTCGAAACCGGCATTCACCAATGCAGTTTGTTCAGCTGCATTCACATCGAAAACTGCATAATGGGAGTTATTAGGATGAATAGGATTCTCCGTTGCAATGCTCAATGTAGCATCACTGCCCTGAACACTCCAGGAGTGAGTACTATTCCAGTTCTGATCGTTACCACGGTCGGTCGGGGTATATTCAAAGTCGCGGTTCTGAACCAGTTCGGCATACAAGCCGCCATCAGCTCCATAGTTGATATCCTCAAAGAAAATACCAATCAGATGCTTACTGATTTCTTTCGCCTGACCTGCATTTACCTGGATAGTAGCCTCTACAGGTTTGAGGTTGGCAAAGCGTACAGGATCTTGCTCGGTACGCTCGGCATTCAGTGACTGGCGGTATTTCTTATGTTCGGCATAACGGATGATCTGCTGCACGGTAGTATAGGGAACTTCCTGTACCCAGCCTTCTTCTTCCGAACCATTCACCAATACCTTCTTCTGAGTGGTGGGATACACATCTTTGGGTTCATACTTGCTACGTTCTTCGGGAGAGAAATAACTCTGTGCTTCCCACTTCTGCAAGTCGGGAGAAGTTACATAGGCAAGTGCCTTACCGGTATTCGTAGTTTCCCAGATGCAATGCCATTTGCCATCGGCACGAGTTTGCATCAAATGGGGCTTGAACATAGTCTTTGCCCGTCCCCACGGACCGAAGTCGGAATTCACATAGGCAAATCCATTAGCTACGCTAAACCACTTCTCTCCGTCGGGACTCCAGGCAAACTTCAGGCCGCTGCGTCCGTCACGGTTCGAATAGGAAAAGAGGTACACCTGATTCGGTTCATTCGTCACGCCCTCCACCTTTGCCTGCACAGGGAAGACAAAAGACAGGAGTAAACATACACTTAAAAATCTAATCAATCTGTTCATGGTATATAAGATATATTGGGTTTAGAATTTGAATAATTTAATGAAGAATGAAGAATGAGGAATGAAGAATTACCATGCGGCATACTTGCATAGCGCAGCCAAATTTTTCATTCTTCATTCTTCATTCTTCATTAAATTATCATTTAGCTTTCCAGTACTTTCTCAGCTTCTCAGCCTCTTTCTTAGTGATGTGGATTACTGCTCCATGTTTCGGTGAAGAGAAGTTAGTCGCCTTCATCACACCTTCATTGAAGTGTCCCAGATCTTTGAAGTTCACAAAGTCAGTGGTTTCACTGAAACCGAAATTATGAGGATTGATACCATAGATGTCATACATTACCACCCATTTGTCTTCGCCAATGCGCTTCCACATGTTAGGAGCTTCGCAGGCTTTCGGTTCTGGATCTACCCATTCCGGCAGGTAAGCATATCCACGGTTGATATACTTCGATACAGCTTGTTTGATGCCCGGTGTTCCGTCGTGAGCAACGTAAAACATGTGATATTTATCACCTACTTTCGTGATGTCGGCATCAATAGCTGATTTGGTAGCATCGGGATATTGGAACAATAGGCGGGGTTCTGTTTCCAGACCGTCAAAATCTTCGTTTACATAAGCATAGTACAGCATATTCCGTGCATTGCCCATGCGCATGGTGAAGTAGATCATTATTCTGCCTGCATGTTCATCGTAGACCAGTTCAGGTGCCCAGGCACAACCGATCTCATCATATCCGGGGAAAGTCTTGTCAATACGGACCACATGGTGTGTCCAGTTTACAAGGTCTTTTGATTTCATCAGGACAAAACCACGGTTGTTACCCCAGCCGTATTTAGCTCCGTCACGCTCCCACTCGGTGTTGCGCAGACCTTTCTGCTGGGCAAAGATGTGCAGGTCGGTCATGGCAATGTAGAAAGTACCGTCCGGTGCACGATAGATATGCGGGTCACGGATACCTTTCTGTTCGGCAATCGTATCACCGGCGATAATGGGCTGACCGTTATTTACATCCGTAAATGTATATCCGTCATCGCTGACTGCGAAATATAAACTATGTGTATCATCTTTGAAATAGGTAAACAGATAGGCTCCCATTTCCTTTTCATTCGTTTTCCAGTCCTGAACCAGTACGGCACCACCTTGCGGTTGGAGGGTCAGTTGGAGTTTGCCGTCAGCTTTCAGTTTCAGAGTTTGCAGCTGGGGTTGCAGTTCTTTATCATCATTATAGAATGAGAGAGTCTCTCCTGCAAGCATAGGTAATTCGAGTTTCAACTTCAGTACTTCTTTTGTACCGTTAACGGCAGCTACATACCATTGTTTGCCGTGACGACGTGCAACAACTGCATATTTTCCGGGATAACCATCAATAAAACGTGTTTCATCCCACGTAGTAGGCACCTGTTTCATAAAGTCCAGGCAAACTTGCGGGGCATCCGTCAGGTTGTTGGGTGCCAAAGCATAATTCTGAATAGGATTCTGGAACAACACAGCTGTTGACAACTGGAATACATCCGTCGTGCGACGGGTAGTTCCACCATTGTTCCCCCGGTTCAAACGCTTGTTCAGGAAAGTACCGCCAAATTCCATGCTGCCCACCGCATTACGGATAAAAGGATGCAGGCAGGCATTGAAAGCCTCTTCATCACAGAAATGTTGGTTGAAAATCAGATTCTCGGAAGCCAGTACCGCTTCGCTGCCTACATAGTTGGGATACATCCGCTCCCATCCGCGAGGCACTGTACAGCCGTGGAAGATTACCATCAGACCGTGATCGTCAGCATCACTCAGAATACCTTCATACAAACGCATGGTTTCCTGTTTGTCTCCACCGAAGAAATCGACTTTGATACCTTTCACACCCTGTTCCTGAAGCCATTTCATTTCACGCTTGCGGATAATCGGATCATCCATCATATTGACAGGCCCTTGCTCGATATCATTCCAGTAACCGCTTGAACTGTACCACAGGAATACATCCACACCCTTACCTTGTGCATAGTCAATGAGGGATTCCATACGCTTATGGCCGATTTTCGTATCCCACCAGTTGTCAATCAACACATATTCATAACCCATTGCAGCAGCCAGATCAACATAACGCACCTGATCATCATAGTTGATACTGCCGTCCTGCCAGAGTATCCAGCTCCAGGTTCCACGTCCCATCTGATAATCATGTTCCGTCTCATACAACGGTTCCACTACATCCCAGATAACAGTGGTTTCTACAATAGGCTTCAATGTCTCACCTACCGTAATCGTACGCCAAGGGGTAGAACCCGGTAAAGCGAAAGCGGGGGCAACTGTTCCGTTACCATTATTCTCTTCAGCCATCGGGAAAGCTACCGTATACAGATTTCCTTCTGTTACATCGCTCAGGCGCGAACCGCAATAGCGGCTGTCTACTCCTGTCTCACTGACAAGCACCCAGCCATTATCTCCTACGCGGAACAGGCAGGGGAAAGTATATCCATGTCCGTATTGTGAACGGACATCCATCGGGGCATCCGCCTTATATTCTTCTTCATAACTCGGTTTTGTCCGCTTCCAGCCTATCATGGCGTCACTTTGCGGACATATGAAGGTAGTAGTCTGTTCAGGAAAACGGAAGCCGGTCGCTTCGCTGTTCACAACAAGGCTTCCCCGCTCGCCCTGGCGGGGCAACGTATAGCGAAAAGCAACATCATTATTGCTCACACGGAATATTACGTCCATCTTCTGCCCTTTTGCATTGACAAAAGCACATACCAATTCATTGGCCTGATAGTGTATCTTGGAAGCTTTGATACGCGATTGCATGTAAACGGTATCAATTTTCCTTTCTTTATACCCAGTCAGTTTCATTGCTTTCGCGAAGTCTCCCACATTGGTCTCCAGCCCCAACGGAGATGATTCCAACATCTGTTTCCCGCTATAGGTGAGAGAATACGATGCTTCCTTCCCTTCCGGGCACGAAACTGTTAGTTGTAATTTACCGTCAGGCCCGCTGACGGTTACATTCTGTGCTGTCAGCGGCAAGACTACCGCCATACATAAAAAAACTAATCCCTTCAGTTTGTTTCTCATGATCAAATAATGTTTCTCTGGTATTTTAATAGTCATATAATTAAAGGGTTGGCACTACCGGCTTAATGGTTCCGTCCGCATTGAATTCCATGCGATCAATGCACACCTCGCGGTGCACGCCCGGACCATCTTTCAGGAAGTTCTTATTAATACGATGGTAAACGATATACCACTCATCCGTACCCGGAATTTGTAACACTGCATTATGTGCAGGACCGTAGATTTGTTTTTCCGGATTCTGAATCAGTACAATCGGATCTTTAGCCACCTCGATAGGTCCCAGCGGCGATTTAGATGTACCGTAAGCCACATGATAGTTGGGTGAACCGGTGTCATCTACCGACCACATAAAATAATAAAGTCCGTTACGGTAAAATACATAAGGAGCTTCGCGGAATGCATAATCCTGCAAGGTTCCTCCTTCGGGAGTCATTACCGTAAGTGTTTTCTTCTTGATGGAAATCATATCTTTGTTCAGTTCGGCGCCGGCCATGTAGCCATTTCCCCAATACAGATAGGGTTTACCGGATACAGGGTCGGTGAAGACATCCACGTCTATCTGCTGTCCGTGTCCTACAGGGGAGTCTGTAATGATGGGCTGTCCCAGATCGGTAAACGGTCCGGTAGGTGAGTCGGCCATTGCTACGCCGATTTGCTTTCCTCCGCCTTTGGCGGGATTGCCGCTATAATAAAAGAAGTACTTGTATTCTCCCTTGATGAGTTTTTCCTCAATACACGGTGCCCAGGCATTTCCATTCGCCCAAGGTACCTGTTCGGATTTCAAATCCAGCATAATGCCTTCATAGTTCCAGTTCTTCAGGTCGGTTGAAGAGAAAACAGTGAAGTACCATCCGCCCCAGCCGGGTTGTCCGTCGGTTGTGGAATAGATATAATATTTCTTTGTCTTGTTTGAGTATAAGATTTCAGGATCGGCATGAAATCCGGGCAATACAGGGTTGTTCGGTATTGCACCCAATTCGGCAGGCCTGCCCCATTTATCTGTGATACGGATCAATTCATCGCGCGTGATAGGAATAATCGTTCCGTGGCGGGGATGGAAATTCATCTTCACTTCACTGTCTATCACTTTGAAGTTCTTCAGATCGGTAGTTTCCGTAAACTGATATTTGCCTTTCATGTATACATCATACATTAATATATACTTATCCTGGTTTATCAGTTTAAATGTGCCGGCGCCTTCTACAGCATCTTTTGTTTGCTGCTTGTAATCCGGTTCTTCTTTCCACTGGCCGGAAGTCAGCGAACGGGTGGTTGCCACTTTAATGCCGTTTCCATGTCCCTCTGTCTTATAGAACAGGTGGAAAACGCCGTCTTTATAGACAATATCCCCGTCGATACATGATTTCTTATTCTCCGGAATGAAGAGGGGCTTCGGTTCACCGATCAGATCTGTGAAGTCGTCATTGGCATATGCATAGTAGATGATATCGGCTCCACCGGCATACTGCATAGACCAGTACACCATATATTTTCCGGCTTCAGGATCAAAAACCGTCTGCGGTGCCCAAACACGCTTCAGCTTTTCCTGTCCTTTATAACGTTTCTGCATATTAATGATGGAATGCGTCCAGTTTACAAGGTCATTGGACTTCAGCAGCACCATTGCACGGTTCGAATCCCAACCATTGTCAGATACCATATCTGTCACCACCATATAAAAGGTATGACCGTCCTGGCTTCTCAGGATATGCGGGTCGCGCACACCACCGGTCGAACTGATTACTTTCGAATCAAGAACGGGCTTGCCGTCATTCAGCGCCCAATATGTATATCCGTCCATACTTACGGCATAACATACGGCTTCTTCACTGATGTGGTTACCTGTAAAGTAGGTGAACAAATAAGCCACATAATCTTTTTCAACGATAGGATGTTGTTGCTGAGAGAATGAAGGCAATGTTATTGCCAACATCAAGCTAATTGCAATTGCAAATTGTTTCATAGTATTCCTCATAAAATTCACGTTAGTTATTGGGTGTCAAAAATACACATAAAATAAGAGATATACTACCACGAATCATGCAAAAAGGGAATAATTTTGTGTCATTTCATTAAAAAACAAAGTTTTACCCAGGTTATTAAACCAAAATGGAGCTTGCCAATGCCGACAAACTCCATTTTGTATCTTCTGGAAAAAATAGAATAATCAATTCAGGAATCGTACCATTTCGCAAGCCGCCAGTAAGAAAGCACCTACTCCAAAGTTAGCTGTTGAATTGGCATCTACCACTTGTCCCGGAATGGCCTTCTCGCCGATAGGCTGCACATAGCCGATGCGTCCATCCGGTTGCAAAGCAACAGTCGTCAGATACTTCCAGGCTTTTTCTATTACAGGCTGATAAGTAGCCTTATCCAAAAAGCCGTTATTCATACCCCACAGCAGACCATAGGTAAAGAAAGCAGTGCCACTGGTTTCCGGTCCGGGAGCATGCTCCGGATCAAGCAGACTCCGTGTCCAGTATCCTTCCGGTTGCTGACAGGCTGCCACAGCTTTTGCCATCGCGCGGTAACGGTCTATATATTCCTGACGGTATTTATCCGTTTCAGGCAAATCTTTCAGGACTTTAACCAAGGCAGCTAAAACCCATCCATCTCCACGAGCCCAGAAATCTTTCTTACCATTCACACTTTTATGTTTAGGATAGATATATTTTCCGTCACGATAATAAAGCGCATCTTCCGGATCGTACATCAGACTGTCGGCAAATGCCCAGTACTCATGCAGTTTCTCCAGGTAAAGCGGATTGCCGGTAATCTTATATAGTTTAGTCATCACAGGCATCACCATGTAAAGACCGTCAGCCCACCACCAATAATCATTCTTATCCGTACTCATCTGATATTCCATTACTTCGCGGGCACGAGCTATTTTTTGAGTATCCGGTTCTATATTATATAAATCGGCATACGTCTGAAAGCAAATCTGGTAATCACCAAAAAGCACATAGTCATCACTCTCGCCATAGCTGTATTTCCATTCGGCTTTATTATCCGACTTAGCACCCTTCCACTGATTATGTTCAGCCCAAGCCTTGGAGTAGTTCATGAAATCGGAGTCACCGGTCAGGAAGAAGGCTTCCATATTACCACTATGGTAGGCTGCATTGTCCCAGAAAGAGCGTCCGTGCTCTGGATTCTGGGTTTGCCAGTAGTTGTTCACTTTATAAATAATACCCACAATCTCTTTGGCTTCATCCTTAGGGGAAGCACAAGCCGACATTCCGTTCAGGCAAAAAGCCAGGACCAGAATGTTTCCGAAATACTTTTTCATACTAATATGCTTATTCATTTAATTAATCTATTTACCTTATTCATATCCATATCATTAGAGATGCTTCCCGTTTCCCCTAATGGGAACGCCCGTTCCCCCTAATAGAAACGCCAGTTTCCTCTAATGGGAACGCAAGTTTCCTCTAATGGGAACCGCTGTTTCCCTATAGGGGAACTGTAATCTCCTCATATAGAAACGGTATTCGCCCTTCGTTGAGAATCAGAACATCCTACATAAACTCCGATTTAACTCACTGTCATCTCACTTCCAGCACATACACCGGCTGAGGAGCAAAGTCCACCATACGTTCTCCATCCCCTTGCTTGGTATGTTGCACAAAGAGATGAAGACGGCGTTTTTGCTTCCAAAGTTCCGTATCATGCGACGGTTCCCAGGCATCTACCGGAAAATCCGTCAAATCAGTAAAAGTCCATTCACCCGTCCCGACTGCTGACGCATGCGCCATTGACACCCGGCTTCCCCGTTCTTCGTCGCGGAAGATGTAGAAGATTTCACCACCATCTACCACGATACGCGGACGGGCAATGGGAATCATCTTGGTGCCGCCCCCTTTCAACGAAAAGGGCGTCCGGCGATCCGAAACCTGGCGGTTACGCCACATGGCACCGTCATACCATACAATACGGTATTGGGGGATTTCACTGTCGGGATCACGCCAGTAAGTCGCGATATAAGGATTGCCGCCCGCATCGGCACTCATACTGGTCTGATTGATCAATTCAGAATTTTGCGGAATGCGGCAGGCATATTCCGCATTGTTATAGCGAATAGGCAACTCATACTTCTTGCCATTCGCCTTATACCATGTCACGCCATTGTCAAAGGAACGGGCATAACAAAGATCATGGTTCGTCTCCACATGCCACGTTTCACGCCACACCCAGGATAGGTGGATAGTGCCTTGCTCATCCACATAGAGCTGCCAGTAAGCATTCCTCTTATCTTCACCGTCAATCAGGACATCCTGCACCCGGCTCCATTTCTTCTCTTTCACGGAATAGCGGTTCATCACCAGATTGCCCCGGCCGGAAGAACCGGAACGGTAGACGAAAAGTAAATCGCCCCCTTTCAGCGGATAGAACTCCGGGTAAGTGACATTTCCTTCATCTACACCCGTCATGGGTTCCTTATCTCCGAGTTCCAGTGTATACGGAGCCGTGCTGCGGCAATAGTTCAACTTATGTCCGTGATGATCGAACGAGAGATGCAGATAACCATCCCCGTCCAGCATCATACTTATAATATTATGGGCGTCTTTTACGTTTCCTTTGTATTGTGTCCGGTTCAGCGTCCACCGGTCGGAATTCAGTTTCCGCTTACCCAGCACCAGATAACCATCCGCATCATAATAACAGATATATTGCTCATCCCCTTGTGTTACAAGGGAGTTGTTGCGGAATACAGTTGTGTTGACTGACGTCTGGCTATATCCCTGTCCCACTTCCACAAGCCGGGCCTGCTGTGCCCGGAGTGTGAAAGTCGTTGAGAGAATTAGAAAGAAAAGGAGAATGTATCTGTTCATGATATCCTTATTTAAGAGGAAAAATAGGCAGCTTACCGTTTTAGTCATGATAAGCGTGATCTTTCGGAAAATCTTCTCCACCCCATGCTTTCTTTGATGTCCACGGTTGCGGTGCATCCGTCCAGAAAGGAGCGTCAGCGGGCAATCCTAACGGCAGGAAGGCAAGTGAGGCCAAATATAGGCTGCCATTGTTGGTATACCAATCCGATATATTAGGTTGAGAACCGTTGAACCCCAATGTCAGATAGCCTTCCGCATTGAAGTTGTGATTATCACCGAACATACGCTGAATAACGGCGGTCATCGCCGCACGCACCTGTCCGGCAGGCAATTCCTTTGGCAACCAGCCACGCAATGACAGCAAGGCAAGCGGTTGCAGTACACCGGTACGGTAAGTAATCGAACGGCCAAAGACCGGGAAAGAGCCTTCGGGAGAAACAAAACGTTCCAATATCATGCCGAAACGCTGCATACGCTTCAAGGCTTTCGGGAAGTTTCCACCTTTTACATTCCAGATATTCTGCTTTCCGCCATTTGTCATCACTTCAAGGCATTCCACATACATGGGATGAATCACAAAACTATTGTAATAATCGAAGGCAAAATCCTCTCCGTCACTGTACCAGCCATCTCCCACATACCATTCATCGACTTTACGCAAAGCTGAAGTGATACGGTAATAATCCGTCTGGGCACCCGCCTTTTTCAGGAAGCACTCAACAGTTGAAGAGAATAATAACCAATTCGTATAGGGGGGATCTACCCGACGCAGTTGCTGGAATTCAGTTATATAACGTTGTTTTGTCAAATCATCCAATGGCACCCACAAAGCGTCATATCCACGCAAAAAGCTTTCAGCTATATAAGCAGCATCCACCAGGGGTTGTCCCTCTTTCCGCCACAACAGATAATCTTTACTTTCCGGATCTACGGATTGAGCATAGCTCTTTAATGCCCATTCACGCAATTGTTTGCGTTGTTTTCCTTCCGCCGTATCATCATCGGGCAGTGACAGCCACGGAGCCAGTCCGGCCATCAACCGTCCGAAGCATTCCATATAAGTCACCCGTTTATCACGACCGTCCCATGTAGGGCTCAACTCTACCAGCATATTTTCCTGCAACTTGCCTTCGCTCATATTGCTGAGTACAGGCGCTGCCATCTGGTACAGAATTCCTGTCCAAAGTTCACGATCAGACTTTACTTTTTCCGTTTTCTTTTTTGCCGAAACATTGATGGGAACCAGCAAGGCTACAATCAATAGTAGCCACAAATATTTCCACGTTTTCATGATATTCAATTATAAGTTGTTTTTCATCGCTGCAAATATATCTGTTTTCAGACAAACCAAACCGCTAAAATTATTTCAAAAAGGGTATATAATCGACCATTCTATAGGTAAATGGCAGATTTTTACTCCATATTCACCACTTATCAACCCACTCTATAAATGGAATTCCTTTTTCATTAAAACGAACAGGCAGCCAAATATACCTCGAATCCGACAGGCTTTTCGGACGCCACTCATCTGCCATAAACATGTATCCACCATCCTTTAGTGGCAGTATGTAGGTACTTTGTCCTCCAAAAGTAATTTTCGCATCTTTACCTACACAAGGATTGGGTAATTGCGACCATTCCCCCAGAATTGAAGAAGCAGTCATCAGGCGGGCTTCGTTCGGTTCCCATCCTGTACATCCGGATGCTATCATCCAATACGCTCCGTCTTTTTTGAATATAGCCGGTGCTTCATTGTGTCCGCCGGGGAATATACGAATGTACTTTCCGGTATGGCTCAGGTAATCATCAGCCAATTCCGCTATGTGGAGCGTCAGGTTCTCTTCTGAGGAATAAATATGATAGGCCTTGCCGTCATCGTCCACAAACAAGGTCATATCGCGGGACATCTGTCCGCCTTTCAGGTCACGCTTCACGAACATTCCTTTGTCAACGGCTTTGCGCCACTCCGGAGTCCACCATTCATACTCTTTCGGATTCCAGGTGAGTTCCTGTTCCTCCTGCGTCATATTCAGCGGATAGACGCCTGGATTCACACGTCCCGAACGGATAAACCGATAAGGTCCTGCCGGGGTGTCGCTTACCGCAACTCCGGCACGGGAAGGGCCATATCCTCTTCCTTTAAGTTCCAAATGGAACCACATTACGTATTTCCCTGTTTTCTGATTATAAATAACTTTGGGACGTTCTATGATGCATCCTTTCTCTATATCACTTCCCGGCTCATCAGATACAGCCAAAGCCACACCTTCATACTTCCAGCTGCGCAAATCGGCTGACGAATAGCACGTGACACCCACCTGCGTCGTAAAACCGGAAGAAGGCCGGTGCTCGCCAAACCAGTAGTATTTTCCGTCACTGAAGAGAATACCGCCGCCGTGGGCATTGATTACATTGCCATCGGTGTCTTTCCAAAGTTCACCGGAAGCAATAGACTTTTTACCTGTTGAAGTACTTTGTCCATAAAGAGTAGTCTGGAATAGGAGACAAAGGAATAAAAAATATCCTGTTATATTCAAACATTTACTCATGCTTCATATTTTTTTAGAAAACGAGGCATCCCCTCCACGAGGAAAGATTTGCCTCGTCATATTAAGAAACAAAACCTATTGTAAACCAATGTTTTTATTCTGTTTTATCTTCATCAGCAACAGTAACATCTAATATGCATCACCCCAATCATTTTTACATTCATATATTCTTGTGCCAAAATATTCATTTATAACACCATTTATTGTAAAATCAGAATGACATGTAACTTGCAAGTAAACATCCATAGGTTGCCTTTCAGCATATTCTCTAATAGTATAGTGTTCACCTGCTTCCGGCAACTCCATAATATGGGGTAGATTTTCGCTTGTTGGACATTCTATTACACAAATACGAACACGCAAACGAGGAGATATAAGTTTCTCTATTATACTATATCCATCATCATATATTATACTCGGATCACCCTCTAAGCGTTCTGAACAAATAGCATTACTTCCATATTCCATATTTCCTTCATTGCTATATTGAAGCCCGCAATATTTAATAAATGCAGAATTAGCACTAAACCAATATATGTTTGCTTTAGGATTACTTCGTATTTGATAATTTACACCACTTAGTAAAGCACTGCCGGGAGTCTCATAAAAATATTGTCTATCTGTAACATCCGCATTCGATTCTGAATCATCAAACACTGTTGTACACCAATGCAAATTTGGCTTTTCTTCAATATTCCATGAGCCAAGATCTCCGTCAATCATATCAAGATGTATGTTAACAGAAGCTATTGGAGCAGCAGTTTGAGTAATTGCAGTTCCACGAACTTTAACAGATCCACTCGTCGTGATATTGATGTCTTTGACTTCTTGTGTTTGCTTGTCAAACAATCCAGCGAAAGAACTAAAGACAGAAGTAATACCACCTTTTACTAAAGATAATAGTCCTTTTCCTACTATAGGTATATTGCTAACAAAAGGCAACTGAGCTTCTACATACTTCTCAGCAGAACTTCCCGCAATTTTTCCTATACCAGCTATAACATTAGAAGTAGTCGATGGTGATGATGAATTACCAATAATAGTACCTACCGTTGTCGAATTATAATCGCCACTCATGCTAATCTCTGTTGTATTAACATTCATTGGTTCTATTTTCATAATACCCATCGCATCCGGATCATAAGCCAGTTCTAATTGAAAGCCATTCCAACCTAATGCAAAGCCCTTACCATCTTGCGTTGTACTATTGGAAACCACTATTTCTGATTTATATTTTTCATCCATCGCTACAGCAACCTCACCAGTGAAGTTTAATAACTTGGTCGGCTCTGAAAAAGAAATCTTCCAGTATCCTTTATTATTAGTAACAAATGTACTCATATAACAAAACACCCGTAATGTGCCGGTGATATAATTATGAAACAGGAGATAAGACCTATTAGTTTGAGTATTTGGTGCCACGGTATGTGCAATAAGTTCCCAACCATTATCCGGACTTAATTTCTGTTGCATAAAAAATGGCAAGCTTCCCCCATCTACCCATGGAAAATCCACCTTTTCTCCATTAGATAGTGTCACTTTTGAGCCATTCACCCAGTCCACATCATTATCGTTAAAACTGACGCGAGTCATAGCGTTCATGTTTGTTGATGGATAAACTACTCCATCTTTTTCGACTAATCGTTGAGTCAATTCCATGGAGTTATTTTCTTCAAAAGAAAAAGGAGGCTCATTTTGATTGCAAGAAAATAATGCTAACAAAAACAAAATATATATTAGCTTTTTCATACTTCTCTATTTTTAAAGTTCGACCAATTTCCTCTTAGTGGCAGAAAATTGGTCGAACACATTATCATATTAAATTTTATCCAATTATTCAGTCTTATCTTCGTCAGCAACAGCATCCTGCCAATTATCCCACATAGGAACATTGGCATCATAGCCTGTGTAGCCATAGTTTTGAGACAATTGTCCCAGTCTATTAGCCACAATTACCTTATTTGGTATCGGCCAATAAATATTACACTTATCAATCTTGTACATAAGAGTACGGTTATTGGTAACTATTCCACCACGATTATACAATCCTCCATTCCATACCGTACGCTTGTACCAATAGCTACTTTCACCGTCCAATTCCGTACCACGTTGTTTGTCGTAAGTATCTACATTATAAGTATTACCCCATTCGTCAGGTTTTCCACTCAATGCCAGACAGTAGGATACGCGGCTCAATTCCATGTGACGCCACTCTTCAAGATAAAGTTCACGACCACGTTCATCCATTATGTCACCAATAGTAAAATTCGCATTTTCGGGATAAAGCTGACTACATTTGGCTCTTTTACGGAGTTCGTTTACATCCTTGGCTGCCAATTCAGGATGTCCAAGGTAGAAGTTTGCCTCAGCACGAAGCAGATAAGCCTCAGCAAGGCGGTAAACATACCAGTCGGCAACGCTACCGGTAGTAGCACCTACATATGCATTAGAACCCAAATTAGCTTCATTCACCGCATCGTTGATAAACACCTTATAGTGAGGCCAGTCAAACCAGCTACGGATCGTATCAATACACAATATGGTTCCCTTTTTGGTAACATAATCTTTATCCTCGTATGGAGGCACTGCATCGGGCTTCATCACATCCTTGTCTGCATAAAGCATCAAGTTCTGCCCACGATATTCAGAACCGGCAGTAGTATACTTCAATGACTCCATTCTTACCCAGTTACCTACATCACTGTTATGGCGCAAATCTATATTGTCTTCCACTCCATTGACCACCCACATTTCCCGTTGAGCAAATTTAGTGAGGCGATAAGTACCAATACCGCGTCCGAGAGCGCGCCCGTAATCAAGTTCTGCATCATAAGCGCCATTATTGCGGGCATAAAGTGTCATTGCCTGTTTACCATCCGTACTTTTCAGTACTCCGGCCCCGGCATTATAGAGCGGAGTAAAAATACGCATCGCTGCAAAATCAATGTGTGATTCCGCTCCCCGATTAGGCATACCATAAATCACTTCCTTGTTGTCAGCGATAAGTTTGTTTTCACAACGGTGCAAGTCCCAGATTACATTACGTGTGATAGGCCACGTCTGCGACTCTCCACCCGGAATCCAAGAACCGAAAGGTTCGGTCATTAATGCATAACCAGACTGGTTAATCAGGATATCTGCTTGCTCCTTGGCTTTTTGGAATTGTCCGGTTGCCAAATAGCACTTGGTGAGCAACATGCGGCAGGCACCTTTGTTGACCATACCTACAGAATTCATGTCCTTTTGATCGGGAACCCACTCTACGGCGTTCTCCATATCTTTGGTTATCATGTCGAGGATGGCGGCTTTCTTCGTGCTACGATAGTTTTCCTTAGGAACTTCCAACAACTTGGTAACCAAAGGCACATCTCCGTACTGGAATACCAACGCCAGATAACGATAAGCACGGTGGAACAAGGCACGACCCTTATAGGCATTACGCGTAGTTTCATTCAACGATGTAACCTTGTCTATGTAACTGAGAATCGTATTGGCATATTTGATGCCATAATACGTTTCTTCCCAATAATGGTTGATATAGTTACCATCGTTACCGCCAGGACCCGATGCGCCACCAGTAGGTGACAAACCATCGGCAATATTGAAATTGACAGAATTGCCACCCACGTCCGACTTGCCGTAAACAGTTAAATCGGAAAACATATATTCAGTACCGATAACTACCGAGTTACTGTTTGCACCGACATTTGTCCAATAGTTACGGATACTGATATCACAAGTAGCCATATCCGCTTTTAATCCCGACTCAGTGGCAAAAGTAGTGGAAGGTTCAAAGAAAGACAGCGGATCAGGCTTCAAAAAACTTTCGGAACAGCCGCTTAATCCGACAGCACTGCACACTACTGACGTCAGCACCCATGCCGACAAAGAGTTTTTTCTATTAATTAGTTTCATATTATTCTATTTTTTAGAAGGTTACATTTAATCCAAGTGTATAAACACGTGCTGCGTAGCTTCCGGTTTCAGGATCACTATACTCCCAATCCTTGCACCATGTTGCCACATTTCGAACGGAGCCATATATCTTCACTTTCTCCAACCCATACTTGCTTATCAAGGATTTAGGTACATTATAACCTACCGAAATATTTTCGAGGCGGATGAACGAGCGATCATAAAGCTTGCTTGCAGAAGCACCTGTAGGGGCCTTTGCGTCCAGACGAGCATATTTGTTACTGGGGTTTTCCGGTGTCCAATATTCCTTCTGATACGTATTAAAGTTATACGTAATCACTGAACCACCGTTATCTCCGTTCAAATAATATCCCGAAAGGCTCTTATGTCCCATGTAAGAATAGATATTAAACGACAGATTCCAGTTCTTGAAGAGCGTGAAATCATTACGCAACTGCCAGTTGATGGGAGCCACTGTCTGACCCAGGAATTCTTTGTCGTTGTCGTCATACACAGGAGTAACATTTCCATTGGCATCCACTTTATCATTGGCAGTATAAGTGTTTGCTACCTTAGGGTCACCCGGTTGCTGTCCGTATTTTGCAGCTTCTTCAGCTTCATTAGCCTGCCAGATTCCGGTAACACGATACCCCCAAACAGCACTGATGGGCTGTCCGATGAACCAACCATTGCCTGTATCATCTCTTTCTTTGACACCTATTACGTTCCCTTCACTATCCAAAACATTCTCATTCTCATAATAAAGATGCTTGATTTCATTTTTGTTATATGAGAAAGTAAAGTTAGTATTCCATTCCAGCCAGTTATTCCTGATATTCTGCGAAGAGATGGAAAGTTCAAAACCGCGATTATTCACTTCACCAAGGTTGGTGGTAATAGAAGTGAAACCGGTGAATGAAGGTAATGCTTTACCCATAATCATATCATGAGTATTCATGTTATAATATTCGATACTTCCTGTAATACGGTCATCCAAGAAACCGAAGTCCAGACCCACATTGAATGCTGCCGTCTTTTCCCATTCCAGATAGGGATTCGCCAAACGGTCGACAAACAGATATTTCACCTCATCCATGCTGGAACCATTGATGTAGCCAAATGATTTGTCACCACCCGTGAGGTTTGCCAAAGAAAGATACGGGTCCTTAAGTGTTCTATTACCGTTTTCACCCCATGAGACTCTCAGCTTACCAGTGCTCATAGGCTTCCAATTAAAGAATTTTTCATTAGTGAATGTCCAACCGATGGCTACAGACGGGAAGGTAGCATAAGGATTATTCGAACCAAATGCGGAATAACCATCCCGACGGATTGAAGTGGTCAGCATATACCGGTCATCATAAGAATAGAACAAGCGAGCCATTAATGCATCGGCAGTCTGATGGGTATCTTTCGATGAGAAAGAACTGTTTTCCTTCGTGCCGCTCGCCGTATTGTGAAATCCCAATACGTCAGAAGGTTGGATATTGCGGGCATTGATTTTGTCTAACCAGTAACGCTGTTCTTCAGCTTCTTGCACCAGTGTCAAAGTTACATGATGTTTTTTCGCAAATGTCTGATCCCATGTAATCGTATTATTCAGCGACCAGTCAAAACTCTTGCTCTGCTCACGGTCCACACCACGTCCTGCAGGCGAAGAATCGGGCAAATCGGCCGACATGAAGTAGCGGTTATAAAACCACTGATAACGTGGAGAAGCATTGAATGAATAAGTAATATTGAAAGGTAGTTTCACGCGGGCATTGAATATAGTATTAAGTACTGTGTAACCTTTCTCCAAATCAAGATACTGTCTTTCATGATCATAGCTGAATCCCCGTTTAATAACACCATCTCCCATCGGATATTGCGAGATGCTTCCGTCTTCTTCATAATAGTGGCTGTAAGGAGAGTTGCGTATCTGATTGGCAGTCCAATAGTCTTCGCTCAAACTGGGAGTCAAACCTCCGTCGCTCCGATCCTGAAAGTTCACATTAACGCCTACTTCCAACCATTTTGTTACTTTTCCTTCCACCTTCAAGTTAGAACGTACAGCTGAATAGTTGTCGTATTTTATAGCACCCTCGTTACGCAGATATCCCACTGACATATAGTAGTTCATCTTGTCACTCGCTCCCGAGATACTTACATTATAGTCCTGATTGAAACCTGTACGGAAGGTATGGTCATACCAATCGAAAGTATTGCCAGCCAAATAATCATTCAATACACCGCCTTCAAGCCCTAAACGCTTTGCATATATACTTGCATCCGATTCACCGGCTGCATTTTGTGTATAGCCGCGCCATGCGTCCTGCGAAATGCCGAATCCGCCTAAATTATTAGGATTTTCGTAATAGCCTGCCGGAACATTATAGTTATATTCTTGCTCAGGCTTGCCATCAGCCCCTATTATGTCTTTGCCATTTTCATCTTTTTTATTTTGCCATTTTCCAGCTGCATACGCTCCATAAACCCCGGTGAAAGGGTCGGTAGCATAGGTATCCTTCTTCTGCCAGTCTTCACGGTATTTCATATACCCTTCCGGTCCGAACATTTTGCGATAGAAGCTTTTAGTCGTTACGCCTATGCTTGAGTTGAAGTTTACAACCGGTTTTCCGGTCTTTCCTTTTTTAGTAGTAATGATAACGACACCGGTTGCAGCCTTGGAACCATAAACGGCAGCGGCTGAAGCATCTTTCAACACATCAATTTGTCCGATGTCATCAGGATTGATTTCGGACAGTTCACCGTAGAACGGCATACCGTCAAGGATAATCAACGGGGCATTGTGCGTATCTTTCGCAGCATCGTTATCAGTCTTATATACAGAGCGCTGTCCACGAATTCGCATCATTCCACCTCCCTTGGCAGAAGCACTATAGCCTACACTCAAACCTGCCGTACCGCGCAGGATATCCTCCACCGTATTCGGATTTTCGTTAGCCAATTTGTCTGGTCGTATCTGTACGATAGACCCTGTCAGGTCTTTCTTGCGCATCGTACCGTAACCTACCACCACTACTTCATCCAGCATTTCGCTGTCTTCCCGTAACGTCACTTTTACGTTTCTTTGCCCGTTCAAAGGCATCTCTACCGTTTTATAACCAATAAAACTCACTACCAACGTAGCATTCGGGTTTACCTTAATGGAGAAGTTACCATCAATATCGGTAATTGTACCATTAGAAGCTACACCTTTCTCAACAATACTGGCACCAATCACAGGACCCATCGCGTCCTCTACTTTGCCCGTTACTGTAACTTGGGAATTCTGAGCGCCCAGATATGGAACGTTCGTCATAAGAGCCATACAGACCATTAAGGTAAAAAGCACCTTGCTTAGTCCCGCTCTTGAGGAAATTTTTCGTTTTTCCATCGTATAATTTTTAAGATTAAAAAATAATATAAGTTCTCTATTTCCAATCCGGAAACTGCATGCCTGGCTTCCGAACTGCATGGCAAATGTATGGAAAGGAAACACATTACGGCATTACAAAAATGCCAGAGATGTTGAAGAATGGTGCATGAAACATTCTTCCATCAATAATGCACCATTCTTCAACAACCTGACTATTTATCTATTGTCAGTATATCCTCGATCAGTTGTTCCAAGTCACTGACAGAGCTCGAATTTCCTCCGTAGGTTCTTCCCCGACTACGTCCATAACCAGAACGTGTACCCGGATTTATCTGTCCGCCACCAGTAAAACTACCGGTCATGACACAACCTTCATTCTCCATAGAAATCAACTCGACAGTTGGCTTCACATAAGTTTCTTTTTTCATATATTTGTTCATTTTGAGATTTACACTTTTCTTATTTGGAATATATCACGACTTTCTGACCTTCCACAACATAGAAACCGGGAGCAAGACCGGTAACAGTATTCACACCTTCCTGCAACTGCACTGTACGTACCAATACTCCATCCGCACCATGAATCTGAACTATAACTACCTTAGGGGAAACAATCTTCAGATTGCTGGCTTCCGAATACACACGCAATTTACCGGCGTGATCCTTAGTTCCATTCTCTAAACCGGTGATTTCGCCATTTCCACCACCTATGCTAAAACTTTTCGGCATCGACATTGATTCTACATCCGGAAGCAAGTAGCAACGGAAAGGTTCAACTGTAGCTCCATCATCATGTTTAATGAAAGCATTTCCCTCAGCATTTAGTATATAATGAGTTCCGACAGGTTGAACAACTGCATAAGTTCCATTAAAGCTATAATCATCTGCCGTAACTTTAGCAATGCCCTTAGTGGCTGATACAGTTACATCCGTACCACGAACCTCTATTTCCTTATCTTTAATACTATTTTCCACTCCCCAGCGTTCCCCTGGCAAAGCTATGATGTATGGTATATCAGCTTCAATTGAGCTTGCATATTCAAAGTTCATAGTCCCGTTTGTTTTACCAGCAAATGTCTTCAGCCAGTAATTTCCGAATGCGTCATCATCACTGATAAAAGGCTTCTTGGCATCTTCACCGGCATACAAGGTACCTGCAAAAGGCAGTACAAGAGAACTCCAGCCATTTGCACCATCAGCATATACATATCCGGTCAAGTCACGTCGATAAACAGCAGATGCAGCCGTAAAACTGACAGGCGAATAAAAAGGCTGTTTATCCGTAAGCAATAAACTGGTACAAGAATAAGTGTTTGCCGCATTCTTTACGACAACGTTGTTCTGTCCCTCCGGAAGGTTAATACCATCTGCATCGTCCACTACGGCAATAGCATTGCCGGTGAGTATGTCAGCCAAACCACTACCATCTCTATAGACTTCTACTGTTTCTTCAGTATTATTGCCTTTATAAACGGAAACAGTAACTATAGCGTCAGCCAGCTTTGCCACTTCCAGGTCGGACAATGCTTTATTATATATCCTAAAATCATCATAGATATGGTCGCAATAGGCATCGCTCGACCACTGAGATTTCCCCAAATAGTTTTGTGTAGTGATTCCCATATCTTTAGGAGAAATTTTATCCGTATTTTCATTTGTACCTACACAAGTACCATTCAGATAAAACTTAACCGAAGTACCCGCCTGTGTCATAGCAAAATGTACCCATTCCTTAGTTTTTATCGCACAAGGAATAGTAATATCAAATGTGCCGGCTCCGCATGTTATTTTATAGCGTATCTTGGTTGTAGCCGGTGCCAGCATCATAAATGTGCCTGTCCCGGTACCGAAATCAAACAAACGTCCCATTCCTCCGTTAAAGTTAACCCAAGTGGCAATGGTGAAATCTTCCAAACTGCTAAGTGCACCATCCTGCAATTGTATATAAGAACTTTTGCTCTTAGTGAGCGCTACCGCGCTTCCCGTTTTACCAGTAGTCCATTCAGCACCCTCCAACAGTGTTCCGTGATATCCACCCCATGCATCAAAAGCAGTTGTTCCTGCATTTTCATCAAATGACATATATATATGTTGTCCACCAACAGGCATAGCCGACAGAACTTCACTTTCCGGACCATCACCGGCCGTATTATAGGCTTGTACCTTATAGTAATAAGTAGTTCCTTCGACAAGCCCATTATCCGCATAGCGTGTAGTCTCAATAGCATCTGCTATTTGTTTATATGAAGCATCCTTCTCCTCGGCACGTAATACCCTATATTTAGCATCATAAGCGAAATCCCAGGTTAAAGTCAAACGACCGTCTCCTGCTGCTATACGCAGCCCGTCTATTGCCGAAGGAGCTATCAATTCCTTCGTACTTACGGTTAAGACATCAGAAACCGGTTCAGTGGCTGCTGTGCTCAATGCATAAAGCTTATAATAATAAGGAGTATTCACTACTAAATTCTCATCCATATAAGTCGTACCAGTGAGTAGGTTTGCTATTTCCGTATATTCTCCGTTTGCACTTTCCGCACGTTCCAATCTGTAAGAACGGGCATTATCCACAGCACTCCAAGTCAATTTTATAATTTTAGAAGAGAGTGCTTCACCTTGCAAGACTGGTTTATCGGGTACAGCATCTCTGGTCACACTTACTGTACGTGAATAAGAAGACTGCGTATCTTTATAGCTCAGCGCGATGATACGGTAATCAACCTTCGATATGCAATCAATTTCTTCGGTATAGGAAATTGTACTTCCATATGTATAGACCAAAGGATTATCAGGATTCATCTCAGCTGCTGCAATAAATACCTTTACATCTGTCCATTCTCCACCATCCACACTCTTCTGCAATGTGTAATTCTTACCCGTCTCTCCATTGTGGTCATACCAGCTAATGGTTATCGACTTATAGTCTTTCGACAAAGTATAGTTGGGAAGAGGAGGAGCTATTTTCCAGGTATGGGTATACTCCCGCGCTTTTGAAAAGCCCACTTTCGATTTATATGCTGCAAAGTTTTTCCCCGCAGGAGTCAGTTTATTGTCCAACACCATAGCTCTTGCATCCTGTACCCAGTTATAGAGTGAATGTCGTTCAAGATATTCGCAACGTTCAAGCCCATCCAGCGCATCCAATATCCATGTAGCTTGTTTTGCTGCGTTTTCGGGCGACAACGGTCTGGTCACTGTTTTTTCATTTCCATCCTCATCATAAATGATGTTCAAATCCGCATCTCTCTGAGGGCCCGAATTAGTAGGCCAGTTTTCAGTTGTCCAGTTGGCACCGTTGTTCCATTCAGTTATCCACATCGGACGTCCTCCATACAGGCGAGTGCAAGCATCCACCACTCCATTATACAGGTTTTGCCCCGATTGCCCATTCCAGTACATGTGTCCCACCACAAAATCAACACGATAGTTCAAACTATCTGCTAACTCCAAGAATTTGACCAGCCAATCTTTTCTAATAGCATCAGGTGTAGGCGACCCAAGCCGCAAACCCGATTTAAATAACTCAGGCCACTGCCTAATCGCCTGTATCGGCGTACAATTCGCCTGGTCAGTATGATCCGGTTCGTTATAACCTAAAACATGAGATACATTGGTTCTCGTATTGATGGTTTCAAAAGAGTCCCAACCTAAATTGTGACGCATAGGAACATATTCAAAATCAGGATTATCCGTAGCACCACCAGCAGCCCAGTCATTGTACCAGGAAGAATTAGTGATTGCAGCAAGTCCACCGTTACAAATTCCCTTTTTGCCAACCCATTCCCAACGGAATACACGCACAAATGAAACAAATTCCAATCCTTCGGGCATTTCGGGCACTTCAATATCTGCATCACTGGCAATGTACACTCGTGAAAAGCCTGTACCATCAGGATTATTGGCAAGCGTGCAGGAATAGCCTTTCTTCAGTTTAAACGAGCGGATCTTGTTATCGAAAGCAGCCCCAAGTTCGGCTGTTCGATAATATTTCTCTACTTCAAATTCCATGGATTCACCTCCATAATTATTCCCGGTATAGGCTATCAGAGCATGTTTAGAAACTTGTTTCCCTTGGGGAATAATCACCGTACCACTTCCGTAAATGGCCATACGATCCGTTTCGGCATTGAAAGCTTGTCCATTGATTTTTATAGAACTCAGATAATTGGAAGTAACTTCCGAAGGTTTAACAGATTCAAGATAGAGCCAAGCATTGTCCGAAGCAAGATTAATAGTACTGCCCACCAACGGACTTTCGCCTGAAATGTGTAATTCAGAAGTCCCATTAGCTGTGATATTCATATATTTAGCAGATTGAATGGCAATCGTTTCGTTGTTTATGGTAAGGCTCGTCATGGTAGGATTTTCATCCGGTACAAACCGTGCATAAATGATTGTATTCTCCAGAACCGGAATATTGAAATTAAAAAGTGATGTATAAGTATTGTCCTTATACCAGCCACTAAATACATAGCCGTTTTTGGTAGGTTCAACAGGAGGATTCACTGCATACGATTCTCCTTCTACAAAATATTGTATAGCTACTTCACTTCCCCCATCAGTATTAAAAGATACATTGAGGGCATTCCCCACTTCTGTAAGCAAGAAATCGGTGGCTATATTTCTATCTGTGCCATTTGTCGTTTGCCATACCATATAGTATGTGCCGGACACTGCTGCCGCAAAGTTGAAGTTAAATGTCGTCAGTGAGCTCCACTTCGCAGAGGTCTTGCTTTGGGAATTCAGCATTGTGCCCATTGCGTCTTTTGACGTATTGATGCCAAACATTGTGGTACAGGTACCGTTTACATTTGAGTTGCGACAAGTGAAATTATAGACTTTGCCTCCGGTTAAAGAAACCGGAAAAGAAAAGACACTATTATTAACAGGATGGGTAATCACACGCCCCACACCACTGCCAAAATTATCTCTATATCTATATGCATAAGTATCGTTACTATTATCTGCACTCACCCATATCACGTCACTACTACACTGCCAACCAAAGTTGTTCGGAATATCTGTAGTTGTCCCCATGCCGTTACCATCCCAAGCAGCCATATAGTTTACCCTAAAAGTTACCGTATAGGTTTGGGTAGAACCGTCACCAGCCGTAACTGTTACTACAGTGCTACCCGGAATAGCAGATGCTTGCTCAATACCGGCCGATGCAACCGGAGCTATAGCCGCAGCTGTAACTGTTGGAATAGAAGCCTCCGGAGCAAGATCATAGGTATATATGTAAGTTGTAGCCGAGAAACCGGGAATAATGGTTCCCTCCACCAACAGTTCTTTTAAAGAATGATCATGATAAACAGCAAGAGCAGCATTCAGGTTACTAATAGCTGCCGTGAAATCGCTGATTGTAGAACCGGAATTATCGACAATCGCCTGCGCTTCTCCGATAACAGTTTGCAAATAGTTTATTCCGGCTTCCGTACCACCTTCTTTGGCATCTTCCACCTCAGATATCAACGTCTGTAACTGAGCTTTTACCACACTCGCATCTTCCCACTTGGCATAAACAGTTGTTGCAGTAGTAATAGAAACCGAGAAGTCGTAAGGTATAGTAAATTCTTTATCGGCATACCAGCCATCAAAAGGAGAGCCATCGTCTTTAACAGGATCGGCAGGTTTACTTATCGTATAAGATTCCCCATCTAAAAAATATTGACTGTCTACTGAACTGCCTCCATTGGTATCAAACTTTACGGAAACAGCATTACCTAATTCAGTAAGTTGCAAAAGCCAGATGCCAGCCTCATTCCAGTTACCACTATTAACATGGACATCCCAAAGAAAATAGCCTGACGTAAAACCCTCCGGTGCAACAAAACGTAAACTATTGAACGTATTTACTACATTGTTTCCCGAAAGAGTCAGAGAATTTTTTGAAACAGGCTTTGTTGCCAACAGATCGTCAGCAAAATAAAAATTGAAGGTTGCACTTCCAGATCCCCCATTCCTTCGCCACACTTTGCCAGAAAGTTGATAGAATTTATTTTCCACCGGTCTTACCGGATAGCCGTACTTGGTATCCGCCTCTGTTATATACAACATCTGATCTGCTCCATTACTGGCAGGACTACCTACATTTATGCGATACCGATTACCGGAGGAAGCAGCGAGATTTCCCCAAGTAACAGAGATACTTTCATCTACCCGCCAACCGGCATCATAAGGAGTCCCAGTGGTATCGTCCCAACCGGCAAGTAAATTCTGCGCCTGTATCGGCACACTTATCACCAGAACTATGCAAATCATCCAAGCTGAGATCATCTTGCACAATCCAGTTTTTTGCTTTTGTTTTTCCATACGTAATAACTTTTAAGATTAATATTCTGTGAACGAAACAAGCATTATTGTTTCAAATTCATAGAAGCAAAGTTATTCCGCGTAAGCGTAAGCAACACGTAGAAATGTTTCAAAATGATTTAATTATGATGAATGGCACATACACCTCCACTTTTTGCACCTTTCCTCAACCTAGTTTCACTCTCCCTCAATCGTTCCTCCCGAAGTAAATCGTTCCATATATTCAGAAGGTTGCATTCCTATCTCTTTTTTAAAGATGCTACTGAAATAGCGCGGGTCGTTATACCCTACCGCATACGCTAATTCCGAGATACGCACATGCTTTTTCTCTTCCATAATCCGGCACGCTGCCTTCATACGAATATTGCGGATAAATGAAACATAAGTCAGTCCGGTAAGAGACTTCAATTTACGGAAGAAAGTGGATTTAGTAGTATTCATTTCTTCCAGAAATTGAGTTTGGTCAAAATTCGGATCATCCAAATGGCGATTTACACAGTCAATGGCACGTTGCAGGAAATCTTCGTCCATACTGGTATAGTTCAGTTCTTTCGCCTCAAACACCAGTTGTTTCTTGAAGTCTTTCATGACCCGTTCACGTGACTTCAGTAAATTGCCGATACGGGCATGGAGCACACTCAGGTTGAACGGTTTCGTTATGAAAGCATCCGCTCCCGATTCATAGGCCTCCACACGGTCCTCTTCCTGCTTTTTAGCAGTCAGCAGAATTAACGGTATGTGCGAAGTATCGAAGTTTCCTTTTATGTTCCTGCAAAACTCAATGCCGTCCATCACCGGCATCATTACATCAGATACAATCAGATCGATGTCTTCCAATTCTACGACTTCAAGCGCTTCTTTGCCATTAGTTGCAGTATGAATTGTATAATCACCGCCCAGAAGTTTCACCATCAGGCCCAATAGGTCTTCGTTATCTTCAACTAATAATAAGGTGTGACTCTTCTCCGCTGCACTCTGTTCAACCGGAATTATATTTTCTTCCAAGATGTCCGCCTGAGCATCCGTTATCACTACATCTTCCTGCACGGCATCTATTCCGTCCGAATCCAACAAAGTCACGGCATCATCTATCTCGTCTTCCGAATAGGCAAACCGATGAACCGGGAATTGTATCTTAAAAGCAGCCCCTTTACCTTCTTCACTCTCTACCGATATGGAACCATGATGCAGAGTAACCAAATCGCGCACCAACGACAACCCGATTCCCGTACCAATGGTATTAAACTTCCTATAATCTCCTTCATAAAAGCGCTTAAACAAGTTCTTCTGCGACTCTTTCGGAATACCGGGACCGTTATCCTTCACTATTATGCAAGCTATTCCGTTAACTTCATCACAATTGAGTTCAATTCCGACCTTACCACCGGGTTTGTTATATTTGGAAGCATTGGACAGCAGATTATATAATATTTTATCCAGTTTATCCGGATCAAAGAAAGCCAAGCATTTATCCGCATCGCTTTGAATGGTGAAACGAATATCTTTCTTCTTCATCAACGGGCGGAAACCATCCAGACTCCGGCGTACAAACAAGACCAAATCCCCTTGCAATACCTTCAACTTCAAGTTACCCGTCTCCGCTTTACGAAACTCCAATATCTGTTGCAGCAGACGTATCAACCGATTGATATTGTGTGTCATCACATCATACTGCTCCTTATAAGCGGGTGCCGTCTGCTTCAGTTCATCCACAGAAGCCGAAATGATGGTCAGCGGAGTCAGCAACTCATGTGTGATATTTGTGAAGAATTGCAGTTTGGCATGATTTATTTCCTCCGATTTTGCCTGCTCCATCTCGCGCAGGTGCAAGGCATTGCGCAGGCGGATACGGTTGCGGACAATCCGGTAAATATACCAGGAGATACCGAGAAGTACTATTATATATAAGGTGTAAGCCCACCAGGTTTTCCAAGGTGGCGGCAGAATGACGACTTTAACAGTTTGTATATTCTCGTCCCAAATGCCGTTTGAATTGGAAGACTTCACATAAAAAGTATAGGTGCCGGACTTCAGGTTATTGTAATATGCAAAACGTTTGGATGCATCCGTATATTGCCAGCCTGCATCAAAACCATCCAACCTGTAAGCATACCGATTCCTTTCGGGATTGGCATACTCTAATGCGGAGAACTCTATGCTAAAGTTGTTACGTTTATAGTCCAGGACTATTTTATCTGTGAACCTTGGTGACAAATTCGATATTTCGGAACGTTCTTTGTCAGAGAGAGCCGTCCAAGACTGATTAAACACTTTAATATCAGTGATTACAACCGGAGAAGAAAAGACCTGTTCATCCTGTTTATCAGGGTAGAAACTATTATAGCCCCGATGCCCTCCAAAGAACATCTCTCCATCGGAAGCTACAAATGACGCTCCCCTATTGAAAATATTATCCTGTAAGCCATCAGAAGTAGTATAAAGACGATAAGTCACATTCTGCAAGTCCCGTGGCACAGTGAGGCGCAACAGACCAGCATTAGTTCCCAGCCAAAGGTTTCCTTTCTTATCGCTCTGAATATTGGTTACTGCATCTCCCGGCAGATTCCACAATTTGTGTGCCGGCAAAAATACATCTTCCACAGCATCATAAAGACTCAATCCGCTTCCACCGGTTCCTACCCAAATACGTCCCTCAACATCCTTATAAATGCAGTTTGCATAATCACTGTTCAGTTTTCCATTGGAAACCGAATAGCCTGAGAAAGTATATCCACTTAAAGAATTCCCACTACCCTGAATGCGAATGACTCCATGTGTATTGGAAGCCAGCCACATCTCACTGTCATGTCCTTCAACAAGTTGCATGACCACCATATCCCGCACAGCCACGTCTCCAACCTTCAACGAATCGAAACGTACCGGAGTTCCATCCGCCGCACGCATCGAAACCCCACTCTTAGTGGCAAACCATAGGTTTTGCTTGGAGTCTTCACAAATATAATAGATACAGGAATTGCACATCCATGGAGCATTCGAAGAATTATATGCTTTCACACGCTTTCCTACAGGAGCTGATTTATCTATTTCATAAGCTCCTCCGTTGTACACTCCAATCCATATATGTCCGGTAGAGGGAGATTGCATAATGGACATTACTGTAGAAATCCCCCTATATGAACTGAAGTCGGGCATTTGACCATGATGAGTAAATTTCCCGGTCCTGCGATCTTCCACACCAAAGCCGTATGTACTGATTCCCATCCAAAGTTGCCCTTCATCATCCAACAGAATGCTACGGACAGAATTACTCTTGAGTATCCGTTTTGCTTCAGATAGACGATCAAGGTTAAATTTTGCCTTACGGGTATTCGCCATATTGACGCCACCACCAATCATACCTACCCACATAATACCTTGCCTGTCACGCAACAAAGAAGCGACCTCACTACTGGTTATAGAGTTTTCTGATTCACCGGAATAACAGTTTTCAAAACTCCAATGCAACATCTCCATATCCCGCAATGAAAGTATACTTAGACCACTACGAGTCCCCACCCATAAAGAATTCGTATTGAGATCCTCGGAAATAGCATAAATCAGATTGTCGGAAATTGTACCCGACCTGTTTTCATCATGGGTGAATGTTGTCCAAGTGGTTTTCTCCGGATTATAAGCATCATGCAGCAAATGTAATCCCGCCCCCCAGGTTCCTACCCATATATTTTTATGGCTATCCTGAAATACAACATGAGCTGAGTTACCAGAGTTCATTTGCGGATACTTCCAGTATTCACCGGTTCTCTTTTCATAACGGAACAATCCCTGGCTCCATGTACCAATCCATATATCCCCCCGATCATCTTCAAACAAAGACTTTACTGTTGTCTTAGGAAAAACGCCACCGGTATTATCCTGATTAAAAACAGAAAAACGATTACCATCCTCCAGATATTCGAGCAATCCTCCTTCTGTAGCAAATAAAATACGATTGTCACTTGTCACCAATATTTTGGATATGCCAATGCCATTTATTTCCGGATCATCTATTTTCCAAATCTGTCCAGTTTGCTTATCCAAAACATTCAGTCCGCTGTAAGTGCCAATCCACAGCCGATGTTGTGCATCCTCTGCCACACAATAAATATTATTATTAGTCAATAAATCCGGACGGTATAAATTGGATTTATAGGTAGTGATAGAATAGCCGTCATACTGGAAAAGCCCATTGCGGGTAGATATCCAGATATAGCCATCCCTATCTTGGTAAACCGACTGTACGTCCTTGCTTGGCAAGCTGTTCAGAATAGATGAAGATTTGAATGCCAAAGAATTAGGTTCGGGCATCACCATAGCTTGGCATACCATGGAAAACAATACCCCAAAGATAAAGAAGAAACTCCAGATCTTTTCTTTCATAGTCGATAGTTAGCAAATATTATTAATCTACGCCGACAAATATACATAAAAAGTTCTAAAACTATCTTATTTGTTCGATAGTATTATTTTCAGGAGTGCTACACTAACACATTAAGTAATCGTAGATTTATACTATGCCATGTATGTAAATGTATATAGATCAGAGATTGACAAAATGACAAATTGATAATTCTATTCCGTCACATTCTTTTCTTTCCACACTGATTACGACATCACACAGAAAAACGCAAGGATTCCTTATTTAGAAAAGCACAAAAGAATACAAGAAGAAGGAAATACCAGAGATTTAATAGTAAAAAAAATATTATTGTAACAACATGCAATATATTCTTAATAGAATACAGAAAAAGGGTTCTTTCAGTCAGCTTCCTATTTCCCACCGAAACAGCGAAAACTTTGCCAGCAAAAGGCAAGGCTACACCCTTTATGCCGGATGGTATCGCCCTTCAGTCAACAAGACTACACCCTTTTGGACCTATGGTGTAGCCCTTCGGAAAAAAGAATAAGTCTTTTTGGAAATTACATGGTATGTTTTAGAGTAAAAGACCGTTTGTTGGAAGGTAAAAGACCGTCTGTTTAGGAAAAACAGACGGTCTGAATTGAGGGAAAAGACAGGTAGAATCTTCCAGAAGGCTCTATTCCACAGGAAGACTCGTTGTTAATAACAGACAAAAGCGCACATTAAGTCATTAAAATCAACTATTCAGCATCATAGTGACAATTCAACAAACTTAGATTCACTCGTCTTAAACTATTTCTGATATACCCTAACGTAATCTATTTCATAACGCATAGGAATACCTTTATCATCAATTTCGCCACCATTTATGCCACCAAGAGCCAAGTTCAGCAAAAGATATTGTGGCATGCGGAAGGGATTCGTTCCTTTTCCGATGATACCGTTAACAGTTTCGCTCAAAGGAATTTCATTCAGCAATTCATCATCCAGATAGATTTTAATGGCCGTTTCATCCCAGTCCATACGCCAGATGTGAAACTTATCCGCCCACGCCGGATCTTTATCTGTAAAATGAGTAAAAGGAATCGCTTTACTATTCCATTTTGCATTCCACTGCCAGTCAGTTCCCCAGGCAGCATTTGCCAGAATATGCGGTTCACCTTTAATACGATAGTATTCCATTATGTCAATTTCACCACACGAAGGCCATTCCATACCGCTACCCAAAGCCCAAATAGCCGGCCATGCCCCTCCGCTCACGGGAATCTTGGCACGAACCTCGAATCTGCCATACAGGAACTCTTTCTTACCGGCCGTAGTGATGCATGAGGAAGTGTACTCAATGAACTCCCGCTTCTTCCGCCAATCGTTACTTCCGGCCTCATACCAGGGATTTTTACGTCCTTTTTCTTTTCGTGCTTCAATAATCAGCTTTCCATCTTTGCAGTAAGCATTACCTTTCTGATACCACTGGGCTTCTTCATTGCGTGCAAAACCATTATCATAGCTCCAAACAGTCGTATCCGGAAGACCGTCTGTATTAAATTCATCACTCCATACCTGTTTCCACTCCGATTGAGCGGACAGATTTACCTCGTCCGTCCACTCAATAAACGGAACACCCTGTTCATCAAACTGTATAGGCAGCCAAATATGCCCGGAATACATCAGACTCTTCGGTTTCCAAACATCAGCCATAAATATAAAGCGGTTCTCCGGCAACTCTAATACGAACGTACTTTGTCCACCAAAGGTTTTCTCACTGTTCTGTCCGCGGCATGGATTAGGATGTTGCTTCCACGGCCCCCAAATGGAAGACGCTGAAAACATACGGGCTTCATTAGGATCCCAACCGGTACATCCGGAAGTAATCATCCAATACATATTATCTTTTTTGAATAGGGCCGGTGCTTCGTTATGTCCACCGGGAAAGATACGAATATAACGCCCTGAATGCTGCAAATAATCATCTGTCAGTTCTGCAATATGCAGAGTCAGATTCTCTTCTGAAGAATAAATGTGATAAGCTTTACCATCGTCATCCACAAATAAAGTCATATCACGAGACATTTGTCCGCCTTCTAAATCGCGTTTCACAAACAGTCCCTGATTAACGGCCTTGTACCACTCCGGAGTCCACCACTTTTTATATTTCTTCATATTCCATGTCAGCTTCCGATCTGCCTCAGACATATTCTCCGGATAGATTCCAGGGTTCACCCGCCCGGAACGAACAAAGCGGTAAGGTCCCTCCGGTCTGTCACTGACGGCCACAGCCGCGCGGGCGGGTCCATAACCTTGACCTTTCAGTTCCAGATGGAACCACATTACAAACTTCCCGGTCTTCTTATTATATATCACTTTGGGGCGCTCCATGATGCAACCACGTTCAATATCGCTTCCGGGTTCTTCGGATACGGCAAGTGCTATGCCTTTGTGAGTCCAATTCTGTAAATCGGGGGAGGTATAGCAGTTCACTCCCACTTCGGTGGTGAAACCTTTCTCGGGACGGTGCTCACCAAACCAATAGTACAGACCTTCATGGAATAAGATGCCGCCGCCGTGGGCGTTGATATAGTTTCCCTTACTATCTTGCCACAATTTATTGGAAATGTTCTGAGCCTGCACAGCAAGGCAACCGGTCAGCAAGACCAATGCTAGTAGAACTTTATTTACAATATATTTCATCATCCTATTATTTATTACCTTAAAAACAATATATCCCGTATTATCCAAAAGTTAAGAAGTCTTCCGGCAATACGGGATATAATTGATTTAGTTACCTATTTATACTGATATACCCGTACATAATCAACTTTGTATTCCAACGGGAACTTAGAAATAGTCGGCGTACCGCCGTTTCCACCCAAAGCAAGATTCAGGAAAATCTGCTGGCCGAAACCTTCACCATCATTACCCGCATCTCTAAATGGGTTTCTCCACGATCCTCGCCACCAATCACTCAAGCCACCAGTGCCATTGTTTGTCTGGTTCAAATCTATTTCATTCATCAGTTCATCATCCAGATAAAGTTTGATGTAATTATCATCCCAATCCATACGCCAGATATGATACTTCTCAGCCCAGTTAGGATCCTTCTTTGTAAAGTCAGTTAAAGGTCGATTGTAAGAATCCCATTTAGCACTCCAGCGAGTATCACTTCCCCAACAAGCATTTGCATGAAGACTTTGTACTCCATTTACAAAATAGTATTCCAGTATGTCGATTTCGCCACCCAAAGGCCATTCCCAACACCAGCTATCCTTGCTGCCGCCAGTAGTCCAAATAGCAGGCCATGCCCCCGATTCTGTCGGTATCTTAGCCCTGACAAGCATCGTGCCTTTTCTAAATCTATAATCTTTCGTAACAATGCTACTTGAAGTATACTCGGCATACTCACGGTTCGTCTTCCAATCACTGCTGCCCGCCTGGTAATTCGGATTATCTACCCGTTCACGCTTTCCTGTTATAACAAGAACCTCTCCATCGCATACCCCATTCTTATCCGAATACCACTGCAACTCCTGGTTACGCTGGAAACCTTCCTCAAAGCGCCATACATCGGGATTAGGAACGCCTTCATAGTTGAACTCTTCATTCCAAGCCAATTTCAAATTATCAGATAACTCTTCAGGAGCAGGATTCGGGTCAGGCAAATACTCAGGCCCTGTTTCCGGTGCCACATACTTCACTTGAAAGAAAAGCATCAAGCTGTTAACCTTGTCATTGATTGTATACGAAGAAGAGTCTACAATTTTCAGAGGCAAGACAAAAGTGATATCCCGTTCTTCTTCCTGTATCAAGGATATCAGCTTTTCTGAGTAAACCAATAATTCAAAATCATCGGATTGCTTAGTGCCGGCTACCAATTCCAATTTGTCCGATGGTAATAGGTAAAACTCTTCAGGCAACAGTTCCGCTTCTTTATATTTTTCATAAACTCCACCTTCTCCAGCCTTAGCTTTAGCTATTACTTTCGACAACGAATCTTTATTCACTATCAAATTCACAATAGCATCCTTATCCGCTTTTCGATTCTGATAAAGTGAAATATTTAACTTATATGAGAAGTTATCAGCCTCTTTATTCGATTTCTTTAGTTCTGTAGATAAATTACACTCACTACCATCCCATAATCCACTTGCCTGCTTCAATTCTAACAGATTAAGATCAAGATTTCCTTTGTAGGCAAGATCATCTCCATCATCACAACCATAAAAACCGATTGTGAAAACAACCATACAAACTGTTGCTAACCATTTTATATTATTTTTCATCATTGTATATCAATTAAGTTAATCTAAAGGTACTGTCTCCGGATCATATACTTCTACCTCTACATCATAAAAGTAAATCTCCGCTACATGGAAGTAGTTCTTATTCTGTGAACTTGAGGTTACATTAAAACGGAAGTATTTAAACTTTTTCCCTGCAATCACATAATCAGAAGAATACCTGGTAGCCTTTGTTGTCGGCAATCCGCTTAAGACTGTCACTGTTTCCCAAGTTTCGCCGTCACTGCTGATCTGGAATTCCGCCGCTGTAGGATACCCGTCTGTATTAGACGTATTACGGGTCCAATATCCAAAAGCGAAGTTTTCATGTTCTTCCTCAAAAGTAATCTGTATATAATGAGGCAACGGACTTTGAGGATCATGCCAGTTTGAATGAAAGAAAGTTTCTGTATTTCCATCAACCAAATGAGTATATTGGCCCTCGCTTGCATCAGGATAATTACAAAACAGTTGTTCCTTGGTCAACTTTACTTCCTTACGCGACTTCTCTGTCATCGTAGTCGGAGCTGCTCCCGACTTGGCTTTCACTTCCGTCACTGCACTACCTTGATTGGCACCATTAAAAGTTTGAAAAAAGAAGGAATAGTCACCGAAGCGGGCACGTGTATTCTCAACCAATAATTCAGTCGTATTCTTCGATACCAGTTTGCATATATCTTTTTTCTGTAACGGATCATTATATCTGATCTGCATATAAGCAAAATCTTCCTGAGGAGCTGCCCACGTCAGCTTTATCTCTCCCGGCAATGCTTCCGATTGAACAGCGGAAGCACTGATTGCAACAGGCGTGGCCGTAGAGCCCGTTATTTCAAACGGCTCAATCTTGTCATCACAACCAGCCATACCAACAAGTGCAGAAACGGCAATGATATATTTCAAATTAAGTTTCATATTCTTAGAGTCTATAAATTCAACATTCTATTTTATCTCCCAACCCGGGTTCTGCGTCAGGTTCTTATTCTTGCGGATTTCAGAATCCGGTATCGGATAGAAGTACATCCTATCATCCCAAGTCAATGGCTTCGTTGTCTTTTTATATGAGAATGAGTCATCCCCCAACTTCGTTATTTCCATTCTGGTAATAGAAGTAATCCCTCCTTCTTTCCAACGACGGATATCCCAGAAACGGTGTCCTTCAAATGCCAGTTCCACCATACGTTCCTGCTTGTAACGTTTCCAAAATTCATCTTCACTGATACCTTTTGGTAACACAGGCATATTGACATCTGAACGGGTACGTATTTTATTCACCGCATCACGTGCCGTCAGGAAGAATTCATCGGTAACTTCTTCTGACGAACCTAAATATTGAAAAATGGCTTCCGCATAATTCAGATAAAATTCTCCTAAACGGAAAGTAACCCAGCTATGGCGTTTGCCACCTGTACCGGAACCGGCACTGATATCAATGCTGCCATCCAAGTATTTTTTCAAATAATATCCTGTCGGTGTGGCATACGAAATTGGTGCACCGTTTCTTCCGCCTATATAAGTTTCCAACGGATTAGGATTGGAATCGGGCCATTTGTCACCATTGCAAGCAATAGTCATTTTGAAACGCGGGTCTCTTCCCTCATAGGGATTCGCCGGATCAGGCTCCCCACCATTCTGCATTTCGTAAGCATCAACCAAAGTTTGCGTAGGACAGTTCCCCGAATTGGCATTTTCCAGACCGATAGGAAAGTTATAATATTCCGGTGAATCTGTATCACCCACGCGACGAGCAAAAATCACCTCAGCAGCCTGGTAATTATTAGTCCCCCAGAGATCGGTATATTTACCCAAGCTGATACCATTCTCCATACAATAATCTATAACATCTTGGCTGAACAATGCGGCTTGTCTCCACAACTCTTTGTCTCCACTTTCATTGAAAAGTTTACTGGCACGATAGAGCGCAGCACGTGCTTTTAAAGCCAAGGCAGTACCACGATTCACACGTCCGGTTTCAGGATTATCTCCACTTGCCGCATCTCCTTCGAGATTTTTATAAGATACCGGAAGTTCAGATGCCACAATATCACATTCGCTTATTATAAAGTCGAATATTTCAGAAGCCGGTGTGCGTTCAATAGAATTAGCTTCAGCCTCAGTCAGTACCTCCGTAGTAAAAGGCACATCACCATAAGTGCGAACCAGGCAGAAATAGTAATAAGCACGCAGCAAACGAACTTCATACTGATAACGGTTGAAACGAGTCATTTGCGCCTGATAATCTTGCGTGAAACGCAAATCATAAAAGTCCAGATCTTTAGCTTCCTTCAGAAAATAATTCACCGCACGGATACCGGAATAGATTCCCCATTGAGACTTAGGGTTCATTGCCGTCCAGTTACCATTGGTATAATCAAGCACAGGAGACCAGGTAATAGCCATCTCGGCTTCATCACAAGCAGAAGCCAATGAATATATGCTCGGAAGGTCGTAGTCAAGATAGGAATAGATATTATTCACAAATCCTGCCGTACGCCCAAAATCAGAAAAAACATGCGTATTGTCATAATTAGTATATTCATGATAGTCCATCTTGTCGCTACACGCCGACAGGGAAACTGCACAAACAATACCGATATATATATTTCTAAATTTCATATTCATAACAGTTAATAAGTTCAAGATTCCAAAACATCGCTTAAAGTCCCAATGACAGACCGATATGTACAGAACGGGTTGCCGGCCACTGATTACTTCCCATTGCTTCAGGATCTGTCAGGTCAATACTGTCAATGCTGAACAAGTCAACACCCCGCACATATACTTTGGCCTGTTTCATTTTGATTTTACTCAACCAACTGGCCGGAAGTTTGTAGTAAACTTCGCAATTGCGTAATTTCAAGAAAGAACGGTCAGCCAACCATACAGAACTGGCATATTGTGTATTGTTATCCACCACTTCAGTGCTCAAGCGCGGAAAACGGGCTGAGGGATTCTCTGGCGTCCAATGATTGTCGTATACATACTTCGATATGGTAGTATTGTCAATTAACGGCATATATAAGGAAGAAGAAAGTTGCGCCGTGTAGTTGCCCACACCTTGGAAATACGCATTAAAGCCCAGTCCTTTCCACTCCAGTCCAATATTAAATCCATAATAGATTTCCGGGCAATTATAGTTATACCCCATAGGAATCATATCATTCTCATTAATCACGTTATCACCGTTGATATCTTTATATTTGATATCACCTGGCTTCACCGGTCCAAACTGCTGCGGAATACTATTGGCAATATCAGCATCATCAACAAAATAACCGATAGCCTGTAATCCCCAGACCTGCCCTACCGGCTTTCCTGTCTGATACAGATAATCATAAGCACGGGGTTCTTCAAGCATATCCTTTATTTTGCTACGATTATACGAGAATGTACCACCGGCACTAAGTTGGAAATCACCAATTTTCTTGGTATAATCCAAACCAATCTCAACCCCATGGCTATCAACTACACCTGCATTTAAATAAGAACTACCAACACCCAATACAGCTGAGTTCTGTCCGGCAGCACTTACCCAAATATCCGAACGTCTTTCATAGAAACCGTCTACCGTCAGTGTAAGTCCTTTCAGCATAGATACATCCAAACCAAGATTATACTTATAAGCTTTTTCTGTGGTTCCGTTTAAAGAAGGTAAACGACCTTCTGCCCATCCACCGTCACCATTAAAGTTATCCTGTATAGGATAATTGGCTCCACTACCCACAGTTGTGTTCCAATACCCCTCAGATGGTATATTATCAGTATGAATAATACCAAATGATCCACGCAATTTCATGAAATCAATAAAACTCTGATTCTTCATGAAACTCTCATTCGAAATAACCCATGCCAGTCCAACAGTAGGCGCCACTCCCCAGCGGCTGTCCGGGTCCAGTCTGTTTGAAGCGGAAGTAGTCAATGTGAAATCGGCAAAATATTTATTGTTATAACCATAGTGCGTATACCAGGCAACATTTTGCGTGTATAAAGTCGTATTTACTCCATTCTTGTTATCAAACTTATAAGTATAGAGCAACATAGAATAAAGATCATGCTTTCCAAACTGACGTGCCCAATCCACATTCATCTGAAAGTTGAATGAACGGTGTTGCCAGTCAAGTTTGGCATTATCACCGGTCACGCTTCCTACAGTTCCTCCCTCAAAGTCATTGAACTCTACCGGTTCGCCATTCTCCCATTTAGTTACGGACTGCATACCATATTTGGCACTTTGCCTGTAGTCTTCCCAATAGGAAGCAATGTTATCGTATCCGACACGGACAGATGTGCCCAAACCCTTGGTTATAGAAGATAAATCCTGCTGCAAAGCCATATCAGCATATAAAGCACGTGTATGTCCTTTGGTATATCCACGTCCTTGAGCCAAGTAAACCGGATTCATGCTACCGTCCCAAGTAGAATTACCACCCCACAGACCTTTTTCTGTCCGTATAGGGAATGCTGCCGAAGGAACAGTAAAAATTTTACCTATCAGGTTTTCATCAGCTGAAGCCGGACGGCTAAATTCATTCAAAACTCCCATGATATTAGCCTGCATCCGAGTCTTCGGACTTAAATCAATATCAAGGTTAGAACGGAAGTTTGCCTTTGAATATTTGTTTTGAGTGGAATACCCCTCATTGGCATTGGCATTTTTAATAAAGCCTTTATCATTCTGCAAGTTCATCATAGTGAAGTAACGCATCTTGGTAGAACCTCCACGGAAAGTCAGTGTCGCGATATCCGATGCCCCACGGTCGCGGAACACTTCTTCCGCCCAATTGACATTAGGATAGAGATATGGATATTTGCCACTTTGAAAAGCGTTCAACTCATTTTGTGAATAACGGGGAGCTCTGCCATCATTACCTAAAGCTTCATTTACAGCGCTTGCGTAACTGTAGGCATCAGCCGTTTCCGGAATACGCGTCTGTGTATTAAATGAATGATCATAAGAGAAACTGATTTCTCGCGTACGATACTTTCCTCGTTTCGTAACAACATTAACTACTCCATTAATGCCTCTATAGCCATAAAGAGCCACAGCCGCAGCATCACGCAATACTGAAACTGATTCCACCTCTTCCGGAGTAATATAATTCAGTGCATTCCAATTGTTGTCACGTTCCAGACCATCCACCAGCAAAAGGATGCCGTTGTTACCATTCAAAGTCTGCAATCCTCGAATTGTCATAGAAGGTATTTGCTCCCATATATTGGCTGTTTTTTGCATTGTTGTCAAGCCAGTCACATTACCGTAAAGAGCATTACCAACATTCATAGCCGAACGATTGTCTATATCTTCCGCATATACGGTAGACACAGCTCCTGTAGATTCTGCCCGATTCTGCTTCAAACCAAAACCGTAGTCTACATTTTCTGAAGAGAAATCCATGACAATAGTCATTATCTTGTCGTCCGTAACAGCAGCCACTTTAGTAGCATCATTCCAGGTCAGAACCTTAATTTTCCTACCTTTTTCCGCAGCTATTTCAAACTGTCCGTTTTTATCGGTAGCGACCTGCACCTGTGGATTGCTTTCAACAAACACCAGCGCTCCTTCCACAGGATTACCTGCCTTGTCAACCACCTTGCCTGTCACATTGCCATCTTGCGCAAAGCCCTTCATACTTGCACAAGCCAACATTGCCAAAGCTATTATCTTATATTTTTTCATATTGTTCTTTCTTTATTAATTGAATGTTTCCTGAAACAATTAATTCCAACCCGGATTTTGTGTCAATCCATATTCTTTGTTCACTTCTGATGGTGGGAAAGCAGCCAAGTACCACTTCGGACTAAAATTATTCCACCAAGAACGTGCAATGTTCCCAAGAGCAAAAACTTCATATTTGAAATCCGACGGTTTATCAGGGAATTGGCTGGCATTCCCGTCCGTTCCACTCCAAGGCTTATCACCTCCACCATCGTTACGGTAAATACGCAGACCATGCAGAGGCTTTTTAAACAAATCATCACGTTTGTAACGAATCATATCGAAAAAGCGCACATCCTCCAGTCCAAGTTCACAAGCTCTTTCACGAAGAATTTCTTCAAGAAGAGCTTCCTTATTTGTCATCAGATTCTTGCCCGGGTTACAAGCGTTCAGGTCACCCAATCCTACACGAGCACGTACCTTATTTACATTAGCAATAGCACCAGAGAAATCCCCCTTTGCTTGCAGACAAGCTTCAGCATATATCAAATAAAGTTCTGCCAAACGTAAGTAAGGCCATTCCAGATAGTTTCCGGCCAAGCTCCCTTTACCCTCTTTAAAAAACTTGTAACAACGGAAGCCGGTAGCTCCCTCTCCTGTCTCAAGGCGTGAGTCATTAATATTTTCGCGTCCGCCAACCCACATCTCCGCTGCATGGTCTCCATAACGGGCACCATTCACCAACATCGTCTCATAAAGGCGAGGATCACGATTCGGCTGATTGTAATCATTATTATAGAAGAAAGGTTGCGCACCCTCTTTCAAGTAATCATCCGTGAAAGGTTTTCCATCATTCATAGGAAACATCTGCATATATTCCAACGTCGGAGTATATCCACCGAATGTCACCCATTCACCCCAATAATACCACCAGTCCCAGTCGTATTTACCGATGATACGAGTAGAGATGAGCAATTCCGTATTTGTCTCGCGAATGAAATAAGCTTTGTTGAACGCTGAACGGTATGCAGCAGGAGTTGCAGATTCCGGCTGTATCAATGAATAGAAGCCACTCTTGTCCAATTCCTTAAAGAATTCATCACAAGCTGTCCAACAACGGTTCCACCACTCTGCATTATAACCACCGTACCATGCTTGTCTATTATCAATAGCAACCTGCGGATTCTCACTACAATAAGGCTCATTATCATTGAACAACGGACTGGCAGCAAACAATAGTATTTTGCACTTCAATCCCATAGCAGCGGCTTTCGTAAAGCGTCCTTGCCAGTTTGTATCATCAGTTCCCAAATCCCATGGCAATACACCAGAAGCTTCATCCAGCAGTCTCACCATAAAATTCACAGTCTCTTCGGCAGTGGCACGCGGTATTTCATAAGTAGCTTCCACTCCATACGTTTTCTCTACAAGCGGAAGACCGCCAAAATGACGGAACAAATCGAAATAACGAGACGCCACAATCACTTTCGCTTCAGCAGCCAAACGAGCTTTTTCGGCATCATCCATGTCGGGTACACGCCCTACATTCTCAACAAACATCCACGCCGCACGGATCGCTTCCCAACAGTTCTCCTTCTTATAGTTAAAACGGGTATCGTTTCCATCATCTTCATTACTAGCTTTATATCCACCCGAATAGTAATTACGAGTCACACCATCCCATGAGTTGTGGCTGTGCCAACAATCCGACATTGTCTCAAACATTCCCGTATTCATCTTACCGTCCACATCATTCCAGTTTGTAGCAAGTCCATAATATAATTTACTATATGTCTTCCACAGGAATGCACGCGCATAATCGGCCTTTCCGAAAATAGTGTCCTGATTCATATCACCTGTATCAGGAGCCTTCTCTAAAAAGCTATCACCGAACTTTATCTGATCGACACATGACGAGAAGAGGATTGACACTCCCGCAAATGTCGCTATAAACCATTTAGTCAGTTTTTTCATATTCTTAATTTCTTAGTTACAAATGAAAAGGATTAGAATCCCACTTTCAAACCAATATTAAACACACGAGTCAAAGGATAATTAGGACGATCGCTCTGACGAGATTCCGGATCCCCCCACTTGAAGCTGGTGAAAGTAAGGAGGTTATATCCATTCACATACATCCGGCAGTTCGTCAACTTCAATTTCTTCATGAAAGGAAAATCGAAATTATAACCAATTTCTACATTCTTCAAACGCAAATAGCTTGCATTCATCAGATACAGATCAGATCCTCTGTAATTATTATCAGAATGCGACTTCGTTATGCGAGGGAAACTTGCCGTAAAAGTATCTTCAGAAGAACGCCACGTATTTTCATATTGATAGAGCAGCAGACCTTTATTCTGAGTATCACCTAAGGGTTGTCTGAACTCACTCAACATACGGTCCACATTCCACGCACCGGTCCATTGCATGGAGAAATCAAATTTCCCCCAAGAAAATCCAGCATTAAGTCCGGCTGTATATTCCGGAACGTCAGTATAACCAAGATCACGGGTTGCATCATTGCCATCCAGTTTTCCATCATTATTCAAATCGACATAAACGGCATCACCCGGTAGCAACGTTATTCCATGGTCAGCAATGGACCGACCAAATTCTTCCTGATAGCGGGCATCGGCAGTTTCGTCATAAAATCCCCAGAACTTATACATTGAGCGGGCACCGATACGTCGTCCGGTCTCATACATCCAAGGTTCGTTCTTCTTCACTTCATTCTTATATACAATCTTGTTTTTTGCATACGACATGTTAAATGTAGCCCAATAACGGAACTGCTCATTCAGCTGATCATTCCACTTCACTTGCAACTCATAACCTTTGTTCTCCACTTCACCTACATTAACCAACGGAAGCACCATACCCAGGATACTTGGCAAATAATCCGGCTTAGCAAGAATATCCTTACGATTTTCAATAAAGTAGTCGGCAGATATACTTAACCTATCATTCAACACATTAAAATCAATACCATAATTTTGCTTCAAAGAAGTTTCCCATTTAGAATCCGGATTAGACTGGCTGGCTTCATAAGCACCAGGTACCTTATTATTCACATTCTGACCGAAGAAATATCCGTCAGTACCTCCGTAACTATATTTACCAGGTAAATAGATGAAGCGGTCAGAACCATTTTTATCATTACCTACAAGACCTACAGAGGCACGCAATTTCAAGTATCCCATTGTTTTTTTCAAAGGAGCAAAGAATGGCTCCTCACTGATAACCCAACCTAAAGAACCTGCCGGGAAAAAACCATAACGGTTTTCTTTTATAAAGTTTTCGGAACCATTATAGCCCACATTGAACTCGGCCATATAGCGTGTCTTCCAATCATAGGTCACACGGCCCACCAAACCAACATATCCTGACGGAATATAAGTATAATCACCTCCAGGATAATATTTTTTCGACTGGTTATAAAGTGCAAGAGCTGATACGTTGTGATCACCAAATTTACGATTGTAATTCAAAGCCAACTCCATATACCAGTCACGAGCCTTTCCAAAATCTCCGTCACTATAGCTCATCTGAGTGTCCGAACCTTCCTTTCGGTAAGTAATGGCACCGGTTCCATCAACAAGAGGCACATAATATGCAGCAGAGGAAGTTCCTTTCTTTATATTTGAATAAGATGAATTATAAGCACCTTTCAACTTCAATGAAAGTCCTTTTGTTATAAAATCCAATTTCTGATTCAAAGCCAAATCAACATTCAGTACATTAGTTGTTTTAGTTCTGAATCCTTTACCATAATAGGATGCCAATCCATCTGTTCCCGGTCTTGGTATAAGATCAGAGTTCGTGATCACACGCTTTCCATCTACAACACCAGCACCGGCAAATGGTACCGCCCAATAAAGTTTACGGAACAGCTGATTCTGATCTTCATCAGATTCCGGAGTACGTTTCGTTTCAATACGTCCACCGATATTGACGGACAACAATGTTGTCTTGGTTACATCGAAGTCAAGGTTCGCACGATAGTTGTAACGGTCATAATTGAAATTAAAGTCATTGGAGGCACCCAATTGCTTGAACATACCGTTTTGAGTAAACATACCGGCCGACACAAAATAACGCATTCTGTCAGTACCACCCGATATATTCACATTGTGTTGGGATTGGAGAGCAGCCTTGTTCATGCAATAATCAATCCAATTAATATCAGGATAAAGTATCGGATTAGTATGATCGCGGAATGTAGCAAGTTGTTCGTCCGAATATATAGGAGAACCTCCATCATTAGTTTGCCACATATTGACGTAATCAGCATATTGATAAGAGTTGGCAAACTCCAATTCCTTGGTTCGCACATTCACGCCGACAGATGTAGAAAAAGAGATTTTAGCTTTTCCTTCTGCTCCACGCTTCGTAGTAATAAGAATTACGCCATTGGCACCACGCACACCGAAAACGGCCGTAGCAGAAGCATCTTTCAGTACAGTAATGCTTTCAATTTCATTAGGGTCAATCTGCGACATTTCACGTTCTACTCCATCCACTTGAATTAAGGGAGAAGAAGAACCTGTAAACGTTGCAATACCACGTACATAAATATCCGCTGCATCAGCACCCGGTTCACCGGAATACTGAACAGAAGACACACCCGTCACTTGACCGGAAAGAATGTTTGAAATAGAACCTGCCGGCGTTTTCAACAAATCATCTCCTTTCATGGAGGAAATAGCACCCGTAACGGATACTTTCTTTTGTACACCGTAAGCTACAACTTCAACCTCGCCTAATATTTGCGAGTCTTCTTCCAATACTATATTAAGACTAACACCCTTTTTAACAGGAACCACTTGTTCCTTATAACCAATAAAACTAAATTGTAGCTTACTCCCAGCAGGAGCATTTAGGACAAAATTACCATCAATATCAGTAATAACACCAGTGGCTGAACCTACCACCATAACATTAGCGCCAATAATTGGCTCACCATTAGTATCTTTAACTGTACCAGTCACTTTTACTGTATTTTGCTGCATGCCTTCTGAAGAGAAAGCTTTGTTACTATATCCCTTAAGAGGGACAGATAAAAACAAAAACAATAAAATTGCAACTGGAAATAATCGACATAATTTTTGAACCTGTCGTTTACAAAAATTTTCTTGCTTTTCCATTAGCAATAATTTTAAGATTAAACATATATTTAATTATTAAATCTCATTATTTTATAGCTCCTATAAAAGTTTAAGATCAGGGAAAAAGATAATAGTATCAATTATCTCTCCAGTTTTCTTACTTACGAATTCAAAAAAGACAGGAACAGGATAAGCAACCTTAAATTCATAAAATCCAGTACTAATTTCTTCATAATAGTATGGAGTTGTACCTATTTGAGAGAATTGTACATTAACATTTTCCAATACCTCACTTCCAACATAAAATAATGTAGTAGCATCCGGATATATATTCTGCGTATAATCAGTATATTCTGATATTTCCGGAGTTACTTTACCATCCGGTAAAGTATAAGCATACTGTTTCCACCATCCATCCCTTATGCGTTTTTTCAACTCTGCATCACTATATTCAGTTGCAGCTAATAAACTAAAGTTACTGATTGAATCTGATTCGATCAACTCATCTGTAACAGCCCTTGTGTCGGATGCCAATTCAGGCAATGCACCTTCATCCAATCCAGTAATTGTAGCATCATTACTACACCCTGTAAAAAGACTAACAGACATTGCAGCAACAAAAAGTACTGTAATCAATTTCCTTCTTTTGTTTTTCATGTTTCTCATTAATTTTAAGATTAAACATTGGTTTGTTATTTACAACAAGAACTAAAAAAATCCCTATCATTTTCATTCTTGATTGCGACACAAAAGTAGAAGGGCAAAAAGCAATATGCCTTCTACAACAGCCCAAACAGATGCTAATTTGTCTCATGACACAATTTTCTACATGAAATGAAACATTATTCTACATAAGTTTTCAAATGTGAGAGAGTTTTAAAAGAAATGTATAAAACGAATAAATGAGTAAGCAACACAATAAGACTGCAAGAACAACATTCCATTTTCCGGAAGTTGTTCTTGCAGTATAAAAGACAAGATGGTTAATAAATATATGCTCTATGTTTCCGGAACATCATCTTCCACTGTGCCATTCGAAGTAAAGCGCTCCATATATTCGGAAGGTTGCATACCAAACTCTTTCTTAAAACTATTACTGAAATAACGCGGATCATTATAACCCACAGCATACGCCAATTCTGAAATACGAATATTCTTCTTCTCTTCCATTATACGACAAGCGGCTTTCATACGAATATTCCGGATAAAGGAAACATAAGTAAGACCGGTCAATGACTTCAACTTCCTGAAGAAAGTCGATTTAGCCATATACATCTCCTCCAACAGCTTCGCCTGATCAAAATCCGGATCATCCAAATGACGATGCACACAATCAATAGCCCGTTGTAGGAAATCCTCATCAACACTGGTGTAATTCAACTCTTTGGCTTCAAATACCAACTGTTTCTTGAAGTCCTTTCCCATACGTTCACGGCTCCGAAGCAAGTTGGAGATGCGTGCATGGAGAACACTCAGATTGAAAGGTTTACTGATAAAGCCATCAGCACCGGACTCATAAGCCTCAACCCGGTCTTCCTCCTTATTCTTAGCCGTCAGCAAAACTACAGGAATATGGGATGTTTCAAACTTATTTTTAATATACTGGCAGAACTCAATGCCATCCATCTCAGGCATCATTACGTCAGAAACAATCAGATCAATCTCTTCCTGCTCTACCACATCTATAGCTTCCTTACCGTTATTAGCTGTGTAAACCATATAATCCGCACCCAACAATTTCGTCATTAACTGCAATAACTCTTCATTGTCCTCAACAATCAGTAAAGAGTACGAAGACCGGATAGCAGTCGGTTCGGCTTGCTCCTCACTATCATCATCAGAGACATTTTCGCCAAACTCATCTGATAACAGTTCTTTCTTAGCTTCTTCCGCATCTGCCGGCAGACTTTCTTCTATTTCTTCTTCCGCATACGAATTACGAAGAACCGGGAAGTTTACAATAAACAATGTACCTTTCCCTTCTTCACTTTCTACCGTAATAGTGCCATGATGCAGCACTACCAAATCGCGAACCAATGACAAACCGATGCCGGTTCCAATAGTCTTGAACTTCCGGTAATCTCCTTCATAAAAGCGTTTGAAAAGGTTCTTCTGGGCTTCTGCTGATATGCCGGGGCCATTGTCTTTCACCACTAACCGTGCTGTCCGATCTTCATTTTCAGACAGTTCCACACTGACCAGACCACCGGCGCGATTATATTTAGAAGCATTAGACAGTAAATTATAGAGTATCTTATCAAGTTTGTCCGGATCAAAATAAGCGTTGAAAGGATCGGGTGAACATGAAATCTGAAACTGAATATCTTTCTTCTTCATCAACGGGCGGAAGCTATCAAGACTGCGATGTACAAATTGCGTAAGGTCACCTTCGGAAACCCGCAGCTTAAGATTTCCTGTCTCCGACTTACGAAATTCAAGGATTTGTTGCAGCAAACGTATCAGTCGATTGATATTGTTATTCATCACTCTATATTGCTCCTTATACGTGGGTGCGGTCCGTCTCAGCTCATCCACCGAAGCAGAAAGAATGGTTAACGGAGTCAGTAGCTCGTGAGTAATATTAGTAAAGAATTGTAATTTAGCATGATTAACCTCTTCTGCCTTAGCTTGTTCCATCTCACGCAAATGCAGGGCATTTCGCAAACGGATTCGATTACGTATCACCCGGAAAGTATAATAGATAATAGCACAAACACATATAATATATAAGGTGTAAGCCCACCATGTTTTCCAGGGAGGCGGCAAAATAACGACTTTCATCCGAAGCATCTCATCATCCCAAATGCCATTGGCATTAGAAGCTTTCAATTGGAAAGTATAAGTTCCGGGCTTCAGGTTATTATAATAAGCAAAACGCTTGGACCCACCCGTATATTGCCAGTCAGAATCGAAACCTGCCAGCTGATAAGCATACTGGTTTCTATCCGGATTGGCATACTCCAATGCTGAAAATTCGATGCTGAAATTATTGTGCCAATAGTCCAGCTGTATCTCATCTGCAAAAGCGGGTGAAAGTTGTGAAATCTCCATTCGCTCTTTAGCTGGCAGATTTCCCCATGACTGATTGAAAATCTTAATGTCAGTCACTATCACAGAAGAAGAAAAAGGCTGTTCCTGCTGATTCTCAGGATAAAAACTATTATATCCCCGGTGTCCGCCGAAGAACATTTCACCGTCAGCTGCAACCGCCTGGGCACTACGAATAAATATATTGTCCTGCAAACCATCTACTGTGGTGTACAAACGGAATGTGGCACTTTCCAAGTTATCCGATAGGGCAAGTTTTATCAATCCGGCATTCGTACCCAACCATAAATCACCCTCTTTATCACTCCTGATACTGACAACCGCATCTCCTGGAAGATTCCATTTCGCATGTACCGGAAGAAAAGTATCGGTTGCTTCATCATACAGATTCAATCCACTGCCTCCTGTTCCTACCCAAATGCGTCCTTTGGCATCTGTGTAAAGACAATCGGCATACACACTGTTGAGCTTTCCATTCGTAGCAGAATAACATGAAACGGTATAACTCCCTTTTTCATCACAATGAAGCCGAAAAACTCCGTGTGTATTGGAAGCCACCCACATATCTCCGTCATTTCCTTCGGTCATATACATAGTCGGAACGTTTCTCATCTGGCTATTTCCTACTTGCAAAGTATCCAGCCGCACCGCTTCTCCATTCACTGTACGCATTGAAACTCCATTACGCGTAGCAAACCAAAGGTTGTGCTTTGAGTCTTCATAGATATGAAAAACACAGGAACCTGCCAACCACGGCGCATCCTGAGCATAATAGTTCCTCACCCTCTGTGCCACAGGCACCTTCTTATCTACCTCATAAACTCCTCCGTCATAAGCCGCAATCCAAATATGTCCCGTAACGGAATGTTGCATCATAGACATTACCGTAGAAATACCACGATAACGATCGAATTCAGGCATTTGGGTATAATAAGTGAATTTCCCGGTTTGACGGTTCTTCACCCCCAATCCATAAGTTCCTATTCCCAGCCAGAGCAATCCTTCATCATCCACCAAAATACTGCGAACAGAAGTAGTCTTCAGCATTCGTTTGACTTCCAACAACTGATCCCAATAGAAATCAGCTTTCCGAGTACTCACTTTGTTTACACCTCCACCAATCATACCTACCCACATCAGCCCCTGGCGATCACGCAAAAGGGAAGCCACTTCATCACTGGCTATAGAACTATCCGATTCACTGGGATAATAATTACTGAAAGTCTCAGCACCTGTGTAATTCCCTGTCAACGGAAGTACACTGAGCCCTTTACGGGTTCCTACCCATAAAGAATGAGTATTAAGATCTTCGGATAAAGCATAGATAATATCATCTGAGATACCGGCAAGGTTCTTTTCATCATACCTATAAGTAATCCAAGTGGTCTTATCCGGCTGGTAGGCATCTTTCAACAAAACCAAACCACCACGCCAAGTACCTACCCAAATATTCTTTTGACTGTCCTGAAATACATAATGAGCAGAGTTTTGTTCATTCAACCGCGGGTATCTGAAATATTTCCCGGTTTTCTTCTCATAACGATACAACCCTGCATCCCATGTTCCAATCCAAATATCTCCCCGGTCATCTTCAAACAGAGATTTGATGGCAGCCCTGGGCATCACATTCCCTGTATTTTCGCCACCATGGCATAAGAAATCATCTTTATCTTCCTGGTACTCATACACTCCCCAATCTGTTGCAAACAGAATACGTTCATCACTGGTTATCAGTACTTGAGGGATACTATTACCATTCATCTCCGGATGATCTATTTTCCGTATCGCACCCGTTTTCTTGTCCAAAACATTCAGACCACTGTAAGTACCAATCCAAAGACGGTGTTTTGCATCCTCTGCCACACAGAAAACATTATTATTGGTCAGCAAATCAGTGCGAAAAAGATTGGATTTATAAGTAGTAAGAGAATAACCATCATATTGGAAAAGGCCATTACGGGTAGATATCCAGATATATCCGTCGCGATCCTGATAGACAGATTGCACATCTTTACTGGGCAAACTGTTCAATATGGACGAAGACTTAAACACCAAAGTAGTTGGTTTAGGTGTTGTGATAGCCTGACATATCAAAGGGAAAAATATTCCAAAGCAAAATACAAAACTCCAGATTTTTTCTTTCATAGTAAGCATTACCTTCATGGTTTACTCCGTTTTAAATATAATTAATAACGCCCGACAAATATACGTAAATATATCTAAAAGTATCTTATCCATTGGTAATATTATATTCCAATAATTCTATATCGGGACGTACCCGAGATGTACTTGCTCCGTACCAAGTCCGTAGTTTCTCCGTACAGAGGTACTTCTGACCGAAGAACGTACGGAGCAAGTACGGTCCGGATACGGCTCGGGTAAGGAGCAGATAAGCTCAAAAAGACAATATTGACCTAAATTTCACCCTTTTTGGCACTAAAGTAGCCGTTTATATTGCAAAGAATACCTTTTCTTTGCAGAGAAAAATAAATAAGAATATTCTTACCATGTAATACACACGCAATGATGAAAATTGTATTCTCAAAAATGACCGGAGGATTATTACTATTTACTTTATTAGTTTCATTAAAAGTAAATGCCTCCTTGCCACAGGCTAAAAATGATTCCGTATTTCATCTAGTACAACCGGACTACAAGTTGAGCCCTCTCACCGGTATGACTCGCCAACATTGGCTTGACGCTGCAACCTATTTACTGGACGGAGCATTCAGTTACATCCACACACCGGATGATCCGATGCACTTCCCGAAACAGCCGGGAAAGAGTTATCCAACAGATGGAAAACCTAACAAAACGGAGAATTTGGAGGGACTTTGCCGCACCATGTTCGTAGCAATCCCGCTACTAAAAGAAAATCCGGATCTGGTACTGAATGGAATCAAAGTCGGAGATTATTACCGGCAACAGTTACGCAATATGAGTGATCCGTCTAAGTCCGGATATATTCAACACCTCAAAGGTGGGGCAAGCCAGACGCTTGTAGAATTCGGAGCACTTGCCCTGTCACTTACCGTAATGCCTGAGATTATCTGGGAACCATTGACACAAAAGGAGAAAGATGATCTTGCCGCATTAATGCTTAGTTATGGTAACGGACCTACAATCGGTTCTAACTGGCGCTTCTTCAATATATTCGTCATGTCTTTCTTCAAAGATCAAGGTTATGAAGTCAAAGACGGTTATATGGATGAATTGCTGCAAAAATCACTGGCACAATATCGTGGATATGGATGGTATAATGATAGTCCGGCCTATGATTATTATAGTATGTGGGCTTTTCAGATGTATGGTATGATTTGGGCGCATTACTACGGTGAGAAGTTCAATCCGGAAGCCGGACGACAGTTTGTCAGAAACTTCCGTGACCTGGTCCCTAACTATCCCTATATGTTTGCCGAAGATGGAAAAATGAATATGTATGGACGCAGTATTACGTACCGTATAGCTGCCGCTGTACCCTTCCCTCTGATGGGGTGGCTCAATGATCCGTCTATCAACTATGGCTGGATGCGCCGCATTGCCTCTTCCACCTTGCTCCAGTTCCTTGAAAATCCTGCATTAATGGAAGACCGGGTACCAACACTGGGATTTTATGGGGCTTTTGAGCCTGCCGTACAGATTTATAGTTGTCGTGGCAGCGTTTACTGGATGGGGAAAGCGTTCCTTGGATTATTATTGCCTGCTGATAATCCGTTCTGGACAGCTATTGAGAATAACGGAGCTTGGGAAAAAGAACTTCAATCCGGCAAAGTATACAATAAGTTTATGGAAGGTTCCAACACTTTAGTGACCAACTATCCCAATAGCGGCACCTCGGAAATACGTGCATGGTGCCACGAAACGGTTGCCAAAGACTGGCAGAAATTCCGTTCTACCGAGAATTATAACAAATTGTCTTATAACACTGCATTCCCCTGGATGGCAGACAGTCCAGATGGTAAAGTGTCCATGAACTATGCTGTACTGAATGACAAACAAGAATGGGAAGTGTTGCGCCTCTATACATTCAAAAAGTTTGAAGACGGAATTTACTACCGGGATGCAGAACTTGAAACAAACCCGGAAATCAGATTCCGCCTGGCAGATATTCCGCTTCCTAACGGTGTTCTGCGTGTAGACAAAGTTTCCTTCCCACTTACGACAGAATTACGTTATGGACACTATTCATTACCGGAATTAGAAAGTCACATTGTTACAAAGGAACAAAAGGCCGGAGGATACACTGCCTACTGCATGGATAATGGTGCCTATCAAACAGCGCTTATCAATCTCCAAGGTTGGTCGGAAGTGGAATTTGTACAGACTGAAGGATTACATCCGGTAAGTAATAAATGTTCTGTAATCAATGCAGCCACAACTCATTCCGGTGATAAAGTCTTTATCACACTGCAATTATGGAAAAAGAGTGGCAAGCCATTTACTAAAAAGGAACTGACACCTGTAAAGTCCTTCAAACAGACCGGAGACACTATAACCATTTATTTCTCTGACGGGACGGTAAAGACGGTTTCTCTCTCCTGACATAAGTTTCGGAAGGAATAGTTATCTTTGCCGCCAAAGTAAGAGCTACGAAAGCTCTTCTACAGAAACAATATAATTATGGCAGGCATCTACATACATATCCCCTTCTGCAAGACACGTTGCATTTATTGCGATTTCTATTCCACTACACGTTCGGAATTGAAATCGCAATATATCCGTGCCCTTTGCCGGGAGTTGACGGAACGCAAGGAATATCTGAAAGGGGAAGCTGTTGAAACCATTTATTTCGGTGGAGGTACACCGTCACAGTTATCGGAGGAAGACTTTAAGGAGGTTTTCAAAACGATTGAACAGGTTTACGGAACGAGGGAAGCAACAGAAATAACTCTTGAAGCAAATCCCGATGACCTTACGGAAGAATATATCGGAATGTTGCACACTCTACCGTTCAACCGCATCAGCATGGGAATACAAACTTTTGATGATGCAACACTGCAATTATTGAACAGACGGCACAATGCCACACAAGCCATAGAAGCAGTAAAACACTGTCGACAAGCAGGTTTTCAAAATATCAGCATCGATTTAATTTATGGCTTGCCCGGAGAGACCGACCAACGCTGGACACAAGATTTACAGCAGGCTGTCAGTCTTGATGTAGAGCATATTTCAGCCTACCATCTGATTTACGAGGAAGGTACACCCCTTTACAAAATGCTGCAACAACACTCGGTATCTCAAGTGGATGAGGATAGTAGTCTGAACTTCTTCTCCACATTGATAGATACCCTTTCTGCCGCCGGATACGAGCATTATGAAATTTCCAACTTTTGCAAACCGGGAATGTATTCCCGACATAATACTTCTTATTGGCAAGGTATCCCTTATCTAGGATGCGGCCCGTCCGCACATTCCTTTGATGGAGGCTCGCGCGAATGGAACGTAGCCTCACTAAATCAGTATCTTTCATCAGTAGAACAAGGACAACGCCAACACGAAACAGAACAACTGGACACACGAACCCGCTACAATGAATACATCATCACAGGTCTGCGCACAATGTGGGGAATATCCACTGAAGAGCTAAAAAAGAAGTTCGGCGACCGACTCTCGAAATATTGTTTGGAACAAGCCAGATCTTATCTGGAAAATGGGAAATTAGAGTTGCATAACGATCGGTTAAAGCTAACCAGAGAGGGCATTTTCATTTCAGATGGTATCATGAGCGACCTCTTGGAAATAGAATAATTACATATACAACATGTCTGGTCCTGATACATTTTATAACGTGTATGCGGCTTCAGCGTCATATCCCGAAGAAAGACAAGAAGCACACAAAATAGGATATTTAATTTGAAACTCTTACCTTTGTCCGCTGATTACATGAAACGGCAATATGACAGAACAGGAAGTCAGAAGGTATCTACGGAAAATGAGCGAGCAGGATTCCCAAACTGCTTTCCGGGATTTTTATGACATGACGTATGACCGTCTGTTCCGTATCGCTTATTACTACACTCACCACGAAGAATGGTCGCAAGAAATTGTGCTCGATGTTTTCATGAAACTCTGGGAACACCGTAAGCAACTATTAGAAATTACCAATATCGAAGATTACTGTTTCATACTCGTAAAGAATGCCTCTCTCAACTATATAGAAAAAGAGGAGCGCCGCCCCACCCTATCAACAGAAACTCTACAAGAACACTCCGATCAAGCAGTATCTCCTGAAGATACTCTGATCAGCGAGGAGCTTTTTGCTCGCTATGTAAAAGCTCTCGACCGACTACCGGAACGTTGCCGTGAAGTCTTTATCCGCATCCGTGAAGAAAAACAAACCTATGCACAAGTAGCAGAAGAGTTGGGTATCAGTACAAAAACGGTGGATGCGCAATTGCAGAAAGCAACCATTCGATTGAAAGAAATACTGCTCTAATAAATAGAGCTTGTCAAACAACATTCATCAATCCCCGGTGTTAGTAAACCATCCTCCCGGCAGGGCTACACCTTTTCCCCCGGATGGCTACACCCTTTGGAGGCGATGGCTACACCATCCGAAGAAAAGGGTGTAGCCTTGTAAAAGTAGTGCCACAGCTATCTCCTGAGCGGGTACAGACCGATTTTACCATATTCCGCCCCGACATCGTCATGTAACATTTTCACACTTCCGGAAGTGCTCATCCCCATGCCTGAAGAACTCAACCCGAAAGGGGCGATGAAGATAGGGGGAAAAAGTATATCTACTTATCAAAGGACTGGAGGAATGGTACAAAAGGGAATATGCATCCACAGTAATTATCACATGATTAATTAACACTTTTTGTTTCTATTGCCATAGGGAGTTTCTTTTCTGCTCCTGTCTTTACTCATGAACTATATTAAACTAAACTAAAATTAAAACGACATGAAAAGATTTTGCAAACAAATGGCAGGAGTCGCAGGGCTTCTCTTCATCCTTGCCGCATGCAGTAACAACAGTTCCAGTTATCCCGAAGAGTATGTAGGTTTTGAGAAAGCCACCAAAAACTATTCGTTCGACAAAAACAAAGACACAGAAGAGTTCGACGTAAAGATTATTGCCGCTGAAAAGAAAAATGAGGATAGGGAAGTTCTCATTAATGGCATAAACATGCCGGGTAAAGCAGTTATTTTCAGCATTGAAGACAAGACGGTCATTATCCCTGCCAAGAAGAAATCAGCCAATCTACGAGTGAAGATCTATCCGAAGAGAGTGACAGACAAAGCTGAATTCCGCATCGTCTGTACCCCGAAGGATAAAGAAGGCAAAAAGACACAGATCACTATCCATCTAAGTCCCCAATAATGGGAACTACAACTCCATTCTGTTTCATCCTACCACTAGCTTTTTCTCACGTGAGCTTGGTACATAAATGCCTTAAGGCCGTATGAAAACTAAGCTTTGCTTTATTGTTTTTGTTCTTTTGCCTGTAACAAAACTTCGTCCCACAGTTGCGGGCTCTATGTTTTCCAGTTGAGGGCTGTCGGTCCCACGATTGCGGGCTACACAGCCCTCAACTGAAAAACGAGGTTTTGCTTATAGCATAATGACATTAACATTAAAGCTTTAGGGGAAAAAGGAAGGAGCATATCAAGTTTCTCCTCTATAATTCAGCTTTCTATGATAATGGGATTATGAAGCCTGACTCCTCAATTCTTACGAAGTGATAACTTCTGCGATGAAAATTCAGTTTAAAAGGAGATATTTGCATGAATACGGGCAAAGTTTGTATAATACATATTAAGGACTTGTAAATTAGTGGATTACAAACATAAAAACGCTCTTTTTTTCTATTTTTCGGTGTAGGATACAACTTTCCTACACCTTCCTACACCACTTCCTACACCACCTATCTATTTGATAACCAGATGAAAATGATAGCGGGTGTAGGATGTAGGAAGAATTGATATAAACTCGACAATATGAGTTCCCTCCTTTTTAAATCACTACTTAGCACTTTTTCCAGAAAAAAGTAATTTCGGCATAGGGAGTTTTTACGTTTTACCTGTCTTTATAGAAAAGAGGAATAAGAACATGGAACAAGAATTTGAAAAAATACTCGATAAACTCGCAATCTCCACCCGTTCGCCGAGAGGAAGATTCTCGAAAGCCAATAGCTGGATACTTCTTGAGAAACGGTTGCCGCATCTGCAACGCCGCATCCTTTCATTGCACACAATGGCTGGTGCAGCCGCTGTCGCCGTGCTTTGTGTACTGGGCTGGTGGGCATACTATATGTTCGCCCCAGTACCATTGCAAACCGTATCCACATTGGCAGAAACACGTACCGTAACACTGCCCGACCAAACAGAAATTGTACTGAACCGCTATTCTTCTCTGACTTATCCCGAACGCTTCAGAGGAAAAGACCGGAAAGTACAGTTACAAGGAGAAGCTTATTTCGAAGTCAGCAAGGATGCAGCACATCCTTTCAAAGTGGAAGCCGGTGCAATTATAGTGCAGGTTTTAGGTACACATTTCAATGTCGAAGCCTATCCCAAAGATACGCAAGTGAAAACAACTTTATTGGAAGGTTCCGTTTCTGTCAGCCTCATCGGTAAAACAGAAAAGAGTCTGATTCTCTCACCCAATGAAAGCGCTATATATAATAAGGATAAGAAAAGTCTGACCCTACATACCGAAAATAATGCATCCGAAGAGATTATCTGGAGAAACGGAACACTGCTTTTCAAAAGCATTCCTTTACAAGAGATTATCCGACAACTTTCTAACGCTTTCCACACAGATATTCGTATTGAAGACACCGACTTACAGAACTATCGCATGACGGCTACTTTCTCTGATGGCGAAACACTGGAAGATATTCTTTCGCTGCTTTGCCGCAACCAAAAGTTTGAATACACAAAAACTAATGACATAATAATGATCACACAAAAATTAAACTAGAATGAAATCCTCTATCTGTTCACCCCGCACCATCAGGAAATTTTTCCTGGTGGGAGCGGTTCTCCTATCAACCTGTACACTACAAAGTACAATCGTATTTGCCACCTGCGTTCTACAGAAGACAAATCCTTCACAAACGCGTTTCAGCATCAAACTACAAAACGCTACACTGGAAGAGTTCGTGAAACAAGTGGAACAAAAAACCGGGTACAGTTTCATATATGGAGAAGAAGTACGCCTGAATGGACGCATCACACTGGCCGTCCGTGACCTTACTATTAACGAAATTCTCCGGAAAGCCTTTGAAAACCAACCGATAGGTTTCGAAGTCTCCGGAAAACATATTTTGCTAAACAAGCGGCCCGTGCCGCAGAAAACCGTAAGCCGTCGGTTCACTATCAGCGGATATGTGACGGACGGGGTGTCTTCCGAGACACTGATTGGTGCCAATATCCTCGATAGTCGTCAGCGTGTAGGCACTGCCACCAATCCTTTCGGTTTCTATACTCTTACTTTGCCGGAAGGAGATGCGGATTTAAGTTTTTCGTATTTAGGGTACGAAACTTGGCACAGTTCGTTCCCGCTGAATAAAGACACCGTGCTCAACGTCCGCCTGGACAGCAATAATGAACTGGCGGAAGTGATAGTACTTTCGGATAAGAAAGAGGCCGGCATTCAGTCTACTGCTATGGGAGCACATGAAATTCCAATGGCACAGATACAACATACTCCGGCTGTGCTGGGAGAGGCTGATATATTGAAAACTATTCAGTTAATGCCAGGTGTACAAGCCGGAACGGAAGGCTTTTCCGGTTTATATGTACGTGGCGGAGGACCGGACCAGAACCTGATTCTACTGGACGGTATCCCTATATATAATGCAGACCACTTATTGGGTTTATTCTCTATCTTTACACCTGAAGCCGTAAAGAAGGTAACTCTGTTCAAAAGTTCTTTTCCGGCACGTTATGGCGGACGCCTTTCATCAATTGTTGATGTGCGCACCAATGACGGAGATATGAAGCACTATCACGGCACACTCAGCATCGGCACGCTCACCGAGAAACTGCACTTTGAAGGTCCCATCGTGAAAGACCGCACATCTTTTTCCATCAGTGGCCGCAGCACGCACACCGCTTTTATGGGTAAAGCATTCAGCAGCGACGGTGATGAATTCAACTATTACTTTTATGACCTCAATGCCAAAGTAAACCATAAATTCAATGACCGTAGCCGCCTTTTCCTTAATTTCTATCACGGAAACGATCATTATCACTTTAATTTCGAAGAGAAATACAATTATACAGACAATTCTTATAACAATATTTATGAAAGCAGAAGCAGCCTGAATTGGGGAAATACCATCGCAGCAGGACGCTGGAATTATGTGTTCACCAATAAACTATTCAGCAATACCACCGTAGCCTTCAACAGCTATCGAATGATTGTAAAGGGCCTATCAAAGGAACAAGAAAAATATAGCAGTCAGCAACCTCGCTCCTACTCTTATCAGTTCGATTCAGAGTATCGTTCGGGAATCCGCGATTGGAGCTTCCGCACTGATTTCGACTATACACCTGTTCCTTCGCACCACGTGAAGTTTGGAGTGGAATATCTTTATCACACCTTCCGTCCCGAAACCAGCACTTCAAAAATGAAAGAGGAAGAAAACGGTATGACGGAACAAGACACCTTATACCACAGTATCTCAAACAGTTACCTGCACGGACATGAAGCCTCTGTATATGTGGAAGATAATTTCGACATAGGCAACTGTATCAGCTTAAACGCAGGAATACACGCCTCGCTCTTCAATACCCAGGGAAAGAATTATTTCTCGGTACAGCCGCGACTTTCCGTCCGTTACCGGTTCGATCATGGTTTCTCGATAAAGGCATCATTCTCACAAATGGCGCAATATGTGCACCAACTTTCGTCTACTCCACTTGCCATGCCCACAGACCTTTGGGTACCCATCACCAAGAATATACGTCCTATGCGTGCCAACCAGTACTCCATAGGCGGATATTACACAGGAATTCCAGGTTGGGAGTTCTCTATAGAAGGTTACTATAAACAGATGCGCAATGTACTGGAGTACCAGAACGGAGTCTCTTTCTTTGGTAGTTCCACCAACTGGGAAGAGAAAGTGGAAATGGGTAAAGGGCGTTCCATGGGTATGGAATTCATGGTACAAAAAACTTTAGGCAAAACTACAGGGTGGCTGGCATATACTCTGGCAAAAGCAGACCGTCAGTTCAAGAATGGCAGCATCAACGATGGTGAACGCTTCCCCTATAAATATGATCGCAGGCATAGCATCAGCCTTTGTGTCAACCACAAATTCAGCGAACGTATTGATGTCGGTGCTTCCTGGATATTCAACAGCGGCGGAACAACGACTATGCCTGAACAGCAAACGGTTATCCTCAAGCCTGACGGTACCATTGTACAGGCTAACTATATCTCTAAACGCAACAACTTTCGTCTGCCTGCCAGCCACCGGTTAAACATCGGGGTGAACTTCAACAAGAAGACCAAACATGGCATGCGAACCTGGAACATCAGCCTCTACAATGCTTATAATTCCATGAATCCGACACTGGTTTATGCGAAGCGGAAAGATAATAGTTATTTTGCATATGTAGATGAATATGGTAGATATACAGGAGGCTACAACTCTTCAAAGCTTACCTTGAAAAAGATAACTTTGCTGCCGATTATTCCATCCGTCACCTATACATATAAATTCTAAGATTATGAAAGTAAGCAACTATAAAACCGGAAACAAGAACATGAAAACAAAAATTTTCCCTTTATACCTTATTGTATATATAAGTACTGCTTTCTGCTCCACTTCTTGTGAAAACGAAATTCCTTATAATCCGCCCTACAGTGAACCGCAACTCATAATGAATGCCCTTCTCGATGCCGGAGAACCCGAAAATTATGTCTTTCTGAACTTGAGTGGCACATATGGCCTCTCACATGTTGAAGAAGCAACCGTAAATCTCTATGTCAACGGGCAACTGACCGAGAAAGCAGAAGAGCTCCCTCCGCTTAAGCCCATTGGCAGTCTGGATATGGTCTACGATCCTAATGCCCCTCTTAACAACCTACCCGAAATCGCGAAGCGTAAAAAGTTTCGCATCACTACTACATTGACCCCCGGAGATGACATCCTTCTGGAAGCCATAGCAGAAAACGGCAAATATCATATAACAGCAGAAATGACCGTACCTCATCCGGTAAATCCAATTCAAGTAGATACATGCCTTGCCAAGCTCAGAGTATGGAATGGTTGGGAGACCTATCGCCAATATAAAATCACCCTTCAGGATCGTCCCGGCAAGAAAAATTTCTATCGCTTAGACATACGCAATGACATCGCCACCTACGGCTTATATGATAACCATAAAGACACCATCATCCATTCCCGCGAAACGGAGATAGTAAACAGGGAAGATATTGTACTGACAGATGGCAATCCCAGCAGCAGTGATGATGATGAAGACGATTTCTTCGGTACCTACATTGAAAACAAATACAATGTTTTCACAAATGACCGCTTTTCCGATACGCACTGTACATTAAAAGTATATACGAAACTTTATAATAATTACATTCCGGGAAATCTCTATAACATCACCCGCCGTACCAGAAGTATCACCGTCCGCCTGCTCAGCATCAGCGAAGCGGAGTTCCGCTATCTGAAAGCCTTAAATCTCCTTGAATCGGATAACTACGAGGAGGCACTCATGGAGCCCATCATCATACCAACCAACGTGAAAGGCGGACTCGGCTTTGTAGGTATCAGCTCGGAGACAAGGACAACGATACAGTTCCCCGATGAAATAATAGATCCGGATGAGATGTACACTAAAGAATAAGACCGTTTACTATCATTATGATCAACCGTGTTCGACCATCATATTACATTTGTATTCCAAATGAAAGCCATAAACAAGCAAAATAATACCAGACAATTGATCTATATCAAGAAATGCTCCCTTAAACAGCACTTTCCTTCTTCTTTATTTTTATGTTATAAAACATATTCCTATATTTGCATAGGTAAAAAGAAAAAGCTAAGCGCTTAGAGCTGTTCTCAATAGGTATTAGATTTTTAGAGTTAGAATTGTTTTTAGGTATAACAAATTAAAAGTAGGTATTATGAAACGTTTAGGATTAACATTAATAGCAGCAGTCTGTCTGACTGCTACGACATTTGCAGCAGGAAATCAACCTACAACTGCAAAATGGGATGGTAACATCAACGTAACCAAGTTGAGTAAATATTTAAAATTGTCGGCTGACCAGCATGAAGAAGTAGCAAACATCTGCGAATACTTCTCTACACAGATGGGACGTGCCACAACTGCAAAGAAGGACCAGGAAAAGAAACTCCACAATGCAGTGTACGGAAACTTGAAGTTGATGAAGAAAACGCTTACTGACAAGCAATACGCTGATTATGCGAAAGTATTGAATGTCACTTTGCAGAATAAAGGTATCGAAGTGAAATAATAAGAGAGGGCACTGAACATCACGTTTTGTGCCCTCTTTCCTTTATCAACACTATTCAAGTGCCGACTCCCTAACCAATATATATTTCATTTACAAACAATATCTGTCTTGTAGCTCCTTTTTATATTTCTTAGAGACCAGCAGCTCATCTACATTCTCAAATGGCGGATACAACACACATTTACCATCCTTGATAATCATCAGATAATCAATATTGATTATGAAAGACTGATGAATCTGCACAAAACAAGGAGCATATCTCACTATCTGATCGGCCGTGGTACTCTTCTTCAGAGGTAACGGCGTTTGTCCACTCAACACCGCCTCCCACTGTTTCCGTTCAGAGCCATACCGGAAATATCCAATTTCGGCAGGCCGTAATGCCCGCATGTCATTTGTCGGAGTAAACACCATAAATGTCTGACTAGTGTTTGCTAATGCCGCAGGAAAAAATGCAGCTTTCCGTTCTAATTCTATTCTTTCCATAAATCGGGAAATAATAAGTTCCAGATCTTTGTCCTCAAAAGGTTTCAATAAATAATCAAAAGCAGATTGACGAATGGCTGACATCATGTATTTATCGTATGCCGTATAAAAAACGACTTTCATGCCCCAAGTCAGAGATTCGCGAATACTATCCAGCAAATCCATCCCCCTCATATCAGGTAGCTCTACATCTAAAAAGAGCAAATCGGGACGCACTTTTGCTATCAGTTTCTTCCCGGATACTCCATTGCGTGCAGTGCCTTCTAAATGGAAGTTTTCAAATTTCTGTAACCCGAATACCAGATTATCCAAGGACAACTCATCGTCATCTACTATTGCAACCTTATACCTGTCCATACCTCTCTTGTTTCTGCGAAATTAAAGAACTGAAAGCAATTTAAAAAATCAGAATATATCATTTTCAGGATATTCGATCAAAACAACGGATATCCAATCAAAATTGAGGATTATTCAAAAATCATTAAACTGAATAATCATAATTCAACGGTAAATGGAAACTTACTTCACATCCGGTCTCGCCATCCGGCAGAGGAATATTGTGTACCGCAGTTTCAATCATTTCCTTATTCTTAGCATTCAAAATCTGAATAGTTTGCATGATTACCTTCATTCCGGTCCCTGTCCCTCTGTTAGCACTGTTCAGTTTGAATCCGCCCCCGTTATCCGTAATCCGGACACAAATATAAGTACCGGAACGATGAACATCAATCCAAAGGCGCCGTTCACCTTCTTTGCCCCGAAGAGCGTGCTTGATGGCATTCTCCACCGGTATCTGTATTAACATGGAAGGCAGAAGCAACTGATCGGTGTCCACATCTTCACCAACTTCAATAGTCACCTTAAATTCCGGTCCCAAAGAACGGCGTTGAAGATCAATGTAGGTTTGCACAAAACCTAATTCTTCTTTTAAGGTAACACACATTTGCTCAGCTAATTCCAAATTCCGACGCATTAGTTTCACCAATGAGGAGAGCTCTTTTTTATTCTCCCCTTCCCGACTGCCCATTTCCTGGTTCAGCACATTGAAAATAAAGTGCGGTGACATTCTGTTACGTATATTCTCCAAACGTAAAGAAGATATGGTACGCTGACTTTGCGCAAGCAGAAGGGCCCGTCTTTTCTTTTCATACAGATAGATGAAACAAGCAATAACCAATACCAAAACGCAAATTCCAATCCAGAAGAAACGTCCCTCGTGCAACTTTAGCATCTCTACCTTCTGCTGCTCATCAATATGTTCTTTGCCAACAGTGTAGAGTCCTGTTGATATCTCAATGACATATCGGCTGTACGCATTCTTACATGTTCATTCCGGATGGAATCGTCCAGCCGACTGTTTTCTTTCTGATAAAAGAAAGCATTTTTATAATCTGCCGTCTTCTCGTAAAACTCCTGCAAATACTTATTACGAATATGCAGCATGTCCGGCTCTATATGATTCGGATTGGCAGCCTTACTTAGCAGATTTCTTACGGTTGCCATATCATTTCGCTCCAGAGCCAGACCGATACGCTGGGTATCAATATAATAAAGCGCTCCTGCCGCCCCTATTTTCCGAAAAAAGGGTTGGCATTCATTGATATATTTAGCCGCTGAGTCAGGTTCATTCATTTGCAGATAGACATCCCCCAGATTCACCATGCACAGGTTCTTCTCAAAGCCCATATCGGGATGAGAAACCGCCAGCGAGAAACCTTTCTTGAAATATTTTAAAGCTTCCGGATAATCCTCACGATAATAATATGAATTACCACGATTATTCAAATAGATATATTTCTCGTAAGGAAGCATTTTATCATAAAACATCCCTGCCAGATTATAGTAATAGTCGCACTGATCAAAGTCGTGTAAAGCCATATACACCTGAGCCAGCCCATAATAAACAGGATGACGACGCCCCTCCGATATTCCTAAAGAATCTCCGATTTGCAGCGCTTTACGATACCAAAATGCACTTACGTCATATTTTCCCTGCCGGCTGCATGCATCAGCCAGATTGATAAGAATATCCGGGACTGATTCTGTCTTCATTCCCTGCAAACGTTGTTTGTAAGAATCAGTAAAACAAACAATAGCCGAATCCATAGCGCCTACACGCACATAAATATTACCTTTTGTATTCAGATATTCCGAGCGTAAATCAGCAAGGTAGGGTGAAGATTGTTCACGGGCACAAAAGTCCTCTATCCGCCTTATTAAATAGCGGGCTGAATCTACATCCGAAGCGAACATATACGTTTTTAATACTATAGCAGAGTAATAATACCATTCCAGACTATCAGTTGACACCTCCATCTTTTGCTTTGCCAACGCACGTATCTGTTGTGGATGAGTGGTCAGAGAATCTGTAACCGAACGATAAAAAGAGTCGTATTCTTTTTTCCAGGAGGAATGCTGCTCAGACTGTTTACACGAAACAACTAAGAATAGTAGTAAGAGAACCGGAAGAAAAGTTCTCCACAGAATTTTGCCATCTATCGTGTTCATAGCTATTGACATTTATATAAAAAATAAATATATCCTTCACGCATTGCTACAAATATAATAGTTTTTCCCATTTAGTACAATTTTAAGGCCACTTATCCGCCAAGATATTTATTTATCCTGTTTTTACTTATTATATAATTTGGGCATCACAAATACTTATTTTAACTTTGCATAAACAAATTGAAGTAATCATTAACAGTAACCCACAAATTACGAGACACAATGAGAAAGCTTTTACTTTTGGGGATTTGTATCTCCTTTCTTCTCCCCACAGCTATGCAGGCGCAATACTTGCGTTCATCCTATTTTATGGAAGGAAGCAGTACCCGCATTCAGTTAAATCCGGCATTGCAACCCAAACGTGGCTATGTCAATTTCCCCGGTATCGGTTCCGTGAATGCCGAAGTAGCCACCAACTCACTTGGTATACAAGATGTCATCGACGTTTTCGATTCCGATGGTGAATTTTATAACAATGACAAGTTCTACAATCGCCTGAAAGGAATGAATGAAGTGAATATCAGTGCGAATACAGATGTTATATCTTTCGGATTCTATAAAGGAAAAGGTTTCTGGTCATTCAATGTAGGAGCACGGGCTGATGTGGATGCCACTATCCCTAAAACCATGTTCGACTACCTGCGCGCAACAGACGCTGATAATTTCAGCTGGAGCGGTGAGAGGTTTGATATCCGCAATGAAAAACTACGTTTGAACGCTTACATAGAAGTCGGAGCAGGATATTCACGTGCCATCAACGAGCGCTTAACCGTAGGCGGTAAAGCCAAATTGCTATTAGGTGCAGGAAACATAAACTTGAAAATCAACCAGCTCTATATGTATGGAAAGGATGCTGGTATCGACTCGGAATTCCAACTAAAAACGGATGCATATCTGGAAGCTTCTGCAAAAGGACTTGATCTGGAAGAAGAAAACGGATACATCACTGACCTGGATTACAATAGTTTTGGCATCAGTGGTTATGGAGCAGGTATCGATTTAGGAGCAAGCTATCAGGTGATGAAGAATCTGACTGTTTCTGCCGCCATTCTTGACTTAGGATTTATTTCCTGGGGCAAATCAAGTACTCAAATAGCTGAATCAGATAAGAATACTACTATTGATAAAAATAACTATAGCGAATCATCCGATGTGCTGGACTTTGAATTATACGGTTTGAAGAAGAAGGAAAACAAATCACGCACCACCTCCTTATCACCGACTATGGTTATCGGAGGGGAATACGGATTACTGAACAACAAACTGGGATTAGGATTATTATCAACTACCCGTTTCGGCCAGTTAAAAACGTATTCTGAATTGACATTCTCCGCCAATTATCGTCCCAATACTCTGATTAATACTACGTTGAGCTATTCCATGTTACAAGGTGGCGAGACATTCGGTATTGCTTTCAAAATAGGTCCTTTGATGCTGGGTACTGACTATATGTATTTTGGAAATAACTCCAAACATGTGAATGCCTTTATCGGACTTTCTATTCCTTTGGGAAAGAAGAGAATATAATAGTTATGAGCTACAAGCTACGAGTACTATGCAGAATAATAGCGCAGCAACTCGTAGCTTGTAGCTTTTGTAGCTCGTAACTATTTAATCGTTATCATCGTTGCCCCGAAACCATATTCCTGGAAAGAGGCATCCTGATGCCGGAAAGTAGGATATTTACGTTTCAGTTCATCCAGCAACGCTTTACGAAGTACACCGTCACCTTTTCCGTGGATAAAGACAATACGCTGTTCACGTTTATTCTTATACTGTTCCAGCACCTCACGGAATTTATCCAGCTGATAATTCAGTATCTCACTGTTGCTCATTCCATGAGTATCATCCAGTAATTCACCAATATGAAGGTCTATCTCAATAATGCCACTTTGTCCGCCACGTTTCACAATCGGCTGAGATTTGGGTTTGTCCACCACTGTTTTCTGAAGCAAAGCTGATTGCAATTCTTCAGCAGAAACATACACTTGTTTAGTGGGAACATCATCCTTTACTATATCGTAAATCAATGCAGGCGTTTCAAAGAACTCTGACTCCTGGAATGTATGCAATTTATAGAACTTCACCGTATCAATACGGAATTCCACGCTTACTGCCGGTTTCATAGCAAACGAACGCCCTTCCTTAAAAGCAATAAATTGCACAGCTACGTGTTCACGATCATTCAATTCTGCTTTCTCAAATTCTTCCAGCAAGAATTTTGTATTCGGCTCTACTACTCCATTGGAACGGACCTCCCATGCTTTTCCTTCGGCACACAGATAGGTATAATACAAATAATAGTTACTGTCATTCACCAGATAAGCTTCAAAAGGAGTCGTGCTGACTGCTTTGATATCTTCCGGAACGAAAGCCAGAAAAGCATTCAGCACATCCCCACCACGCATTTCCGGCTGACGAAAAGCTGAAACTTGAGGCTTAGACAAATGTCCCATTTCTTTTTCTTCCTGTACAGGATGGGAAATAGAAGATCGCACCGGCTTCTCTTCCACTTTCTTCGGAGTAGCTTTCGGCACCGGTCTCGTCATATTATAATCATCCGTATCAATCACCACACACTCACGTATGGGCATCGGGATATCAAATCCATCGGCATCTTCTACCAACACAATATCCTTTCCCCGAAATCCCGTCACAATACCGCCCCCGGTCTCATTCAGGAAGCGTACTTTATCACCTATTTTCATCTTCTTTCTATTTTAGTATTTGACGAATTAGAATTTACGATTGAAGTTCGAAAACCCAATCGCTCTACAAAGATACGGCAACTCAATAAAAAAAGATAGAAAAAAGAGAATAAATATCCGTACCTTTGCAGCCCGTAAAGAAGTTTATCATGAAAGAAGATCCAAAACATATCCGTATCAGTGAATTTAACTATCCGTTACCGGATGAACGTATCGCAAAATTCCCTCTACCAGTGCGCGATCAGTCCAAACTCCTGGTCTACCGCCATGGTGAAGTATCCGAAGACCGCTTTACTTCACTTCCATCCTATCTCCCGACGGGAAGTCTGATGATATTCAATAATACAAAAGTGATACAGGCACGCCTGCACTTCCGTAAAGAAACCGGTGCTCTCATTGAAGTCTTTTGTCTGGAACCGATTGAGCCGAACGATTATGTGCTTAATTTCCAGCAAACCGAACATGCCGCCTGGCTTTGTATGATCGGTAATCTGAAGAAGTGGAAAGAAGGTACGCTGAAACGGGAAATGACTGTAAAAGAGCAACCGATTACTTTGACTGCTACCCGTGGTGAATGCCACGGCACCAGCCATTGGGTAGATTTCCGTTGGGATAATCCGGAGATAACTTTTGCTGATATCCTCGAAGTATTCGGCGAACTTCCCATTCCGCCTTATCTGAACCGGGATACACAAGAAAGTGATAAGGAAACTTATCAGACTGTTTATTCTAAAATAAAAGGTTCAGTAGCCGCTCCGACCGCCGGGTTGCACTTTACTCCCCGTGTACTGGACGCATTAAAAGAAAAAGGAGTAGATTTGGAGGAATTGACATTGCACGTAGGCGCAGGAACTTTCAAACCTGTAAAGAGCGCAGAAATCGAAGGACATGAGATGCATACCGAATATATATCTGTTTCTCGCGGGACAATTGAAAATCTGATCGCTCACAACGGAAAAGCAATTGCCGTAGGCACTACCTCCGTACGAACACTGGAAAGTCTCTACCATATCGGTGTCACCCTTCTGAAAAATCCGAATGCAACAGAAGAAGAACTTCATGTTCATCAATGGCAGCCTTATGAAACAGCTGAAGAGACTGCAAGTATCACATCTGTAAAAGCGTTGCAGGCCATTCTCAATTACTTGAACCGCCATGATATGGAAGCGTTGCACACCAGTACGCAAATTATTATTGCACCGGGATACGACTACAAGATTGTAAACGCCATGGTCACTAATTTCCATCAACCACAAAGCACATTGCTATTACTCGTCTCCGCCTTTGTAAAAGGCAATTGGCGGAAAATATATGACTTCGCATTAGGTCATGACTTCCGTTTTCTAAGCTATGGGGATTCTTCATTAATAATACCCTAACCTGTATATACAAATTAAAATACCTAATTATGAACGACGAACTAATATTAATTGAAAATAAGATATACGAAGTGCGTGGCACAAAAGTCATGTTGGACTTTGACTTAGCAGAACTCTATGGAATAGAAACAAGAACATTAAAACAGGCAGTAAGACGGAATATTGAAAGATTTCCTGAGGATTTTATGTTTATGCTCACCAAAGAAGAAACTAACAACTTGATACACATAGGGGTATCACAAAATGTGATATCCCCTGAATATAATGTTGGCTCTACAAACATATTTGCTTTTACAGAAAATGGTGTATCAATGCTTTCATCTGTTCTGCGTAGCCCGCTTGCCATTCAAATCAACATCAATATAATGCGAACATTTACGCGGATGCGCCAACTTGTGCAGAGATATCTCTCAAACTACAACTTAACCAATCTAATCCCGGGCGTGTTACCGTGAAAGGATTCACCAAAAATGATTTATGACAATGAACAGCGATAATAACCAGGAAATGTTTCCTCTTGTCGATGAACAGGGAAATATTACAGGAGCCGCTACCCGTGGCGAATGTCACAGTGGCAGCAAACTATTACATCCGGTAATTCACCTTCATGTTTTCAATTCCAAAGGTGAACTGTATATGCAGAAACGTCCCGAATGGAAAGATATCCAACCGGGGAAATGGGATACATCCGTAGGAGGACATGTTGATTTGGGCGAAAGTGTAGAGATGGCGTTGAAGCGCGAAGTACGGGAAGAGTTAGGCATCACCGACTTTACTCCCGAAACCATTACGAGTTACGTCTTTGAATCTGCACGCGAGAAAGAGCTTGTCTTTGTACACAAAACGGTTTACGACGGCGAGATACAACCAAGCGATGAATTGGACGGTGGTCGTTTCTGGACCATAGAGGAGATTAAAGAGAATATGGGGAAAGGTGTGTTTACACCGAACTTTGAGGGGGAGATAGAGAAAGTGATCGAACCACTTTAACCTTGATACTAACTGTAATCATGCAGAACTTTATCAAAGCATCTATTTAAAATAATCCCATTAATCTGCAACTTCTAATAAAAAAATCCCCTAAACACTTGACATCGCCTCCTTGATGTCGTATATTTGTATCGGTAAATCTATTTAAGATTCAATTTTAAATTAGCATAAACGGAGAGGCATCGCTTCTCCGTTCTTTTTTTATCTTTACTGTTCCCATTTGAAATGCCACACCTCAGTAATCCGAATGCCACACCTCAACAACCTAAATGCCAGCCATTTCACCTGTTGAGGTGTGGCATTCGGATTACTGAGGTGTGGCATTTCGGTTATTCAGCCCTGCGGAACGGATGATGCAATTGAGGCAAACAGATGATGCGTTCGGGGTAAACGGATGATGCGTTTGAGGTAAACAGACGGTCTGTCCGAAAGCAAAAACGGGAAGTTTGAGCCTCCCGTCTGTTAATCTTATGTAAATCTGCTCTTGACAAAAAAGCAAAGTTGTCCGCTACTATCTGACGGATAAGAAATGTTTTCCCTACACGACGACGACCATAGACCGCTACAAACTCCGACCTATTGGAACTGACGTATTCCCTTAAGGCTTCCAATTCCTTTTTACGTCCTATCAACTTTACGTTCATCGGTCTTTCCTCCATTTATAACTTGCGCAAACACCAATTTTTACCCCCGTTTGCGCAAATTATGATTCCATCGGCTACGTTAATCAAAAAAAGTCCCGCCTTTCTCTTCCGGAAAAGCAGGACTTGTCATTATCGTTTAATTCAGCTTACTTCGCCAGATCTTCAATCACCTTCATTATCTTCTGGCCGATTTCTTCAGCTGCTTCCGCTGTGGAAGCTTCGCTATACACGCGAATAATCGGTTCGGTGTTGCTCTTGCGCAAGTGTACCCACTTATCAGCAAAATCTATTTTCACTCCATCGATGTCATTGATTTCTTCATCCTTATAAAGCTCTTTCACTTTAGCCAGAATAGCATCCACATCCGTTTCAGGAGTCAGGTCTACACGGTTCTTTGCCATGAAGTAAGACGGGTAAGTTGCACGCAGTTCACTTACTTTCTTACCCTCATGTGCCAGATGACTCAGGAACAAGGCAATACCGACCAATGCATCGCGACCGTAATGACTTTCCGGATAAATAACTCCACCATTGCCTTCACCACCGATTACAGCGCCTACTTCCTTCATTTTAGTGGTCACGTTCACTTCGCCCACAGCAGAAGCAAAGTATTCCTTACCATACTTACGGGTTACATCGCGCAACGCACGTGTAGAACTCAAGTTAGAAACCGTATTGCCCGGAGTATGCTTCAACACATAGTCAGCCACACTTACCAGCGTATATTCTTCACCATACATCTTTCCATCTTCGCAAATCATTGCCAGACGGTCCACGTCAGGGTCAACTACAAAAGCCACATCCGCCTTACCACCCTTCATCAGGTTCATGATGTCCCCCAAGTTCTTTTCAAGCGGTTCAGGATTGTGTTGGAAGTCACCTGTCGGCTCACAGTAGAGCTTCTCTATATGCTGCACACCCAGTTGTTTCAACAATTCCGGCAGAATGATACCACCCACAGAGTTTACGCAATCAATAGCCACGCGGAAATTCGCTTTTCTGATAGCCTCTACATCTACCAGGTTGAGCGCCAACACACTATCTATATGTTTTTGATTATAAGTCAAATCCTTGCGATACGAGCCCAGATGGTCTACATCAGCAAAGTCAAATTCTTCTGCCTCAGCAATACGAAGTACTTCATTGCCTTCGGCAGCATTCAGAAATTCACCACGTTCATTCAGCAATTTCAGAGCGTTCCATTGTTTGGGGTTGTGCGATGCTGTCAGGATAATACCGCCACTGGCACCTTCCATGGTTACAGCTAATTCAGTAGTCGGAGTGGAAGCCAGATCAATATCGATTACATCCCAGCCCATACCCATCAGAGTACCTACTACTACATTCTTCACCATTTCACCCGAAATACGGGCGTCGCGTCCTACTACAATTTTGTTGCTTTTTACCGTGCACGTTTTGCGAATAAGTGTGGCATACGCTGATGTGAATTTCACAATGTCAAGCGGATTCAAGCCCACACCCGCTCCTCCGCCAATGGTTCCGCGGATTCCAGAGATAGATTTGATTAGAGTCATTAGGTTAATGATTTAAAGATTGTTGGTTATACTATAATTATTAGTAGATTTGATATTTCTGAATATAGTAATAATAAGGATATACAGACTGCATAGCCGAGCTATGTCCCATTTTGGAGGGAACAATCAGTTTAACGCACGCACCATCACGCACATAAGCCAACGGTACTAACCAACCGGCAGGGACAGAAGTTCCATAATAAAGCATCATGCCTTGTGTAAACTGACCAGCAATAGAAGAACTCGTTACTCTATAATTAAATTCATCAACTACTTCTACATAATCAAGATTAGACAACGTTACTACTTTGTCCATAAGGCTATATTCTGAAAAGCGAACCAATATGCGGTCGTTCGGTTTTACGGTATCGGCCAAATTAGTGGAACCTTTATCTATGATCTGCATATATACACCACTGGCAAGCTGTACATATTCATTCTTGTTCACATCCGTAGTCGAGTCGTTTCTGTAAAATTCAGTCTGAGATATAACAGTGATACTACTGTCCCGTATAAATGCCTTTATAGCATCTTTTTCGTCCTCCAGCATTTCTGCATAAGTCTTGGTATTATCACAAGACTGGAAAGCCAATCCACATGCCAGCAAGGACAAAAAGAATAATGTAAGTTTCTTCATTATCTGTTATTTAGTAATTCCGTACAAAAGTATTCGATTTCGTTGAAAGTTGAAAGCTCTACGAGGAAAGTTCGTATCTTTTAACCTTTGTGCCCCTCTTTTTTTATCCTTTCGCATTCAGTAAAGGCTTAAACTTCTCTAAAGCACGCTCCAAAACTTTCTTTGCTTCATCCATTGTACCATAGAATTCACCGCCGGAAGCATTCAAATGTCCACCTCCATTGAAGAATTCAGCTGCCAATTGATTACAGGGAAATGTGCCTACCGAACGCAACGAAACTTTAATCATTGGCTTCTCCGTATCTTCACGTAAGAAACAGGAAAACACCACATCCTTTATACTCAGAGGAATATTTACAAATCCTTCACTGTCACCCCGGATATAATCAAAGCGTCCCTGTTCGTTTCTGGTCAACGAAATCAAGGCTGCATGATAATCAGAATACACCTTCATTTGCGAAAGCACATATCCCATCAACCGCAAACGGCTCTCAGAGTAAGTATTATAGACTTTCCTGTAAATATCATCTTTATCGATGCCCTTGGAAAGCAACTCGCTGATGATAAAATAGATTTCCCGGTTATTGGAATTATAGGTAAAGCCACCCGTATCGGTCATCATACCGGTATAAATACACTCTGCTCCTGCTTTGGTAATTTCATTGAAATAACCCATACGGCATATCAGACGGAACACCAGTTCGGAAGTGGAAGATATATTCGGATGTGAAATTGTAATATCACAAAATTCTTCGGGATACAGATGATGGTCTATCAATATCTTTTTCCCTTTTGCTGCCTTTACGGCATCTGCCATTGCATCAATACGACTCAAAGCGTTGAAATCCAGACAACAGATTATTTCGGCCTCAGATATCAGCTTATCGGCAAATTCTTTGTAGTGATCGTAAAGTAGCACATCTTTGCTGCCCGGCATCCATCTCAGGAAATCGGGAAAGGCATTCGGCACAATGACATTTGCCACCTTATCCTGCGAATTGAGGAAATGCCACAATCCCAATGAAGAACCTATGGCATCGCCGTCCGGCGCTACATGGGCAACAATAACAATTCTCTCCGCATGCCCCATCCACCTGGCAAAACGGTCTATCTTAGCTTGTTCGATTACTTTAGTCAACATACGCTTAATCTATGATTTACAAACAGACGGCTGGAGTGCCCCCATTCATCTATAACAATTTGAAGCGACAAAAGTACGAAAAAGTTCGAGAGTTGAGGGAAAGTAGTGCAGGTTTTATTTAGCCCTTGCCCACAGCCTTATTTCCCGGAGTTTTTTTCATGCTCTTCGTAACCGGCAAGATTGTATAGAACAGGGGTAGTACTGTTTCCAACACGATAGATACCGAATTTAAAGTAATAACCTTCTTCATCATTGCGCCCTATTAATATCTCTTCCTTATTTACAATATGCTTCTTAACGTCTTTTCCAGCCTGCTGATAGGACATAGTCACATCCAGAAGACCGGGCTTCAGAATGGTTTCTTTCTCTTTCCCGTACAGAGTCCAGTCAATATCCACCCGGAAGGTTATCCAACAATCTTTCGGAAAGGAATCAAACGGCATTTTGTAGGCTATTGTCGAAGCTTTATAAGTGGAGGTTACGGGCTTCATAATCTCTGCCTTGTCCGGGTTTATATTACAACGGTCGGTTTTATCGGTCAGCCATTTGCGGTCTGAGTTAGCTTTAATATAGAAATAGCCTTGTGAAAAGCCAAAGGCAAGAGGTGGATAGCCACCTTGCTCAATCAGCCAGCCATTAGGTTTTCCGGCTTTATAGATTGTATCTCCTTTGGAATTGATTTTAGTTATTTTGTCATGGGCTATATTCTTCTTGAAAATCATTCTCTTTTCCAACTCAAGGAATTCTTCAACGCTAAGTCTCATCACTTTACCGTCAGGGTCGGAAACAAGTGTACGACTCGGCATACCATGCCATTGTGCAAAGATGGTAGACACTTCCTTATCCAAAGTCCGCGGAATGTAAACAGAGAATGTATAACTCATGGATGAGCCTTGCGGACAACTACCTTTACCGTAGTGGTATACAGTCTTCATCTTCTGTGCATTAAGGTATTCTGTTGCCGGATAGTTACGGAAATCATTGGCAACGGCATAACAATAACACAATTCGGCACGACCTTTGGTTTCCCCCTGGGCATAGCCTTCCAAAGTATTGTCTTCCTGTTTCAGCTCGAAGCGATAAGAAGGCTTGCCTTGGAAAGGACGGGAATAATCCAACTGAATGGTATGGGGTTTATTAGTACCGACGGCCACCCAACGCCCGTCAATAATCTGATTTGTACGGGCTGAATCAGCCTGCACATTTACGCGTTCTTTCAGGGGTGTTAAGTTATCTGACTGTGCACGGACCGGACTTGCTGTTACCAAAGACAAAAGACAAAGGGGGATTAATACTGTGGTTCTCATTCTTTATTGATATTTAATAATGTATACGAATCAGGAGTTAGATGGAGTTTACTCGAAGGAGTTAGGCAGAGGTACCATTGCCCTGCGGCCATAGTTTAATTTCAAACCTTTCTTGTAGGCTTCGGGGCCATGCAAATCTTTAATATCCATTTCACCCAAATTTACAAGGATACCGCGTGCCATAAGTCCGGCATCTTCATTTTCAAGGCGCGGTAAATTTTCAGCGGCTTCTTTCAGCTCAGACAAAAACGGACGGATATAGTCGCGCATTTCGGGGTCTAAAGATAAACATTCCAAAGAGGAATAACCTATTTTTCTGTCCTTTTCTTGAACCGGAGTAATAAGGCGGGCAATACCTTCTTGTGCTTTACCCAGATAAACAACGGTATAGGCTGCCTCGGAAGCTATATAAGGATTCTCGTCTTGCAGGAGTGCCAATAAAGTTTGCGGACAAATATTAATTTGATTCTCTCTGGCAAGTTTTGCATATCCTACTACTCCCCAGAATCTCATCTCCGGCAGAGGGCTGGCAATAGCTTTCTCCAATATGGGGAGAGAAGCTACAGTTGCTGTTCCCGCAATTTCGGCAAGCCCATAAAGTTCATCCAAGGGATATTTCTCTTTGCGTACTTTCTCATAAAGTATATGTCCGGTGCGTGAATTGGGAAGGAAAAAGCCCAAATCATTGGTAGTACGGATATGGTCGGATAACGCTTGACGCATTTTAGATAAAGTTTCCGCATACTCGGGAATAGCGGATAAGTCATGCAGTTCATCCGGATCTTTTTCAAGGTCAAACAGCATTTCTGCCGGATGGGATTCAAAAGTCTGCTTCCAGTCCGGATTGGTATTGTGACCTCCCAACACCAGTTTGTCCCAAGCTTTATTGGATGGCATTCCCCATTGATAATAATTGCGCAGAGCAAACTGGCGGTAGGGAATATAGCTACGAATATACTTGAAGCGACCATCCGTAACAGCGCGTACCGGCATGAAGTGGTGTAGCTGGTTGGCTGCCAATGCAAACTGTACTTCACGCTTATCTTTACTGGCGAACTTGCCGTAAAGCGCCTTTCCTTGCATATGTTTAGGAGGCTTTATACCTGCCAGACTAAGTACGGTAGGCCCTAGATCGGTGAAGTTCACCAAACCATTTTCCTTACCTTCAGCTCCATTTGCCAGGTGCCGCCATTTAGGAGGAAAGTAGGCTATCATAGGCACTTTCAGTCCGCTTTCGTACAGATAACCTTTGCCACGCGCCACGCAACCGCCATGGTCACTGAAAAAGAAAATGATGGTATTGTCATCCAATCCCTTATTTTCTAAATCTTTCAGGAAGATCCCCAACCAGGTATCCACATCCTGTACCGCTTCCAGATGACCTGCATAATCCGACCGCACTTCCGGCAAATCGGGCACATAGGAAGGTAAAGTAAGTTGTTGTGGGAAAATACCCTCTTGAGTATAATCCCTGCGTCCATCAGTGTGGAAAGTACGGATACGTCCCATGTGTGAAGTTACTGTGTTATATACAGCGAAGAAAGGCTGGTCCTTCCTACGTTTAGTACTATTATAAGAAGCTTTATTGTTGCATTCATCCCAACAGCTTTTGTTATCTGTTGTAGAGTTATAATGTGTCTTGCTATTGTTTGTACAGTAATACCCGGCTTCACGCAATCTTTGAGGAAAGAATATATCAGCCGGAGTATCATAAGGAACCGGATGTATATCCATTCCGTAGGTTGAAGAATAACATCCGGTGATAAGAGATGAACGGGCCGCCGAACTTTGTGGAGCCACAGACCATGCATTCATAAATTGTATGCCACGAGCGGCCAAGCTGTCTGCATTGGGCGTATGTACATCGCCATTGCCATAGCAACCAAATTCATAAGCGCTGGTATCTTCGAAGGTTAGCCAAAGGATATTGGGCCTTTCGTTTTTTTTGTCAGCCGCCTTGGTTTGTGAGGAATACAAACCGCAGAAAGCAGTACACATCAATAAAGGTAAGTGTCTCATAAAATAGTATGTATTAAGGATAATAATTTCTTGTGGCTAAAGTAGGGCGTTTATGAATAACAAGCGTTTTCTTATGTCGAAAAGAGTGCTAATATTGTTTCGGCAAGCTATATTTCGACAATATTAGCAGGGATTCAACAAAATTACGGATACCCATAGACAAATGTGGATAAGATATTATATAAAAGAGGTGAAAAGACCGGAGAATAAACTTTATTTTTGAAATAATAATCTAATCAAAAAAAACATGAAAAACTTAATCTCAGTACTATTACTGTTAAACACATTATTCTTATCTGCCCAAGAGGCTAACCATAACAATCAATCATTCGATAATTCTTTACGTATTGAATCAGAAAAATTATTAACGGAATGGATGGACACATTCCTGGCTTATCAATGCGACAATTTACATCCGTCTCTCAATGGTGGCGTCCTGTGCCCTGCCTGTGCCCGCATTCATGGGCGCATCGGAGATGCCGTACTCCCCTTAATGTATCTGGCTGATAAAACGCACAAAGAGAAATATCTTCTTGCCGCCAAGCGCCTGATGACCTGGATGGAAAACGTGCATCTTCCCAATGGCTCGTGGATGAACGATGTACATGTCTCCGACTGGAACGGTACAACAGTCTTCGCTTCCATAGCTCTTTATGAAGCATTGCATTACCATGGTCATTTATTAGATGATTCTACCCGGAACCATTGGAAACAGAGGCTGGTAGAAGCCGGTGAGTTCATGCTGGCAACTCCTTTTATATACAGCCGCAAACGGGAAGGCATGCGGAATATGAACGTGAATTATTCAGCCTCGGCCACCTATGCATTGTATGCGGTTGGAGAGATGTGTAACCGACCTGATTTTCAAGAAGAAGCCCGTCAGATAGCTGCCGATCTTAAAAACTTTTTCACTGAAAACGATACTTTTCTATATGGCGAAGGACCCAATATAGGATCAAAGACAAAAAACGGCTGTCTTCCGGTAGACCTGCTTTATAATGTAGAAGAATCCTTGCCGAATATGGTATATTATGCCCTTATGACGAAAGATACTGATTTACTGGCTCTCGTTGACCGTTCAATGGTTACTCATCTGGAGTTTATGTTGCCCGATGGTGCCTGGGACAACAGCTGGGGAACCCGTAGTTTCAAATGGACTTATTGGGGCGGACGCACCAGTGATGGTTTTATGGGAGGATATTATGCGATGGCTGCCCAACATCCGGAATATTTAGAAGCAATCCACCGTAATGTACAATTATTGAAAAAGGCCACTTCCGAAGGTCTGCTTTATGGCGGCATGCATTATCGGGTTTCCGGTATCCCTCCATGCATTCATCATACATTCGGTCACGCCAAAGCAATCACTTCTTTTTTAGAACTTCCTCCCCTGAATATTACTTCTTCCCCAAAACTCCCGCGTGATAAAACCTATGGTATAAAATACTTCAAGGATATCCACACCTGGCTTATTTCTCAAGGTCCCTGGCGTGCTACATTCACCGGATATGATGCAGAATATAAAATCAAAGGCACTCATCCAATGGGAGGTGCACTCTCTATGTTGTGGCATACACAGGCAGGACCTATTTTTGCTGCTACAATGAATCAGTACCAGTTGATTGAAGCGCCTAATATGCAGAGTAATAGCCGTCAGTATATCATGGGAGGTACACCGCGGATCGAGTTAATGCAAAATGGAACTGTATATAGCAATCTGGATGACCTGAATACAGATATCATCTGCGATACAGAAAAAGATGGTTATCGGTTTACCGTGAATACTCATTTAGTCGACATTAATCAAAAAGCGCCTTCTCAGGGGGAGATTCCAATTACAGTTGATTATACCTATACCCAACAAGGCATCGAAATAAACGTAGAAAACTGCCATGATGCTGCATATCTTATGCTACCGGTCATCTCATCACCTACAGAAGAGGTTAAAGTAACTCCCCAAGAAGCATCTATAAACAAAGGTGGAGGAACCTTATCTATCATCTGCACAGCCGGACATATAGAAGTAGCGCCAACCGATAAAGATAGACGGATATTTAATCCGGTTCCTGGTTTTTCTTTTGTACCTTTGCGAATAATTCCTAATAATCCGAAGAAGAAAATTCACTTAAAGATTCTTTTTCGTTAATATATTATTATAAGTATACCTCATAATAGGATACAACTATGAAAAAAAAACAAATTTTGTCAGTACTTTTAGGAGTGTTATTTCCATATATATTGAATGCCGGAGCAACGGAAGATATTTATTTCTCTCATATCGGCATGGAAGATGGGTTGTCACACAGCACGATATTTGCAATTAATCAGGATAAAGAAGGGAATTTATGGTTTGCCACATACGACGGCGTGAACAAATACGATGGCTACAACTTCACCGTGTATCGCCACGAATATACGAATCCCAATAGCATTGCCAGCGATATAACCCGATGCATAGCCATCGATGATTCTGATCATATATGGGTAGGAACACGTGAAGGTCTGTCTCTTTACAATCATCGCAAAAACATTTTCTCTAATTACTACTATAAAAAGAATGGCATCAATGTGCCTATAAACAACATCGCCCCCATTAAAGAAAACTGGCTGATGCTGGGCACGACGGAAGGTATTTTACTTTTTGATATAGAAAAAGAATGCTTTTTGAATGATACTCTGCCTTCACTGCATTTGCTGAAACCAACCGCTTTAAAACGTCAGGGAGAATACATTTATATAGGTGCCGAAGATGGGCTATACACTTATACACTATCAGGAGGAAAACTGGAAAGATTGATAAGTATGCCTGCAGGCGTACGAATACATGCTATTCTATGTCAGATGTTCAGCCGTATCTGGATGGCAACCGAGGGGAATGGGCTATTTATGTACGATTCCAAGACCAAGGAACTGAAGAACTATCGGTATAAAAGTGAACAGCCCGGTTTAAATTCCAATTATGTACGCTCATTGGAGCTGGATACGGAAAATCGTTTATGGGTAGGCACCTATAGCGGACTGAATATTTATAAAGAGGCAACCGATAATTTCTCTTCTATAAGAAGTTCCGAGATACAAGAAGGAAGTTTATCACAGAACTCCGTCCGAAGCATTTTCAGAGATTCTCAAGGTGGTATGTGGCTGGGAACTTATTGGGGCGGATTGAACTATTATCATCCTCTTTGTAACCGTTTTCAACGTATCAAGCATGTTCCTTTCCTGAATTCGCTTAGTAATAATGTAGTAAGCTGCATTGTAGAAGACAGTGAACATAACCTATGGATCGGAACAAGTGATGGCGGATTGAATTTCTATGATTCCACCTCAAAATTATACAAGAACTATCTGTTTAAATCAGGATCATTGGATGTGCCTTTCAAGGATATTAAAACAGTGTATGTAGACGAGGAACATGATAAAGTATATGTGGGAGCCCATGCCGGAGGCATGATGGTACTCCAACGCAAATCGGGACAGGTGGAATACTTCAATCGCCAGAACAGTAACTTACCCAGTAACAATATCTATTCCATCATCTCAGATGAGAACGGGGGACTATGGATCGCTTCTCTGGAACATCTCTTGCACTTCGATATAGACAAGCGCAATTTTACGATTATTGATAAAGATAAAAATGGACGTAAATTACAACAATATAATCGTTTGCTGTTTCGTGACTCCAAGAAACGTATATGGGTAGGAGGTGAGATGGGGGTTTCCGTTTATAATCAGACAAAAACTGATTTCCTGACCAATACAGATTTCCATATAGACCCGATACTACAGCAAGCATTTGCAAATTGCTTTTATGAATCTACATCGGGATATATTTGGATCGGAACACGTAGCGGGCTTTTTGTCATGAAAGAAGGAGGTAAGGAGCTATTGCAGTATACCACGGCAGATGGTTTGCCGAGTAATGTTATTTATGGCATCATGGAAGATGCTTACGCTCGTTTGTGGATAAGTACCAATCAAGGTTTGAGTTGCCTGAATCCGGAAAATGGAAAGTTCCGTAACTTTACTATATTGGACGGCTTGCAGGGAAATCAGTTTAATGCCGGATCTTATTGTCGTAAAGATAACGGTTACATGTTGTTCGGAGGTGTCAACGGTATTACATTATTCCGCCCGGAAACATTGATTGACAATCCTTATGCTCCTAAACCGGTAATCAACAAGCTGTTTGTTTATAATAAGGAAGTCCTTCCCAACGATGAAACGGGAATATTGAGTGAAACAATTGAATATACAGATCATATCACCCTATCCTCTTTTCAGAATTCATTCGCCATATCTTTTGTAGTGTCTAACTATATCGCCGGCAAGCACAATACTTTTGCTTATAAACTGGAAGGCTACAATGATGAGTGGTACAGACAGAATGATACCAGTCCGGTTTCATACTCTAATTTACCGGCCGGTGACTATACTTTTTATATAAAAGCAGCGAACAATGACGGTAGATGGAATGAGGAACCGACCCTACTTCATATTCGCATCTTACCAGTCTGGTACTGTACCTGGTGGGCGCTTTCATTGTTTGCCTTATCTTTCATGCTGATGGTATTCGGTATTGTCCGCTACTTCTGGCTGCGTAAAAGCATGCAGGCTGAAATCCTTATGGAGAGACTGGACAAGGAGAAACGGGAAGAAATCAATCAGATGAAAATCCGTTTTTACATTAATATATCACATGAATTGCGCACTCCGCTTACTCTCATTGTGGCACCTTTGCAAGAATTGCTAAGTCGCATATCAGGGCATTGGGAACATAAGCAACTACTGTATATACAAAGAAATACAAACCGTTTGTTGCATTTGGTCAACCAATTGATGGATTACCGGCGGGCAGAATTGGGAATCTTTGAACTAAGATTGGTGAGTGCCAATGCTTACAAGAAGGTCTTGAATAGTTTCATGAACTATGAAAGTTTGTCGAAGAAAAAAGATATAGACTATAATTTCTATACGGAATTGCAGGATAAAGAACTGCTATTCGATGAGAACTACCTGGATCTGATTGTTAACAATTTACTGTCGAATGCATTTAAATATACCGAAGAAGGAGAAAGCATTACGGTAAAACTGTATCTGGAGGAGCAGAATCTTGTACTGCAAGTGATAGATACAGGTATCGGTATTCCTAAAGAGAAACAAGAGAATATTTTCGAACGATTCTATCAAGTGGAGAGTGGACGTGAAGGGAGTGGCATTGGGCTTTCCCTTGTACAGCGATTAGTTGAATTACATCATGGAAAGATCACATTAGAGAGTGAGCCCGGAAAAGGTTCTACTTTCTCCATTTACTTGCCACAAGATAAATCTGCATATAACCCTAAAGAACTACTCGAAGGACAAGAAAATGCCAAAGATCAACGAGTATATTCTACGAACGCGCATGACGTGTATATTGATGACGAAGAAAAAAACGATACGGAAAGCGAAGAGGATGAATACACCAATAAGCGCGGGACACTCCTGATAGTAGAAGATAACAAAGAATTGAGGCAATATCTGGTAAATGGATTGTCTGATTCGTTCAATATGCTGGAAGCCGAAAACGGGCAAAACGCATTAAATATCTTGAAAGAGAAAGAAGTTGACCTGATCATAACAGATGTCATGATGCCCGTAATGGATGGCGTCAAATTATGTAAACTGGTAAAACAAAACCTGCGAACTTGTCATGTCCCCGTATATATGCTATCTGCCAAGACAGATATTAAATATCAATTGGAAGGTTTGCAGGTAGGGGCAGATGATTACATAGCCAAACCTTTCTCTATGGCAGTGCTGAGAGCTAAGATTATGAACATGTTACGTACACGTCATCGTATCTTTGAGCACTATTCCAATACGGTTGAGATAGAACCGGAAAAGCTGACCAATAATACTATGGATGAAGAATTGCTGAGAAAAGCTATTGCAGTGATTGAAAAGAATATGGATAACGTAGAGTTCTCCACAGAGCAATTTGCACGTGAGATGAACATGAGCCGATCCAATCTACATCTGAAATTAAAAGCAATAACAGGGAAGTCTGCTATCGACTTTATCCATAAAATACGTTTCAGCCGTGCATGCCAACTGTTGCAGGAAGGAAAATACAACGTTTCTGAGATCAGCTTTATGGTGGGATACAATACTCCCTCTTATTTTGCAGCACGCTTCAAAAAATATATAGGTTGCCTGCCTACCGAATATGGAAAAAAATAATATATGAAAAAGCATTGTACATGGACTCTACTAATTGTTCTGCCCTTGTTAGTGGCATGCAAACCAACTAAGCCATTATCTCTTTCTGTCACTGAAGTCGCACAGATTAAGGCGGACGGCAAATCCCTACGGCTTTTCTGTTTGACAAACAGAAATGGAATGGCTATCAAAGTCACCAACTTTGCCGCCTCGCTGACATCTGTTTCTGTGCCCGATAAAATGGGCAACTTTGAACAGGTGGTGTTAGGCTTCGATAGTTTAGAAAGTTATCTGGGGAGACATCCTAAATTTGGTGCTACCGTAGGCAGGTTTGCCAATAGGATCAGACATGGAGAATTTTGCCTGGATAACCAAGTCTTTCAGCTTGAAAAGAACAGTAAAGGAAATTCAGTTCATGGCGGAAGCCGGGGATTCAATACTCAAGTCTTCGAAACAGATACCTTTTATGTAGCAGGAGACACGGCAGTTGTTGTCTTTTCCTATAAAAGCCCTCATCTTGAAGGAGGATTTCCAGGCAATCTTAATCTGTCAATTGCCTACAAACTAACGAATCGCAATGAAGTGATCCTACAATATACGGCAACCACCGACCGGCCTACCGTTGTGAACTTCACCAATCACAGCTATTTTAACCTGACCGGATGCAAAGAGCCTGTACTGAACCATCTATACATGCTGCATGCAGACTCTATTACTCCGGTAGATTCAATTGGGGTTCCAACAGGAGAGCTAAAGGCAGTTGCAGGAACGGAGTATGACTTCAGGACTCCTCAAACGGCCGAAAAACGAATCCGACTCATGAAAAAGACTTATGACATCAACTATAAGTTAAACAAACGTCCGAATGCTTTGGAGTTAGTGGCTATAGTTACAGAACCCACATCAGGAAGAACACTGAAAGCATATACCACCGAACCCGGGATGCAGTTCTATATTCCAAGCTCCAACATGGATTATCTGAATGGTCATGGCAATAGGAAATATGGCAAATATTATGGATTCTGCCTCGAAATGCAGCATTTCCCCGATTCTCCCAATAAATTCCATTTTCCTACTACAGTATTGCGACCGGGCGAAACGTACCTACAGACTACAGTCTATAAGTTTGAAAATTCATCAGAAACTGAAATGCCATCCCCGTATTAGGTCCGTATCTGCTCCGTACCTGCTCCGTACTAGGTCCGTGTCATAGAGTACGGAGATGATACGGAGCAGATACGGACCTAATACGGAGATAGTACGGAGATGATACGGAGATAGTACGGAGATGATACGGAGATGTCAAAATGCCCTTTCAGTTATTAATTCTACATACAACTTATTTCTTTAACATATACGTACCCCCTCCCCTATAGCCTTGTAGCACCTATTTTACACAAAAATAACCTGAGATGAACAATATTAGCATGGAGAAAACGCAAAAATGGGAGTATAAAAAACAATACTTTCTCACTCTTTTTCACACTTGCCGTATGTTTGCCATCACAAAATGATCTCTAAAGTTAAACCTTAGATTTATTTATTATGTTCAAATTAAAAGAAACAGTTTTAATGTTTGTCCTCGCTCTCGTCGGCACCACTGCATACGCGCAGAGTCTGACGGTTACCGGTAAGGTGATTGACAGTGAAGGATATGAAGTTATTGGAGGCAGTGTCATCATCAAGGGAGCTGCCGGTATTGGTACCGTTACAGACATAGATGGCCGTTATTCACTGACAGTGAATGATGCATCTAAGGATGTATTGGTTTTTTCGTACGTAGGAATGACTCCTCAGGAAGTGAAAGTCAACAAGCAAAGTGTTATTAATGTAACATTGCAGGCAGATGCCGTATTGCTGGAAGACGTTGTAGTGATTGGTTATGCTGCGGTTCCCCGTAGAGACTTGACCGGATCGGTAACTTCGGTTAGCAGCAAAGAACTTTCTAAAGTACCTGTAAGTGATGTTACACAGGCTTTGGCAGGACGCATGGCAGGTGTAATGGTACAACAGAGTGAAGGTACTCCGGGTGCTTCCATTTCCGTACGCGTACGTGGAGGTATTTCTATTACACAAAGTAACGAGCCCCTTTACATTATCGACGGTTTTCCCAGTGAAGACGGTATGACTACCCTCGACCCCGCTGAAATTGAAACTATCGACGTGTTGAAAGATGCCTCGGCCACTGCCATCTATGGTGCTCGCGGTGCCAATGGCGTAGTTGTAATTACAACAAAGAATGGTAGTAAAGCAAGTGGCAAGGCTACGGTGACTTTCGACAGCTATGTGGGTGTCAAAAAGATTGCAAACAAACTGGATGTGCTTAATGCTTATGAATTTGCTAAACTGGACTACGAACGTACATTGTGGAGAGCAGGTACGGGAGATGGCGGTTCGGGTGAAATGGCCAAATGGGAAGAGAGATATGGCAAGTTCAGTGATCTTACTTCCATATACAATGGTCGTAAGGGTATCAACTGGCAAGACGAAGCCTTGGGCCGTAATGCCATTTCTCAGAACTATCGTGTAGGTGTATCCGGAAAGACTGAGAAGCTAAGTTACAGTCTGGCTTATTCATACTACAACGAAGAAGGTGCTATGGTGTATAGTGGCAGCAAAAAACATAACATCTCATTCAACATGAACCATGAGATAAACAACTGGTTGACGGTGAATTCACGTATCAGTTATGACCAGATGCGCGTGGAAGGTATGGGTACATCGGAAGGTGGCGACCGCTTCAATAAGATGCAGCACATTTTGCAATATCGTCCTACGATAGGTATTATCGGCACAGATGATGATTTGTTACAGGGCGAAGACCCTCTGTTGACCGATGATACTGGCAACGTTATGCAGAACCCGCTAATTTCGGCAGCAGAAGAACTGAAGAACAGGGAATGGCGCACTTTCCAAGCCAATGGCGGCGCTACCATCAAGTTACTGAAGGGACTTTCTTTCCGTAGTACGGTAGGTATGCGTTATCAGAATCGTCGTAATGATGAATTCTATGGCGATCAGTCTGTTACAGGTAAGCGTACTAGCATTCAAGGCTCAATTACTAATTTGGAGAACAGTAGTTTTCAGATTTCCAATGTATTGACTTATGCTTGGAAAAACAAAATTCACGACTTTACGGTTATTGCCGGTCATGAGTATGTAGAAAGATGGTCACGTAACTTTTCGGCAAGCGCCACTCAATTCCCAAATGATGAAATCGGTTTGGCCGATCTCTCATTGGGTGTTCCAGGTGTTCCTACTTCCAGTGAAAACTACGACGACAAACTGCTTTCTTTCTTTGGTCGTATCAACTACAACCTGATGGACAAATATCTTTTCACTGCTTCTATTCGTACTGACGGTTCTTCCAAGTTCGGTAAAAACAACAAGTGGGGTTATTTTCCGGCTTTCTCGGCTGCATGGCGTTTAGGTGAAGAAGCATTTATCAAAGACTTGGAAATCTTCTCCGATTTGAAATTCCGCATCGGTTACGGTCTTGCAGGTAACAACCGAATAGCCAGTTATCAAAGTCTTGCCCTCATGAGTTCTGTTACCGCTGCTAATAGCAACGGTGCACAAGCCGGTTACGCTTCTCACCAAGTGCCTAATCCTAATTTGAAATGGGAGGCAAACAAAACATTTAACGTAGGTATGGATTTTGGTTTCTTGAACCAACGTATCACGATCTCTCCGGAATTCTACATCAACCGTAGTAGCAACTTGCTGCTGAATGCCAAATTACCGAATTCTTCTGGTTACACCAGTATGGTTATCAACGCAGGTGAAACTCAAAATACGGGTGTGGACCTGACTATCAATACGGTAAATATCGTATCCAAAGATTTTACCTGGAACACTTCGGTTACTTTCTCTCACAACAAAAACGAGGTAAAGAAGCTGACAGGTGAAGATGTACAGTTGTATCTGGCTAATTTCGGTTATACCGGAGCAGGTGCATCCCACCAGATTGGGGTAAACCAACCGTTGGGACAGTTCTACGGTTATGTGACGGATGGTCTGTATCAAGTGGACGACTTCAATTACGATGCCGCAAGCAACAAGTATACATTGAAGGACGGTGTAGCTTATCTCGGTGACAAGCAGAATATCCAGCCGGGATATTGGAAATTCAAAAACGTGGACGGCAGCGAAGACAACCAGATTACAGAAAACGATAAGACCATTATCGGTAATGCACTCCCTGATTTCTATGGCGGTATCAACAATACTTTCAGTTGGAAGGATTTCGACTTGAGTATCTTCTTTACGTATAGCTATGGTGCCGAAGTACTGAATGCCACCAAGTTGACCAATACCAAAACTGCCCTTACCAACAAAAACGTTTTGTCGATAGCCGATGAGGCTCATCGTTGGGTGACCATTGATGCTAACGGTGCACTGATTAAGAATCCCGATGAACTGGCAGCAGTGAACCGGGGCAAGACTATTGCTCATTTCGGTGATAACGGTTCAAACAATCAGTACATCCATTCCTGGGCTATCGAAGACGCTTCTTATTTAAAGTTGAGCAATATCACTTTAGGATATACCTTCCCCAAGAAAGTGATTAACAAGATCGGTCTGACCAAACTACGTTTGTATGCAACGGGTAACAACCTGTTTACATGGACTCCTTATACCGGTTTCGATCCGGAAGTATCTACCATGGGAAGCGCATTGACTCCCGGTGTCGATTTCGGTGCTTATCCCAGAAGCCGCTCTTTCGTATTTGGTGTGAACGTAGCATTTTAATTAGAATTAAAAAAAGGGAATAATAAAATGAAAAACAAAATAATATATGCGCTTGGCGCAATAATGCTTGTAGGAGTTACTTCCTGTGACCTGACTGAAAAGCCCAGTTCATTCTACGAGAAAGATACCTATTTCGTGACAGAAGGAAAAGCCCGGATGGCCGTGGTCGGAATCAACGACTGTATCGGAACAATGGATTATTATGGGCAAAATATCATGCCGTTCTTTGGGTCGGACGATATGTTCATGGTGCGTGGAACCGGATCGGACGGCACTCGCCGCGACATATCCCACTATATGTACAACGCTTCCAATGTATGGATTGCCGGTGTGTGGAAATGTGCTTATCAGGCTATTGACCGTGCCAATGTGGCTATTGCCTCCACTGAGGGCATGCCTGGTTTTGCGGAAAACACAAACCTGCAGGAAATTGTCGCACAGGCCCGGTTCCTCCGTGCTTATGTTGCTTTCGACTTAGTAAAATTCTTTGGTGACGTACCGTTCAGTACAGATTATACGAATGGCTTCGGTAATACATCCAAACCTCGTACTGACCGTGAACTGATTTACGACCAAATCATCGAAGATTTGAACTATGCAAAGGCACATTTGAAATCCGGCCGCGAAGTGGTTTCTTCTGAAACACCTTGTACCGGTGCCGCCCGTGCTTTACTGATGCGCATCTATTTGCAACGTGCCGGCTATAGCCTAAATCGCTCGTCACGCCAATTGACTCGTCCGGACGACGCCACCCGAAAGAGCTATTTTGAAGCAGTGATTAAGGAGTGGGAAGCCCTTAAGGCCGAAGGTTATCATAATTTTTACGCTAGTGGTTATGAACAACTCTTCAAAAATTATTCTCAACTGAAGTTGGACAATCAGGAATCTCTTTGGGAGATTGCTTTTGAGCCCAACCAAGGTTCAAAGGATAATGCCGGTATATGGGCGACTTATAATGGGCCGTTGGTAGATGCTCCGGTAGGTTATGATGGCACAAGTAGTTATATGGGACGTGCCAATGCTTTCTTCGTGGTGTTGCCTTATTGGAAGGCTTTCTATGAGTCGAACGCGGATGGAAGTGCCAAAGACATACGCCGTGACGTGAATTTCGTAGACTATGACATCAAGTGGAACAAAAACAAAGAAATTCAAGAAAAATCGCATACTTCTAAAGCTATCAATGAAAGCCTGAATAGATATCCGGGCAAATGGCGCAGAGAATGGATGGCTCCCGGTTGGGTAGATCAAAACAATACAGGAGTAAATTACGCTCCGTTGCGCTATGCCGATGCTGTTCTTATGGCAGCCGAAGCTTATAACGAAACCGGTAACACGACCGAGGCTTGGAAGTTGTTGAATGATGTTCGTGTCCGTGCCGGTGCTACCCCTATAAGTACTGCCAATTATTCAAGCTTATTGAAATCTCCGAAATTGTACGATTTGCCATTCATTCCAGATGGTGACGATGCCGGCAAATTCCGTACAGCCCTGTATTGGGAGCGTGCTTTTGAACTTTGCTACGAAGGCCAACGCAAATATGACCTACTACGCTGGGGCATCCTGGAAGCGTCTCTGAAAGCAACTCAGAGCTATATAGAATCGTGGATTCCAGGTCCCGATGAATACATTACAGATGCCAAGCGTGAAGAATGGGATGCGGTGAAATGGGCCAATTCCAATTATATAGCAGGACACAAATTTATTACGGGTAAACACGAACTTTATCCGATTCCATTGACCGAAATTCAGTCGAATGCAGCCTTGAATGGTGAAAACAATCCGGGATTTGAGTAACTTCATTTCCTAAGTATGAGCTGACAAGGGATGGAGAAATTGTAAGATGTTTATACTTTCTCCATCCTTATATACAAGGATGATAATTTGAGCAAATATAACCCATAGAATATACATATATTTATGAAGAAATTTTTATTATTTTGTTACGCAGTTGCTACACTACAGGGTTTCTCCAGTTGTTCATCCAGTCAACCTGAGGAAGATTATGACTGGTTGAAAAAAGCAATAGATACTTCTGTTCAACAACTGGAAGAAACAGTGGCCGATGTAGGAGATTCAGTCTTGTTGCCCCGTTCCATCTGGACGGGATACGATATGGATTTTCTCTGTAGTCAGTTACAAAGAGATCCTGCAACCTTTAAAGACTCTTTACGGGTTAAACCCGTGAAGGATGTTCTGGGAAGCCGCAGATATTGCAGTTCCATCTATGATTGGACAAGTGGTTTTTTCCCCGGAAACTTGTGGTATGCGTACCAGCTGACCGGCATTGAAGGATTAAAGAACGATGCTGTGAAATTCACGAATTATTTGTATCCGGTAAAAGACTATAAAGGTACACACGACATCGGATTTATGATGAATTGCAGTTATGGAAATGCATATCGCTTGGCTCCTGCCGACAGTGTTCGTCAGGCATTGGTGCAAACAGCCGATAACTTATGCAGCCGTTTTGATCCGACCATAGGTTCTATTCGCTCCTGGGATTTCGGGAAGTGGAATTTCCCTGTAATTATTGATAACATGATGAACCTGGACCTGCTGTTTTACGTAAACCATCTTACCAATGATTCCAAGTATAAGGAAATCGCATTGAAACATGCCGAGACAACCTTAAAAAATCATTTCAGAGCAGATCATTCATCCTACCATGTAGTCAGTTACAATAATGATGGCAGCGTAGAAATGAAATGTACCCATCAGGGGAAAAATGATGATTCGTCATGGGCACGCGGACAGGCTTGGGGAGTATATGGATATACCTCTTGCTATCGTGAATCCGGAGATACGGTCTTCTTGCAGCAAGCCAAAGATATTGCAACATTGATTATGACTCGCGTAAAGACTGAGGATGCGATACCTTTGTGGGATTATGATGCGCCGGATAGCCCGGAAACACCCCGTGATGCATCTGCCGCCTCTATTACAGCCTCCGCTTTGATAGAACTCAGCACTTTGGTAGAAGATGGACAAGTATATTTTGACTATGCGGAAAAACTGCTTAAGTCTCTTTCTTCCGATGCTTATCTGGCAAAGGTTGGTACGAATCAGGGATTTATCCTGATGCACTCTACAGGTTCGTTGCCCAATGGTTCCGAAATTGATACTCCTATCAATTATGCCGATTATTATTATCTGGAAGCATTGGCCCGGTATATGCAGGTAAAAGGACTCGATTATAAATCGCTTTAAACGAAATTAGTATACCATGAAAATAGCAAAGTATTTTTTATGCCTGGCTCTTTTGCTGGCCGCCATAAGTGCGGAAGCGCAGCAACTGCGGAAGGAAGCCTTTGATTTACTGAACCTGGATTATCCGGGGTTGGAGAAAGTAAAGGCTGCATGCACCCAACAGCAATGGGATAAAGCGGCTCAGGCTTTATTGGACTATTACCGCCAACGCACCGGCATAGGACATCCTGATATAAATCTGAAGAATATCAAAATATCAAAGGAAGAACAAAAATGGGCGGACGATGCCCTGGAACACACATTTTTTGTGCACAAAGGATATCAGCCTTCCTATAATTACGGTAAAGATATCAATTGGCAATATTGGCCGGTACAGGACAACGAGTTGCGCTGGCAGTTGCACCGCCATAAATGGTTCACCCCGATGGGAAAAGCATATAGAATCTCAGGGGATGAGAAATATGCCAAGGAATGGGCATACCAATATATGGACTGGATTAAGAAGAATCCTCTGACAACCGTAGAGAAAGAAGAATACGAACTTGTCAGTGCAGGTGAAGTAAAAGGAAATGCTGAAAATGTACGCTTTGCATGGCGTCCGCTGGAAGTGAGTAATCGTTTGCAGGATCAGACACTGCAATTTCTATTGTTTATTCCCTCACAGGCTTTTACTCCGGAATTCCTGACTGAGTTCCTTATTAATTACCATCGGCATGCCTTACACATTTTGGGCAATTATTCCGACCAAGGCAACCATCTGTTGTTCGAAGCGCAGCGTATGGTGTATGCAGGCGTATTTTTCCCTGAATTTAAAGAGGCAACCGGATGGAGAGAGAGTGGGATAAGCATTTTGAACCGTGAAATTAAAAAACAGGTTTACCCGGATGGCGGTCAATATGAACTGGACCCGCATTATCATTTGGCGGCAATCAATATTTTCTGCAAGGCCCTGCGTATGGCTGACGTCAATGGTTTCCGTCAGGAGTTTCCTGCCGAATACGTGAATACAGTTAAAAATATGATTGAGTTTTACGCTAACATCTGTTTCCCGGATTACAGTAATCCTTGTTTCAGTGATGCAAAACTGGGAGACCGTCCGGCAGAAATCCGCAATTATCAGGAATGGCTCAAACTGTTTCCTGATTGCGACTGGATTCGTTATTATGCCACAGAAGGACGTGAAGGTTCCCCCCTACCCAATCTTTCTCACGGAGCCCTGACTTCCGGTTTCTTTACTTTCAGAAACGGCTGGAAACAAGATGCTACTGTAATGGTGGTAAAGGCCGGGCCTAAAGGTGAATGGCACTGCCAGCCGGATAACGGAACTTTTGAGCTTTGGTTCAATGGTCGGAATCTCTTTCCGGATAGCGGTTCATACGTCTATGCCGGTGATGATGAAGTGATGAAACTTCGCAACTGGTTCCGCCGGACAAGTTCACATAATACCCTGACACTGGATGAGAAAAACTTGCAGACCACACAATCCGTCACTAAACTTTGGCAACCCGAAGGTAATGAACAAATCCTGGTGACAGAGAATCCCCATTATGAGGGTTTAAAGCACAGACGTTCTGTCTTCTTTGTAGACCAATCTTATTTTGTCATTGTCGATGAGGCTGTGGGAGATGCAAAAGGAACAGTGAATCTGAACTATCACTTATGTGAAGGTACTGTAAATATGGACGATAAGAATCATATTCTGACTACCGCTTACGACGGGCCAAGCAATATGAAGCTACAATGCTTTGCCGAAAAGAAAGCTTCGATGAGAGAAAAAGAAGGATGGCGTTCAACTGCTTATCGCGTACGTGTCCCCCGTACTTCAGTTTCTTTTGATGTGGACAAAAAGGATTCGGAAGCTGTACGCTACATAACCATTATTTATCCTTCGAAAAATGCAGCTTCTTTTCCTGCATTCAAGGCTAAATTCCTGAATAAGAAGTTTGATGAGAATGGAGTGAAGATAGAAATATCTGTTGATGGAAAGAAACGTCAATTGGAGTATAAACTATAAGAAGACTTTTATTATGAATCGCTTATCATATTTATTTTTACCTCTCACTGCCATCGGAGTCTCCGCTTGCAGCTCCAATAAGGCCAAAGAGGAGGTGAAACGTCCGAACATTATCTTTATGATGACAGACGACCATACTACGCAGGCTATGTCATGCTACGGCGGACGCCTCTTGCAAACTCCCAATATGGATCGGATTGCCAATGAAGGTATTCGTATGGACAATTGTTATGCGGTCAATGCTTTATCCGGTCCGTCAAGAGCTTGTATCTTGACGGGCAAATTCAGCCACATCAATGGATTCACTGATAATGCCAGTACTTTCGACGGCAACCAACAGACCTTTCCCAAATTATTACAGTCGGCAGGCTACCAAACTTCGATTATCGGTAAATGGCATCTGATCACCGAACCTCAGGGATTTGATTATTGGTGCATCTTGACCGGACAACATGAACAAGGGGATTATTATAATCCCGATTTCAATGAGAACGGAAAGCAGATTGTAGAACAGGGCTATGCTACCGATATTATCACGGATAAGGCCATCGAGTATCTGGAACACAGAGACAAAAGCAAACCTTTCTGCATGATGTACCATCAGAAAGCTCCGCATCGTAACTGGATGCCTGCCCCCCGCCACTTGGGTATGTTCAATAATACCGTTTTTCCTGAACCGGCCACACTCTTCGATACGTATGAGGGAAGAGGTTCCGCTGCCAGGGAACAGGATATGTCTATTGAACATACATTGACCAATGATTGGGATCTGAAACTGCTGACTCGTGAAGAAATGTTGAAAGATACGACCAATCGCCTCTATCAGGTCTACAAACGTATGCCGGCTGATGTGCAGGGTAAGTGGGATTCAGTATATGCCCAGCGCATTGCCGAGTATCGCAGTGGTAAACTGGAAGGTAAAGAGTTGATCAGCTGGAAGTACCAGCAATATATGCGGGATTACCTGGCAACAATTGTTGCTGTGGATGAAAATATAGGGCGGTTACTCAGTTATCTGGAAAAAATCGGTGAGTTGGACAATACAATCATTATCTACACTTCGGATCAGGGTTTCTTCCTGGGCGAACATGGTTGGTTCGATAAACGCTTCATGTATGAGGAATGTCAGCGTATGCCGCTGGTCATCCGTTACCCGAAGGCAATCAAGAGCGGAAGTATTTCGAGTGCCATTGCCATGAATGTGGATTTTGCTCCCACCTTGCTGGATTTTGCCGGAGTAGACATACCCGCCGATATTCAAGGCCAGTCGCTCAAACCGATCTTGGATAATGGAAAAATACCGGCAGACTGGAGAAAAGCCGCCTACTACCACTATTATGAGTATCCGGCGGAACATTCGGTTAAAAGACATTATGGCATTCGTACAGCTGATTTTAAACTGATTCACTTCTATAATGATGTGGACGAGTGGGAAATGTACGATTTGAAGAATGACCCGAATGAACTGAACAATGTGTTTGACAAACCGGAATATGCCGACAAACGGACAGAACTGATGTCACTGCTGAAAGAAACCCAAAAGCAGTATAAGGATGATGATCCGGATGAAAAAGTAAATGAGCTGTTCAAAGGTGACAGACGATTGATGAAAAATAGATAATCTAAATGAATACCATGGATAGAAGAAATTTTTTAAAGAATACAAGCTGGTCCTTTCTCGGATTAGCTGTTTCCGGTAGTTTATTGTCCGCATGCCAGCGCGGAACTGCCGCAGGAAAGAAAATTATGCCCTCTGCCAGTAATCTGAAATATTTCTGGGGAGATCTACATAACCACTGTAACATAACCTACGGCCATGGCGACATGCGTTCTGCGTTCGAAGCCGCCAAGGGACAATTGGATTTTGTATCTGTCACCCCACATGCCATGTGGCCTGACATTCCCGGAGCAGATGACCCTCGCCTGAAGTGGGTGATTGATTATCATACCGGTGCTTTCAAGCGTTTGCGCGAGGGAGGTTATGAGAAATACGTAGCCATGACCAATGAGTACAATAAGGAAGGGGAATTTCTAACCTTTGTAGGTTATGAGGCACACAGCATGGAACATGGCGACCACGTAGCCCTGAACTATGACCTGGATGCACCGTTGGTGGAATGTACCTCCATTGAAGACTGGAAACAAAAAGCCCGCGGACATAAAGTATTTATAACTCCGCATCACATGGGTTACCAGACGGGCTACCGCGGATATAACTGGAACTTCTTTACGGAAGGAGACCAGACCCCGTTCGTAGAGATGTATTCCCGCCACGGATTGGCTGAGAGCGATCAGGGCGATTATAATTATCTGCATGATATGGGACCTCGCCAATGGGAAGGTACAATTCAATGTGGATTGGAGCAAGGCAAGAAATTCGGTATTATGGGCTCGACAGACCAGCACGCCGGATATCCGGGCAGTTATGGTGATGGGCGTATAGGCATACTGGCAGAGTCATTGACCCGTGATAAGATTTGGGATGCCATGAAGAACCGTCACGTTTGTTGTGCTACCGGTGATAAGATCAATATAGATTTTCGTCTGAACGACGCTTTTCCGGGCGATGTGGTGCGGGGTAACAGTCGCCGTATTTATTTGAATGTGGAAGGCGGCAGTTGCATCGATTACATAGACATTGTCAAGAATCGAAGATGCATAGCCCGTTTAAGTGGTCCGTTGTTGCCCGAAATGCCGGAAGGAGACATGGTACGTTGTAAGGTAAAGATTGAATTTGGATGGAATCGTGAAGAGCAGTATGTACATTGGCAAGGAAAACTATCTATCAGCAAAGGAACTATCAATGCTGTGGAACCTTGCTTCCGTGGCGCTGCCTTCACCTCTCCGCAACCGGGAGAACCCGAGTTTGAAACAAAGGTCAACCGTATTGTGTCTGTTACGGACAAGGATACGGAGTTGGATATGTACAGCTCCAAGAATCCGAACACCACCACTCCCGCCATGCAGGCCGTCATTCTGGATGTCACTATGCCTAAAGACGGTATGATTACGGCAGAGTTCAACGGCAAGAAGTTTGAACATTCACTGGGCGAACTTCTGGAAGGTTCCCGCTCCCATTTCATGATCGGATGGCTTAGTGAAGCTATTCTATTCAACCGTGCAATGCCGGAAAGTTGCTTTATGGTTGAACATTATATGGAAGACACTGAACCCGAAAGAGATACGGACTATTACTATATCAGAGTTCGCCAGCGTGACCAGCAATGGGCATGGAGCTCTCCTATATGGGTGGAAAGAACATAATGTTTCCTTATTTGATGTAATAAATTATGAAATACGCAATTGGCATTGATTTAGGTGGCACATCTATAAAATATGCTTTGGTAGATAAAGCGGGTAATTCTTTCTTTGAGGGAAAATTACCCTCTTTTGCTTCTGCTTCGGCTGCAAAAGTGATGGAACAGTTGATAAAGGCTACCACCTTACTGAAAGATGAAGCTGCAAAACAGAACTGGACCGTACTGGGCATAGGGCTCGGCACACCGGGAATTGTAGATGAAACAAACCGTATCGTACTGGGAGGTGCGGAAAATATTGTCGGCTGGGAAAATATAGATGTAGCCTCCCTTATGGAGAAACAGATGAATCTACCGGTAGTTGTTGGAAATGATGCCAACCTGATGGGACTGGGAGAAACGAAATATGGTGCAGGAAGAGGTTGTACTCATGTGGTGTTTCTGACTGTGGGAACCGGTATCGGCGGAGCTGTCATCATTGATGGTAAATTGTTCAATGGATATGCTAACCGGGGTACGGAGTTGGGACATGTACCGTTGATTGCCAACGGTGAACGTTGCGCCTGCGGGGCAATCGGTTGCCTGGAACATTATGCTTCGACTGCCGCCTTGACAAGACGTTTTAGCGCATTGGCGAAAGAGCAGAATCTGAGATTTGATACGGAAATAAACGGGGAATTGATTGTTCGCCTGTATCATGAAGATTTCCCGCTCGCTGTCGAGTGCATGAACGAACACTTTTACTATTTGGGCAGAGGAATTGCCGGCTTCGTCAATATCTTCAGTCCCCAACGGATTGTGATAGGAGGAGGTGTTGCAGAATCCGGCAGCTTCTATTTAGAGGAAATAAGGACGGTAGTCAAAAAGCACGTAATAGCAGACTGTGCCCTGAATACCAAGATTGTGGCTGCCGAATTGGGCAATAAAGCCGGTCTTATCGGTGCAGCATCACTAATTCTATAAACAAACGAATTATTATGAAAAATAATAAGAAATGGGGTATGCTGACATTGATAATGATGTTCTGGTTTACCATTTCATTCATTACAAACATTCTCGGGCCGTTAATTCCTGACATTATCCATAACTTTGAGCTGAAGGATTTGGCAATGGCGGGATTTATCCCGACTTCCTTCTTCCTGGCTTATGCCATTATGTCGATACCGGCAGGTATACTGATAGATAAATATGGAGAAAAGCCGGTGCTGTTTACCGGTTTCCTTATGCCATTTATCGGAACCGTCTTGTTTGCATGTTTCCCGTTTTATTTGATATTACTGGTGTCTTCCTTTATTATCGGCTTGGGAATGGCCATGTTGCAGACCGTAATTAACCCTTTGCAGCGTGTTGTCGGTGGAGAAGAGAACTACGCATTCATAGCCGAATTGGCACAGTTTGTGTTTGGAGTAGCATCGTTTATCAGTCCTTTGGTTTATACTTGGTTAATACATGCGCTGGCACCGGGAGTCTATCAGCCGGGAAAGAATTTCCTGCTTGATATTTTGGCGGACATCACTCCGGTCACTCTTCCCTGGGTTTCTCTTTATTGGGTATTCACAGTGTTATTGCTGATTATGCTGCTCGTTGTGTCATTGGTTCGTTTCCCGCGCATTGAACTGAAAGATGATGAACGCAGTGGTTCTTCGGCCTCCTACAAGAAATTGTTCCGTCAAAGATACGTATGGCTTTTTTTCTTGGGAATCTTTTGCTATGTCAGTACGGAACAGGGAGTTTCTATTTTCATGAGTACTTTTCTGGAACAGTATCATGGCATTGATCCGAAGACCGTCGGCGCGCAAAGCATCAGTTATTTCTGGGGTTCAATGACCGTCGGATGCTTATTTGGCATGTTCCTGCTGAAGTTGATAGACAGCAAACGTTTACTGCAAATATCGGGCATACTTTCCATGGGGTTACTGTTAATCGCATTATTCGGTTCTGCGGAAATAGCGGTATGGGCTTTTCCTGCAATAGGCTTTTGTATCTCCATGATGTACTCCATAGTGTTTTCACTTGCCCTGAATACAGTAACCCAGAATCACGGTTCTTTTGCAGGTATCCTTTGTTCCGGAATAGTGGGAGGTGCAGGTGGCCCGCTGCTCGTCAGTCTGGTATCCGATGCCACTTCATTGCGAACAGGCATGCTGCTTATTTTGGTTTTCATGGGATACATTACGTTTATCGGCTTCTGGGCACACCCTTTGGTTAATAATAAGACAGTTAGCTTGAAAGAGCTGGTTACCTTCAAAAAACAAAAATAAGATTTTGAGATGAAAAAGATAGTATTGGGCTTATCGGCCCTCTGCCTGTTAATGGCATGTGGCAGTTCCGAGCAACCTGCCGTGATAAAGGTTTCCGAAGAAACATTGATGCATGAAGTCCGTGCAACTCCCTCTCCTGCCGATGGCACATACGTCAAGATGAATCCACCGCGTTTCATGTGGCCGGACAAATTCCCTCATTTAGGTCCGGTGCTGGATGGAGTTCCGGGACAAGTAGATGAAAAGCCCAAAGTAGTTTACCGGATTCGTATCTCCCAAGATAAGAATTTCCGGAAAGATGTCCTTACCGGTGAACGTGCCTGGGCTTTCTTCAATCCTTTTCAGTGCCTGGCACAAGGGAAATGGTATTGGCAACATGCTTATGTTACCCCCGAAGGTACTGAAGAATGGTCGCCGGTTTACCAATTCTATATAGATAAAGATACACCGGAATTCAATCCGCCGACTTTGGAAAAAGTCTTGGCAGAATATCCTTCCCATCACCCGCGTGTGTTGCTGGATGCAGCTGACTGGGAAAAGATTATAGCGAAAAATAAAAATAATCCGGAAGCCCGGACTTATATGGACAAGGCTTCCCAATGCATTTCCCGTCCGTTGAAGCATCTTCAGGAAGAGATCGATACAACGAATGTAGTTACGTTGACCAACATAGTGCAACGTGAATCAGCCCTCATCCGCGAGAGCCGTAAGATTGTAGACAGAGAAGAGGCCAACGTGGAAGCATTGGTCCGTGCTTATTTGCTGACAAAAGACGAGAAGTATTATCGGGAAGGCATTAACCGCCTGAGTGAAATCCTTTCCTGGCAAAAAAGCAAATACTTTGCAGGCGACTTTAACCTGTCCACCCTATTGTCTATGAGTACATCCGCGTATGACGGATTTTATAATTTACTGTCACCGGAAGAGAAACAACTGCTGTTGGATAACATCCGCAGAATTGGAGACAAGTTCTATAATGAATACGTGAACCATCTGGAGAACCGTATTGCAGACAACCATGTGTGGCAGATGACTTTCCGCATCCTGACGATGGCGGCATTCGCTACGGTCGGTGAAATACCGGAAGCGTCCGTATGGACAGATTACTGTTATAATGAATGGATTTCACGCCTTCCGGGTCTGCATAAGGATGGTGGCTGGCACAATGGAGATGCCTATTTCCATGTAAATATACGTACCTTGATAGAAGTGCCGGTCTTTTTCTCACGCATATCCGGCTTCAACTTCTTTGCAGATCCGTGGTATAACAACAATGCCTTATATGTTATCTATCAGCAACCTCCCTTCTCCAAATCCGGAGGTCATGGCAACTCACATGAAGGACAACGCAGTCCGAACGGAGGGCGCGTAGGATATGCCGATGCCCTGGCACGCGAATGTAACAATCCGTGGGCAGCTGCTTATGTACACGAAATTATGCAGGAAGACCCTGACATCCTGTCGAAGGCTTTCGAAGCCAAACCGGCAGATTTGACCTGGTATCGCTGCACAACCCCGAAGGAAAGGCCTGCTTATAGCAAACATCTGTCGGAACTACCGGAATCCAAAGTCTTCAAACAAGCAGGTACTGCCCTGATGAATACCGACATAGGGCATCATGCCAACAATGCCATGCTTTCTTTCCGAAGCAGCCCTTATGGTTCCACATCCCATGCCTTGGCCAATCAAAACGCTTTCAACACCTTCTTTGGGGGTAAGGCTATCTTTTATAGCAGCGGGCATCGTACCGGATTTACAGATGATCATTGTATGTATGCCTACCGGAACACCCGTGCCCATAACTCCATATTAGTAAACGGTATGGGTCAAAAGATAGGGACAGAAGGCTATGGTTGGATTCCCCGCTACTATGAAGGTGAAGAAATCTCTTACGTTGTAGGCGATGCCTCCAACGCCTATGGGAAAGTAGTTTCTCCGTTGTGGCTGGAACGCGGACGTTTGTCCGGCACTCAATTTACACCGGAGAAAGGTTGGGATGAAAATAAGCTGGAATTCTTCCGAAGACATATCGTTCAGCTCGGACGCTCGGGTTTGTTTGTTGTTTACGATGAACTGGCCGGTAAAGAACCGGTAGAATGGAACTATCTGCTACATACGGTGGAACTGCCTATGGAGGTGGTTAAGGAAGAAGGAGGATTGCGCATCTTGGGTAAGAATAAAGCGGATGGAGTATCGATAGCTCATTTATATTCTTCACAGGAGATGACTTATGCACAAACGGATACATTCTTTGTAGCCGCCCTTGACTGGAAAAAGCGTCTTGGCAAGGCTCTTCCTAATCATTATCATTTCACGGCAACGACAACTCCTTGCAATAAAGTGTTTTTTCTCAATATAATCGATGTACATGGAAACAACCGTGCCGATGCCGTGATAAATCATCAGGGAAATCGCATTACAGTAGAAGGATGGGTTATTGAATGTAATCTGGATAGTGAAGGTAAAGCGTTCCTGCACATAGAGAACAAGCAGAACGGTGCTTCACTGGACTTCAACTATAATTCGAATAAGGGTGCTACGACTATCGTCGATCAGTTAGGCGGAAAGAGAATAGAGAAAAGACTGGTTGATTCCTTACCGAAACCTGAAATATAAAACCGAATATTAAATCATGAAAGCTAATAATATGGTAAAACAAATTCCAATGAAGCATCTGGCATTTTTTTCTTTGCTATGCTCTTCTGCGGCTTCTGCGGCCGAACGTCCCAATATCATCTATATATTCACGGATCAACAGACAGCCAGCGCCATGAGTTGTGCCGGAAATCCGGACCTGTACACTCCTAATATCGACCGATTGGCAGCGGCTGGCGTAATGTTCAATAATGCTTATTGCACTGCTCCGCTTAGTGGTCCTTCACGTGGAGCCATGTTTACGGGGCATTATCCGGATGCAGTAGGACTGTCAGTCAATGGTTCACCGATGCCCGACTCTCTCAGGACACAGACATTAGGCACCTTAATAAAGAATGCCGGATATGATTGTGCTTATGGCGGTAAATGGCATCTCCCTCTTCTTGATGTCCCCGACAAAGAATACGGCTTCGACAACATATACAAACATAGTGACGACGGACTGGCGGAAGCTTGCGCCGAATACCTCTCACGCAAACATAAAAAGCCGTTTTTCCTGGTAGCTTCTTATGACAATCCACACAATATCTGCGAATACGCACGGAGCCAAAACTTCCCTTATGGAAATATCGATACGCCTGATATACGGGACTGCCCGAGAGTACCTGCCAATTTCGCCAAGAATCCTTACGATGCCGATGTCATTGAAAGCGAAAGAGCAAACAATTATAATGTATATCCAACTGCCGGTTTTACCCCCGAAGACTGGCGTATGTACCGTTATACCTATTATCGTTTGGTAGAAAAAGTAGATAAGGAGATCGGAAAAATTATTGATGCGATTGATAAGAACGATCTTTGGAAGAATACAGTAGTGATCTTCTCCAGTGACCACGGAGATGGTATAGGGGCTCACCATTGGAACCAGAAATCCGCTTTATATGAAGAAGTTATCAACATTCCTCTTATTGTAACCCTGCCCGGCAAGAAGAATGCAGGCAAAGTATTGCCTCAGCTTATCAGTAACGGTATAGATTTCTTCGCTTCCGTATGCGACTGGGCAGGTGCCAAGATGCCGGAGGGGGCAGCCGGAAAGTCTTTCCGGAAAGTTGTGGAAGAAGGCAACCCACAAGCCTTGCATCAAGAATACATCATCACCGAAACACGTTTTGACGGTAGCAAGACAAGAGGCTGGGTGGTACGCAGTGAACGTTATAAATATGTGCTTTATGATAAAGGAAGACATCGTGAACAACTGTTTGATATGCAGAATGACAGAGGGGAAATGAGAAATCTGGTTATGGAAAATGTATATAATCAGGAACTGCAAAAACTTCGTGATGTCCTTGAGAAATGGATGAATACATATAATATACGTCCAAGCCGCCCAAAACTGCACGATGTTCCCGGTAAAAAACTCGTAAGCACAACCCGATATCAGACAGCTTATAAATAGATAAGAAATCCCGGTATATAATATGGGGAAAGGTTCTCCTCATATTATTGCCGGGATTATACTGCTGAAGAATTAGTTTTCGTATTCCACTATCTTCCTTAACGGAGCTAACAAACGCTCCAATACATTCCTGTCCGCCAATATAATATCTGCTGTCCCTTTCAATTCGCGTACTGTAGGGAGTGTTCTGCCATAGTTTGTATGCAACCCATCGGGCAAAGTGATTTCCACAATGTATACTCCGTCTTCTGTTGGAACCGGAGAAATACTTTCCACCCTTCCCTTTACATAACCAAATTCCTGATCAGGATAATTGTCTATACGCACATGCACTTTCTGTCCTATCTGTACCTTTCCTGAACCCTGCAAAGGAAGTTTTGCCTTTCCAACGACTTTCGAATCTTTCGAAGGTTGTACCACAAAAACCGTCTCCCCCGATTCTACATTCTGATTACGGCTCCAAACCGTCATAAAAGTTACTTTGCCACAAATCGGACTACAGAACAAATAGCTCTGTTCCCACGAACTCAATTGAGCTTCAAGCTGTTCCACTGCATTCTTCAATTCAAGTCTGTGGTTTTGTTCTTCATCATAAGCCTGCTTGCCCAAATCCAATAAATTTTCTTCCTGCTGCTCCAATTGCATTTCAGCTTGCAACAAACTCATGCCGGAAGTTTCCCTGGTACGCAGACTCTGCAAATAACGACTACCCGACTCTTCAAATTCTACTGCAATCATAGCATCTCCTTCAAAAAGGATGGAATCCCGGTCATACATACTTTGCGCCAATTTCATTTCTTTTTCAGTCAATGTATGTTCACGCTGCGCCAGATTGAGATAAGAACGTTGCCCGCCCAGCTGTTTTCTTCCGGCATTCAATTTCTTTGTGTAATAGTCCTGCTTAATAAAACGGACATAATCCGAAAGAGCAATCATGAAAGAAGCGTACACCGATTGCAGTTCCCCTAATTGCAAGCGTTTACCTATAAAATAGTCCGCTCCCTTATCCGGTTCATAACCGGCCTCTTTCCATTCTTTCATACAATCTGTCAGCCACAGTACATCTTCAGTAACAGAAGTATTCTGAATTACCCCCAAACGCTCGCCTGCCTGCACCATGCCACCATTATTTATATACAACGTATCAATCTTTCCTGCTGAACGTGCCAAGATAAAAGCCGGAGGTTCTTCAGTCGTCAGAGTTACTTCCGCTTGCAGCACATCTGGGTATCGAAAGACCCAGCACCCAACCAATATAACAAGCAGAATAATAAACAGCACCGTTATCCCCCACCTCACCACCCAAGGTGAAATGTGATTCATAACTTCCTGCACTTCTTCACTACGCAGTTCTATCTCCTTGTATTTCTTCTCTTCTTCCACAGTATTGAGTTACAAATTTCTAATTACCCAGTTCCAATTGATTTTTCACCAACTGATAATACAAACCTTTCCGCTCAGTCAGTTCCAGGTGAGTTCCCTCTTCCGCAATCTTCCCTCTATCCAGCACTATTATGTTGTCCGCATCTCTCACCGTACTCAACCGATGAGCCACCACCACGACCGTCTTGCCCTTATAGAATTCGTACAAATGTTCCATAATCTCACGTTCATTATTGGCATCCAAAGCATTAGTAGCCTCATCAAAAAACAGATAATCCGGATTCTTATAAACGGCACGGGCTATCAAAATGCGTTGTCGTTGTCCCTGACTGATACCATTTCCTTCCATACCAATTTTAGTGTTATATCCTAACGGTAGAGAATCTATAAAATCACGAATATTTGCAATAGTCACCGCATGCCGCAAGCGTTCAATATCAATCAGCTCTTCGCCCACTGCAATATTCTGGGCAATTGTTTCAGAAAAGATGAAACCGTCCTGCATCACAGAACCAGTTCGGGCACGCCATAGATGCGGATTAATATTTTCCAACGGAGTATCCTGTATTTTGACAATTCCTTTATTGGGAGTATAGAAGCCGAGCATCAACTTTATCAGAGTGGTTTTACCGCTTCCACTCGCTCCAACAATAGCTGTCACCCTATGTCGGGGAATATGAAGAGAAATATCATCCAGCACATAATCCCTGTCTGCACCATCATAACTGAACGACAGATTCTCGATCCGAATATCTCCCTTTTTCGGCAACACCGTCAGTTTCGATGAGATATCCTGTTCTTCATCCCTTTTGCTATGTATCTCATTCAGACGTTCCAAGCTAATCTTCGCATCCTGAAACTGCTGAGCAAAACCGATAAAAGAAGAAACCGGAGAACTCAACTGCCCGATAATATAAGTAAGAGACATCATCATACCCAAAGTCATCTGCCCATCTATCACCGCCTTTGCCGCAATGAATGAGATTACAATGTTCGTGGTCTGATTAAAGAAAATAGAGCCCACTTGCTGAACCTGTCCCAATGCCAACCCCTTTATACTGATTTTAAACAATTTCACCTGTATGCGCTCCCATTGCCAACGTTTTTGCGTTTCACAGTTGTTCAGTTTGATTTCCTGCATGGCAGTCACCATCTGTATCAGACTGCTTTGTTCTCCGGCAGCTTGTGCAAAGCGTCGTATGTCCAGTTCACGCCGATACTTCATGAAAACGAGTATCCAACAAACGTACAAAATATTGCCTAATAAGAAAATACCTAATACTGTGAGATTATAATAAGCAAGTACAAAGGCAAAAATGAAAAAGTTGACAAACGAAAAGAGCGTAGTAATGGATGATCCCGTAAGAAAAGTCTTGATACGTTCATGGTCACCAATACGCTGCATAATATCGCCCACCATTTTCGAATCAAAGAAATGCAATGGCAGTTTCATCAATTTTGCCAGAAAATCAGATATCAATGATATGGTAATCCTGGTGTTGACATGCAATAATATCCAACTGCGGATAAACTCTACCGACAGTTGTGAAACAGAAATTATGACTTGGGCCACCAGTACCAGTATTATAAAGTTCAGATTACTGTCTCGTATACCGACATCCACCAATGATTGTGTAAGAAAAGGAAGGATAAGTTGCAACAGACTGACAGTCAACATCCCTAATATCAGTTGTGTTAGTTGTTTCTTATAGGGAGTGAGATATCTCAGAAAGAAAAGCAATCCTCTTTCTCTAATTTCCGGTTCGTCTTCACGATGGCAGAAATCGGGGCCGGGTTCTAAAATCAATGCAGTCCCTACATCCTCTCCTTCCGTCCTTGTCGACAACCAGCATTTCTTGAATTCCTGTTCATTATAAGTCACCAATTGTTTTCCGGGATCAGCAATCCGAAACCAATATTCTCCACGTTTCTTTTTAATACCATAGCAAACCACAAAATGATTCTGATTCCAATGCAGGATACAAGGTAAAGGCACATCAGTAATCAGTTGGTCAAATGAAACATGGACGCCCGCCGTACGAAATCCAATAGCCTCTCCTGCATCACTAATGCCCAAAAGGGATACTCCTTCACGAGATATAAACGAACGCGCCCGCAATGTCTGCAATGAATAGCTCTTACCATAGTATTTAGCAATCATACGCAAACAAGTAGGACCACAATCCATCGCATCTGCCTGGTGATAATATGGAAATGAATGTTTCATCAATTGATATTTAAATCCCCAAAATACCTCATATCTTCAATCTTATAATTATCCGGCAACTGGTAACCGTTTATTAAAATAGTGGGAGTTGCCGTTAACCTGTTTTTATACTGCCATTCATTATGGCTACCTAACTCTTGAGAAACTTCTGTAGTTTCCAAATCATAACCGAACGTCATGATATAGGCTTCGCCCAAATACTTCTTTCCTGCAAACCATTCATTATAAATCATTTCAGCCTTATCACGTTTTTCCTGCTGATAAACGGCAAGAAGAAACCGGACACTGTTTTCAAGCTCTTTATTGAAAGATGAGAAAATATATTGCACACAAACCTTGTCTCCCATTTCTTTCAGTAACATACCTATACGTTTATGCATCTGTGCGCATGGATTACAATGCGGATTAGTCAGGATCGTAATACGCAACTTTGCTTGCGGACATCCCCAAAGAATTTGAGAAGTGACAGCACCAACCTCATAACGAGGCTGTTGTTCTAATTGAGAAAGAAAAATATTCTCCGATGCTTTCAGATTATTCAATTCATACTTTACACTCTCCAACTGTTCCGAACGGAACCAACGTTCTGACAACAGATGTAAAGACAAGAAAGGAAGTAAATAAAGTATTGCCACAGATAGCATATCTTGCATCTCAAAAGTTGGTAGTCTCCATTGCCCGAACACATTCACAATAGCCGTCATCCACAAAAGCAGTAACACAGACAAGCATAACGGACACCATTGTTTAGCAACCTTATACTGATACCAGACACTCCAACCTGTATAAGGCAAAGATAATAAGTTGACAAGCATTAAATAGGGCATCCATTGAGGGTAAAATACCACCAAAGTAAGACTCGAAATAAAATAGCCGAGCCCTATTTCACTCCAACTAAACATCCCCCATAATTTTGCAGCATCAGATTCTAACACACTGTTACAATCACCTTGTTTAAACAGTGAACAAATCTTATCTGTATACTCACTCTGTACTTTGCCTTGTTTCAATAACAACAGAAAACTTACACCAACACCTGCCAGATTAATAAACAATAAGAAACCACCTGTTACAGAAGAGAATAAATGATGCTCCCAACTCCCTAAGACCAATAAAATAACTAAAATCATAATTACGCCTATTTTCTGAACAGAATTAAAAAATGCAGTTTTCCGGTGCTTCTCATATTCCGGTTCTCTTGAAGATTCTCCCGGTTCAGCAACAAGTGCGATACCTGACCATAGCTTTTTAAATTCATCTACGGATACAGATATTTCTTTCTCGCGCCAAACATAATCGACTCCCTGATCAGACATTTGTAAGCACTCAATTTAGGGCATACCCCTTTGTAAGGGCACTTTTCAGTGCCCTAA
>OHDT01000031.1_pt1 | contig 141790 bp, 103 predicted proteins | sample 1567061 | NCBI WGS metagenome assembly OHDT01 (sample SAMEA3879506, study PRJEB24766) | human gut metagenome | biome: human-associated habitat; feature: feces | place: USA | collected 1985/1987
TGATGATTCAGAATGATGTGCTGAGTACGGCGGCGGAGGAAGGAAGAGAGGAAGGAAGAGAGGAAGGCAGACGGGAAGGCAGACAGGAAGGCAGACAGGAAGGGCTTGAACAAGGAAAGCAGGAAAAAAACATAGAGAATGCCCGTACGATGAAATCCCTGAATATCTCCTTCGAGGTCATCCACCAAGTGACTGGTTTACCCATTAAAGACATAGAAGGATTATAACTAGCAAGATGACCATTTATTTCCGTCCCGCCCGATTTTCGTGTTGAAAAGCAGGTGGGACGTTCTATTTCCGGTACTTTATGTACTTCAGTACACTATCAGTGCTCTTAGCTTAGAACTGTTCCAAGAGCAGTTTTTACTTTAGCTCATAACTCGTCATGAAGGGAAGCAAATAAAAAGTTCCGCTCACCACTGCTCTATATAAACGGTAACAAGCGGAATAAAAATACTAAAGACGAAAACGGATGACAGTTCCGGGCTACTTCTCTTTGAACTTCCTGTTCATCGGTATTCAGCCTGAAACTTCCAGTCTTATAGTTGTTTCAGGTATGTTTCAGCCAAAATGTCGATGAACAGGGAACTTGGAAAAAGCTGAAAGGCTGCAAGAAGAAAATAACCTCTTATATATTCCGTTTGCAAATCAGACTTACCTAAAATTACATTGCTTGTTGTTGATGAGAACAAGCAATGTAATCATCCGTAACATTACTTGTTCCGGACCATAACATTACTTATTTTCAAGTGTAATGTCGTCGTTGCAGTTATAGCAAGTTGCATTTCCATATTATGTGAGCAAAGTGTGTCATTTTAGAATATAAAAGCATGATGTGGTGAAGAAGTTTCTCAGATATGGAATACCGGCAATTATTGAAGACAGTTTCCGAGGGCTTAATCTGAATTTTATCTCATAATGAGGGCTTATAAAGAACAGTTGCCTGTTTATAACCGTCATGCGTTTCTTATGCGCTAACTTTTCAAATAATTCTATTGGAGTTTTAGTTTCTTTTATAGAAAGAAGCTCTTCAATACAGCTGATGTTCTCACCGCCAATTTTTAAAATGCCTTTGTATATAGATGCAGGTAGTAAATGTATGAAAGGGAAGTGAGAAATTATTTTGCTTTTGCATATTTGTTGATGCCCTCCAAAAGGCATTTGCCACGCAGGAAATGACATAAAGATGATCCCTTCAGAATTAATGTATTTGGGGAGATTTGATAAGAATGTCGCTTTGTCTTTTATATGTTCTATAACGTCATGGCAAATGATTAAGTCGAATTTATGTTCAAATCCTTTCAATTTAAAAATATCCGAGGCGATGAAGTTCCCTTTTATCTGCCTTTCCTCAAAAAACAGAATGGCATCCCTGATTCTACCTGCGGATATGTCTACTCCTGTGGTGTTGCATCCCAGTTCGGCAAAAGGTAATAAATTACCTCCGTCTCCGCACCCTATTTCTAAAATGTTCATTCCCTTTTTAATCTTTTTGTATTTTGATATGTATGGGATGTAATATTTCCTGCTTGTTATGGAAAGTTCCTCAAAATACAATTTTCTGTTTTTCTGTCGTTCTTGCATGATATTTATATTAAGTTTATTGTTTAGATTCCCGATGAGATCAAAGAATAAGAAGGGTCGGAAAATGCTTTAATACATACAAAAATAAGTAGCTTTTTATAAAATACAGGATAATAAAACTACTTTATGATAATGTAACTATATTTTGAAATATATGAATCTTGCGTAAACTCGATGTGAGCCATATCCGAATCGTATCTGAGCCGTACTTGCTCCGTACATTCTTCGGTCAGAAGTACCTTTATATGGAGAAACTACGGAGCTGGTACGGAGCAAGTACGGTTCAGGTTATACTGCATGTTTTTTTGATCGGTTCTTATTTCGGAGTATAAAGACGTTAAAAGTCCGTACTCTTTTGCTTTATCTATAATTTCTTATGTACTTTGCATTGTATAAATGATGTAATGTAAAATATGTAATGAACCGGATGGAGACTCAGAAAAAGAAACATGCTATTAAAGTCATTGCTTTCGATGCGGACGATACGCTTTGGAGCAATGAACCTTTTTTTCAAGAGGTAGAACGAAAGTATACGGATCTGTTAAGTGAATATGATAACGCAGAGGAGATTTCGGCAGAACTGTTTCAAACAGAAATGGATAATCTGGAATGTTTGGGCTATGGCGCCAAGGCGTTCACCATCTCGATGGTTGAAACTGCTTTGCGGGTGAGTGAGCGGAAGATTTCAGCAGATAAGATACAACAGATTATTCTTTTAGGTAAATCTCTGCTTCAGATGCCGATTGAGTTGCTGCCCGGTGTGGAAGAGACTTTGAAAGCTCTGAAGGAACAAGGTCGTTATCGTCTGGTAGTGGCTACGAAAGGTGATTTGTTGGATCAGGAACGTAAATTGCAACGCTCTGGGCTGACATCTTATTTTGATCATATTGAAATAATGTCTGATAAGACGGAGAAAGAATATACCCGCCTGCTACAAACTCTTCAGGTTGCTCCGGAAGAATTCCTGATGATCGGTAATTCCTTGAAGTCCGATATTCAACCGGTACTGGCTATCGGAGGATACGGGGTACACATTCCTTTCGAGGTGATGTGGCAGCATGAGGTGGTGGGTACATTCGCCCATCCCAGACTGAAACAGATGAAAAGTCCGGCGGAACTGTTGGAATGGCTTTCGGAAATTACGCCTCTAATCACTCAATCTAATGAGGCTGGTAAGAAGTTTCTTTTGATCTGGCATGAATGTGAGTATCTCAAATTAGAGTCGGATGAAATCTTATGGATTGAAGCAAGTAGAAGTAATAGCGTACTTCACTTAACTAATAATAGAGAAATGGTGGTGCCTTCTGTTTTGGGTATTATAGAAAAAGATCTTTCAAACCTTGGTTTTATCCGTACTCACCGCTCTTATATAGTGAATTTGAAATATTTCAATTCTCTTATTGGAAACTCCATAGAAATTGGAGGGAAATTGCTCCCTATAGGGACGCAATACCGTGAGACTGTTTGTGACCATTTCATCTTTTTAGGGACAAGAAAGAAGTTCTAGTATTATTAGCCATTAATATCAGGCTATCTGAGGTATGTGTATATGCGCTTTGCCTTTTTGCTTTATTGCAGTCCTCGATATGTAGCTTGGTGGTGTTGATACTTCTGGTTAAATATTCGCATCTATTTGTTTAATCCGATATTTATTCCGTATTTTGTGTTACACAAAAAGTGTAACGTAAAATATGTAATACCGCTTATGAAAGCTCAGAAGATGCAACCCCGGAATCCTTTTTTAGTTTATGGTTATGCGAATCCCCGTTATTTTTGTGACCGTGAAGCTGAAACACAACAGATGTTGTCGGCTTTGGAGAATGAACGGAACCTGACATTGATAGCGCCTCGGCGTATGGGTAAGACGGGATTGATAAAAAATGTCTTCTATACCCTGCAAGAGGAGAAACCGGAAGTTGCCAGTTTCTATATGGATATTTTTGCAACGCGCGATTTAGCTTCTTTCGTTCGCCTGCTGGCAAAAACCGTACTAGGGCAGCTTGATACGCTCAGCGAAAGTGCTTTGCATAAGCTGACTTCCTTTTTTCGCTCTTGCCGACCGGTGATTAGTGCAGATGAGCTGACGGGAGTTCCTACAGTTTCCTTGGACTTTGTTACCGACAAGTCTGAACAGACATTGAAGGAAATCTTTGACTATATGGCTGCTTCCGGCAAGAATTGCTATCTGGCTATTGATGAGTTTCAGCAGATCACTTCTTATCCTGAAGAAGGTACAGAGGCTTTGCTTCGCTCTTATATCCAGTTTATCCCGAATGTCCGTTTCATCTTTGCAGGTAGCAGTCAGCATTTGATGCAGGAAATGTTTGTTTCCGCCAAGCGTCCTTTCTATCAAAGCACGCAATTGATGGTGCTTCGTGAGATTGATGAAGAATCTTATTATCGGTTTGCAAGGAACTTTTTCGAATTGCGGGGGCAAGAGTTGGATAAATCAGTATTTCATTGGATATATACCCGATTTGAGGGACATACCTGGTATATGCAGGCAATGCTGAATCGGTTGTATGAGCGAAATGAATCGGTTGTAGATATCACTCAGGCAGAGCAAGTGCTGATGGGGCTTCTTGAAGAAAATACACCTGTCTATCAGAACTTGATTATAATGCTGACGGACAATCAGTTGGCACTGATGAAAGCCATTGCGCATGAAGGGAAAGTGACGGCACCCAACAGTGGAGAGTTTATTTTGGGGCATGGGCTGAAAACTCCGAGCAGTGTCAATGCCGCTTTGAAATCGTTGGTAGAGAAAGAACTTGTCTATAAATCGGCCGGCGGATATATGGTCTATGACCGTTTTATGGGAATGTGGCTATTGCGGAACTGATGGACGGGCTTTAATATTTGCGGTCTACATGATACTCTATCCTGTAGATGTGATCGAAATGCTCTGTCCATTCATTCGGAGCAATACCAATCTGTAGACCATAAAAGAGAGTGCCTTTTCCCCGGTGTACGCTCATTTGCTTTAACAGCTCCGGTTTGCATTTGGGGATGCGGTAATCGCTGACAAGTAAGACATCCGCATTCATATAGCGGTTCTCGTCGAGCATCCTGAAAGTATCTTTCAGCATTTGGGTGGCATCCGTATCACCGGTGAAGGGGTGGCTGAAGAATTCCATCAGTTTCAGCCGGTCGCGGCGTATGTCAATGGTTTTGGTGGATACGGAGAATGTGATGAGGAAACATTCCCTGTTTTGAAGTTCAGCTATTTCAATCAGTTTTATCAGCAAGGAATTGGCCATTCGCTCCGGGTTCCCTGTCATGCTGCCCGAAGTGTCGAGGCATACGATCATAGGCCCTTTCAGAACTGCCGGTTTTGCTTCCAGACGCCTGGAGGGTTGCATGATTTCCGATTTATAACGGAAGGTTTGTAGCTTCTGTGTGAAGTATTTCAGCATGAAGACATCTTGCAGTTCGCTGTCTGCATAATATAGCAATTCCGAAGGAAGCAGGGCATTCAGGTCGTTACCGATGGTGACACCCAGGATATCGCTCTTCTGGGAATGAGCCAGTTTGTAGGCACTGCCTTCCGTTACATATACCTGTTTGCTGCCTTCGTCGTCGGCTATTCTTCCCATGCGGTTGGCTACTCTCAGCAGTTCGGGGTATTCCTTTTGCAGTTTTACAATCTTTCGGATATTCTCGAAATCGATGGTATTCCACAATCCGTTCATCATGCTCCATGCCTGATAGAATTCCTCCTTATCCACTTGGTGCTCTTCCAGGTATTCCGGTATCTTGTTCAGGCTGGTTTTCAGTTTCTTTTCCAGAAAGTCTTTCTTGGCATCCAGATTCTTCTCTTTCTGTTCTTGCTGCTTCTGCTGAAAAGAATCTTCCCAGTCTTTCAGCATCTTTTCCCAAACGGTGGAATCGTGTTGTTTGTCTTTGTCCCCGAACATGTGTTCGTAGAATGGTTCATCGAAGGCATTCTCTTTATAGTCATCTTTGATTTTTCTCAGTAGGGCCTGCCATCCATCCCGTTTCTCTTTAATCCAGTTCAGGGCACTTTCCATTTCTCCAAGTTCGGATTGCGCTCTTTGCATCTGAAATTTCTCTTGTTCCAGAAACTGCCAGACAAACTGCGTGGTGATATCGTAGAATATGCGTGCACGAACTTCATCGCCCAACACCAGAACTCTGATGGACGGATCGTTCATGATGGCCAGCAGATAGAGAAGCAGGGGATCTTCCGTTTCACCGTATAGCGTCTTGGCGCATTCTCCCGTTTGTACGAACTTCTCGACTACCTTTACATAGAACTGGATATCATACTTCCTTTTGCTCAGCCCTGCCATATTGCTGCAAGTTGAATTGTAACTTTTCCTCTTCGATTTCTACGTTCCGCAGTTTTTTCAGCACTTCGTCCGAGTAACGGGTGATTAACTCTTTGTCAGCGGGGCTGACGAACAGATTGTCCGTGCATAAGGAGTTGGTAAGGGTAAGAAGCTGCTGAAAGAGCCGGTTCAGTTCATCCCGGTAATTGCGGGAGGTGATCTGGGGCAGTTTGTCGAACAGGCTTTGGGAAGTTTGTTCGGACTGGTGAGATGCTTTAGTCATTTTTTCTCCTTTATTCCTTTGCGTCATCGGATATCGCACACCATCTATTAACAGGTATTCTGTCCCCTCTCTGTACAGGTTCACCCGTTGCTGAACTGCGCCTGAGGGTGCTCCACCCGGATAACAACGGATAATTGAGCGTCCCGGATTCAACGGATCGGGATAGATAACGGCTTGTCTCGGAGCATTTTCTCTCTTCTGCTCTTTCAGTGCCAGATAGTCTACGGCGAAGATATAGGTATGACCTGTGCCATGTTCGGCTACATGATAGTAGAAGTAATCCGTAATTTCAAGGTCATTCTTGGGCGAGCAATTGTTTTTAAAATCTTCCAGCGCCTGGCGCACCCGGCTGATTCGTATATCACTCTTAATCGCTTCGGTGATTTCTTCCATTTTTTCAAGGCAGGAAGTGAACAGTTCACGGAGAACTAATTGATGAATGGACTCACACTCGTCTATCTCGTTCCATAGGCAATGGTATAAAGGCGGCAAATCTGCCGAATTCACCGCTGTACGTCCGTTGATGAAGGCTGAGGCTTTCAATAGTTGCACGATGTTCTTCCAGCGTCGGTCACTTATGTATACGTTTCGAACTGTGTCTTCATCATCCAGCGGAAGACGTTTCAATTGATGGCGGATATTCGTAATATAATGTAGTATTTCGGTGGATAGTGAAACCAGGTTTATCTGTCTGCGCCAGTCTGCATATTCTTCTTCACTGATTTGCAAATCTGCGGGTATGTTTATTTCTTTATCATTATCGTCGAGCAGCATGTTGTAGAAGGTCGCTTCATCTTTCACACAGGTGCAGATGATGCGTAGCAAAAATCGGTCCCACAATGCTTCGAGTCCTTCGCCGTGCGCGGGCAACTCGTTACTGGCGGCAATCAGAAGTTTAAGCGGTAGTTTGATTTCTCTGTCTCCGTTCCGATAGATTTTCTCATTGATGGCGGTGAGTAATGAATTCTGTATGGCAGGCCCTGCTTTCCATATCTCATCCAGGAATACTACACTTGCCGTAGGGAGATATCCTTCAATGGCACGTTCGTATTTATCGAATTCCTTGAGCCGGTTGATACTGATAGGTCCGAATATCTCGTCGGGAGTAGAAAAGCGTGACATCAGATATTCGAAAGCCTTTGCTCCCTTGAAGGCAGCCTTCAGTCTGCGTGCCACCATGGATTTGGCAACCCCCGGAGGACCCAGCAAAAGAACACTTTCGCCTGCCAGTGCAGCCAATAATGACAAGCCTAATTCCGTATCCTTCTCATAAACCCCTTGGTTGATGGCGGTTAATAGTTGTTGTATTCTGTTTCTGATGTCCATAATTCTGTTTCGTTACGCCCCCATTTTTAGAATGAGGCTTCAAATATATGAAATCTTTATACGGAATACTGACAATTATTTTGAATTATTGCAGATAAAAGGTTATCTTTGGTGCAGTATTTTCAAAATAACAGCATTTTATAAAAGGATATCTAAGTAAGAATGGACATGAGAAATGCTATGAAAAAAGAGAAAAAACACTGGTTACATTTCTACAACCGGATGTTGTCCGGCGGATTGGTTCTACTGGGATTTAGTGCATGTGACAGTATGGGAGACGCTCCTTGTGAGTATGGACAACCTCATTGCGACTTTGGCATTAAAGGCAAAGTGCAGGATGAATAACCTTTCTATACGCAGGCGTCTTGCTCTGGAGATAGCCCGGAAAATGAGAAATAACCTGAAGGAACTGCACCCTTTAAAGCAGCTCTTTTGGGAGTGTACTTTGCGCTGTAACCTGCATTGTAAGCATTGCGGTAGCGACTGCAAGCGAATGGCGACAGTGAAAGATATGCCTGCTGAGGATTTCCTGCGTACCATTGATGCAATTACCCCTTATGTAAATCCCAATAAAGTAAGTATTATTATTACCGGTGGCGAGCCTTTGATGCGGGAAGATCTGGAAGATGTCGGACTGGCTCTTTACCGCCGTGGTTATCCGTGGGGCATGGTCTCCAATGGGCTTAGTTTGACGAAAGGGCGTTTGCAACGTCTTATGGCTGCCGGACTCCACTCTATTACCATCAGTCTGGATGGTTTTTCTGAAGATCATAATTGGTTACGTGGGCATCCCGAGAGTTATCACAATGCTTGGGAAGCTATAAAAATGCTGGTACACGAACCTGAACTGACTTGGGATGTGGTGACTTGCGTAAACCGCCGTAATTATCCTTATCTGAACGAATTAAAAACTTCTCTTTATAAAATTGGCGTCCGCCATTGGCGCATGTTCACTATCTTCCCTGTGGGGCGTGCTGTCATGTATCCTGAGCTCCAGCTGACGGATGAAGAATTTACAGGACTCATGGATTTCATAAAGGATACTCGTAAGGAAGGCAAGATGCACCTGAGCTATGGATGTGAAGGTTTTCTGGGTAAGTATGAGGGAGAAGTGCGCGATAACTTTTTTGCCTGTAATGCCGGTGTAACCGTTGGCTCAATTCTGATAGACGGTTCCATATCCGCCTGCCCCAGCATACGGAGCGATTTCCATCAAGGAAATATCTATCAGGACGAATTCATGCAGGTATGGGAAGAGCGTTTCCAACCTTTCCGCAACCGCGACTGGATGAAAAAAGATGCATGTGGGGATTGTTCTTTCTTCCGTTATTGCGAGGGCAACGGGATGCATCTCCGTGATGAAAACGGTAATCTCCTGTTTTGTCATTCAAAGAGGCTGCTTACTTGAAACCCCCTCTCCCGATTACACTTCCATTTTTCTTTTCTTTTCCGATTGCAGGATTGCATAAAAGACGTATATTTGTCACATTGTATCCTGAACTTAAAGTGAACAGACTATGATAACAAACCAATTGCTTCGTCCTGCCAGTATTGTAGTGGTGGGAGCATCCAATAATGTGCACAAGCCGGGAGGCGCTATCCTGCGTAACCTTATTAATGGTGGTTATACCGGTGAACTTCGTGCCGTGAATCCGAAAGAGACAGAAGTACAAGGTGTAACAGCTTATGCCGATGTGAAGGACATCCCCGATACGGAACTTGCGATACTCGCTATTCCCGCACAGATGTGTCCTGATGCCGTAGAAGTGCTTGCTGCTGAGAAGCAGGTACGGGCGTTTATCATTTTTTCCGCCGGATTCGGTGAAGAGACACATGAGGGCGCTCTGCTGGAAGACCGTATTCTGGAAACGGTAAATAAGTACGGTGCCTCCCTGATAGGCCCGAACTGCATCGGACTGATGAATACCTGGCATCATAGTGTGTTCAGTCAACCCATTCCGCAATTGCATCCTCAAGGAGTCGATTTGATATCCAGCTCCGGTGCGACTGCCGTTTTCATTCTGGAAAGTGCCGTAACAAAAGGTTTGCAGTTCAATTCTGTCTGGTCTGTGGGGAATGCCAAGCAGATAGGTGTGGAAGATGTGCTGCAATATATGGACGAGAATTTCCAGGCAGATAAAGATTCTAAAATAAAACTGCTCTATATTGAAAGTATCGGTGACCCGGACCGTCTGTTGTTCCATGCATCCTCTCTGATAAAGAAAGGCTGTAAGATTGCTGCCATTAAGGCAGGTAGCAGTGAAAGTGGTAGCCGTGCAGCATCTTCGCATACAGGTGCCATTGCCAGTTCGGACTCGGCAGTGGAAGCTTTGTTCCGTAAGGCAGGTATTGTACGTTGCTATTCGCGCGAGGAACTGACGACGGTAGGCTGTATTTTCACCCTGCCGGAACTGAAAGGAAAGAATTTTGCCATCATTACCCATGCCGGAGGTCCGGGTGTTATGCTGACTGATGCGCTGAGTAAAGGCGGACTGAATGTGCCCAAGCTGGAAGGTCCGGTTGTGGACGAATTGAAAAGTAAGCTCTTCCCCGGTGCAGCTGTAGGAAATCCGATTGATATCCTGGCTACGGGAACTCCCGACCATCTGCGTCTTTGCCTGGAATATTGTGAAGAGAAATTCGATAATATTGATGCTGTTCTGGCTATCTTCGGGACACCGGGACTGGTTACCATGTTCGAGATGTATGACGTGTTGCATGAGAAGATGCAGACATGCAGTAAACCGATCTTCCCCATCCTTCCCTCCATCAATACTGCCGGAGCGGAAGTTGCCGCTTTCCTTGCTAAAGGCCATGTGAACTTTGCTGACGAGGTGACATTGGGTACCGCATTGTCGCGCATCATGAATGCTTCCCGGCCTGCCGCCAAAGAGATCGAACTCTTTGGTGTGGATGTGCCGCGTATTCGTCGTATTATAGACTCTATTCCCGAAGATGGATATATTCAGCCCCATTATGTGCAAGCATTGCTGCATGCTGCCGGCATTCCCATAGTTGAGGAATTTGTGTCGGCCAATAAAGACGAGGTGCTGGCTTTTGTCCGTCGCACGGGTTTCCCTGTAGTGGCAAAGGTGGTGGGACCTGTTCATAAATCCGACGTAGGCGGGGTGGTGCTTAATATCAAGGGAGAAGAGCATCTGGCGTTTGAATTTGAACGTATGATGCAGATTCCCGAAGTGACAGGTATCCTGATACAACCGATGCTGACGGGTACGGAACTTTTCGTAGGCGCCAAGTATGAAGAGAAATTCGGGCATGTAGTACTGTGTGGTTTGGGTGGTATTTTTGTGGAAGTGCTTAAGGACGTTTCTTCCGGTCTGGCACCGCTTTCGTATGAAGAGGCTTACTCCATGATCCATTCCCTTCGTGCTTACAAAATTATCAAGGGAACACGTGGACAAAAGGGGGTGAATGAAGATAAATTCGCCGAGATTATCGTGCGACTATCCACTTTGTTGCGTTTTGCAACGGAGATCAAGGAAATGGATATCAACCCGCTACTGGCAACGGAAAAATATGTGATTGCAGTAGATGCGCGTATCCGAATCGAAAAGAAATGAAACAACGTATTTTCCTTTTTCTCATCTGTCTGATACATGCTTTGGCGCTTTTTCCGAAAAGTGCGGATCGCTTTTTCAGCCAGTACAACTTTAAGTTTATCACTGAAAATGCAGGGCTGCCTTATAGCTTTGTAAGTGATATCTTTAAAGATTCCGGAGGGTACGTCTGGGTTTCCACACATTATGGTATAGGCAGATATGATGGTTACCAGTTCCTGAACTATGGTACACAAACGGAACCGATACGCTTAAAGAATGACTTTGTCCATAAGATTTGTGAAGATAACTTCCGGCGATTGTGGATTGCATCCGAAGGTGGAATAGATATCCTCGACCTGAATACTTATGCTTTGGTAAAACTCCCTGTTCCACCGGATAGTCCGCTGCAAAAGTTGCTGAATGAAAACGTCAGTACCATCTATAAAGACAGACAGGGAGATTTATGGATTTCCGGCAATAAAGAACTGTGGTGTATTGATTTGGACGATCAGGGAGATATAAAGACCTGGTATCGTCTGAAGAGCGAATACGAATCTCCCGTACATGCCATTCTTGATATAGGCTGGGCAGTTTGTGCAGGCATTGACAACCAGGTATATCGTGTCGAGAAGCAACCGGACCATCTCTTAAAGGCAGATATCTTGTCCGATAGTTTGGTTTCTTTCAGTGAAGATTGGCGGATTTCCTGTATGCAGGCGGATGGGGATGCTTTGTGGATTGGCTCTAACCGTGGTTTATTCAGATATAATCATGCCGAACGAAGTCTGAAGAGGTATCGCTACTCCACTCATCGTCCCGGAATGTTGAGCCAGGCCTATATAACGGATATCAAACTGACGGAACGGGGACACCTGATCGTATCTACCCTGAATGGACTGAATGTGTATAACAAAGATACGGATACTTTTTCATTCATCCGTCAGACCAGTGACCGGGGTGGAGTAACCATTAACTGTAATGCCATCAACTGCCTGTTCACCGATGGAGAGACCATCTGGCTGGGTACTGAAACCGGAGGCATCAACCTGCTTTCCCCGAAGCGCTTGCAAACAGAATTATGGACATGCGGCACTTCTGTCACAGAAACGGATACTCCTACACCTGTTAATGCCGTAGGTGAAGATAAAGACGGCAATCTTTGGATTGGATTAGTAGAACGTGGACTGATGAAATGGAATCAGGAGGAAAAGACTTGTGCCCATCATCTTTTTTCTCCTAACGATATAACTTCCATCAGTAATAACACTATTAACGGACTGCTGATTGACTCCGATAACCGTCTGTGGGCATATACCTGGGGTGTGGGCATCAACGAACTGAACCTGAATATTCCCAATAACCGTACCTTTAAGCGCTATACCCGTGAGAATATTCCCGAATTGGAAGGTGACTTTATCAATAGTGCCTGTGAAGATGTGATCAATCACGGAATATGGTTCGGCTCTACACGTGGAGTGCATTTCTACGATAAGCGGAAAGATACTTTCATCCGTGTATTATTCGATCAGTCGGATAATGAGTTCGAAGCGGTTCACGCCTTGCTGATTGATAGGGATAAGCGTTTGTGGGTGGGTACCACACAAGGTGTCTTCATTGTAGACCTTGCTTCTTTTGCCAAGTCGAACAAGCGCTTTGATTATAAATATCTTCGGTATAAACTGGATAATCCACAGTCAACACAACTGGAAAAGATTAATTGCATCTTGGAAGACAAGAATGGTACTATCTGGCTGGGTGGCAATGGAAGCGGACTGTATCGGTTGACGAGTGACAAGAATAATCACTTTGTCTTTAAAAACTATACCACACGTCACGGGTTGCCTAATAATACAATTATCGGTATGGCTGAAGACGGGAAGGGAAACTTGTGGCTGACTACGAATGATGGAGTGTCCCGTCTGAATATCCAGTCGATGACATTCAGTAACTACACGCAGGCTGATGGCCTGCCGGCTACTCAGTTCTACTGGAACGGCATCCATTATTCGCCAAAGCACGACTTTATCTATATGGCTACCATAGACGGACTGGTTATTATTCATTCTGATAATGAAACTTCGCCGTCTGCGGATTCGCATGTGAAACTCTCTTCACTGGCGATTGGAGGAAATATTATCTATCCTTCCAGTGGTGATTATCTGCAAAAGGATATCACCCTTGCCTCCGGTATTTTCCTGCATGAAAGGGAGAACCGTTTCTCCGTAGGATTTACCACACAGAATTATGGAAACAGCAGCCGTATTCGCTTTGCCTATCGTCTGGAGGGATACGAGGAAGAGTGGAATGAAACTCAACCGGGTGATTGTATGGCAAGATATGCAGCTGTCCCGTCGGGGAACTACACTCTGCAAGTGCGTGCGACGGATGAGTTGGGGCGTTGGTCGGATGAAATAACCGACATAGAAGTGGGGATCACTCCTTATTTCTATAAATCCATTGGATTCTATCTGCTTCTTGTCGTAGTTATTTGCCTTGCTATTTATTTATTCTATAAGCGGAAGATGCGGAGTTATCGTGAACAGAAAGCGCGATTGGAAAAAGAAGTGGAACTGCGCACGCAGGAACTGGCTGTCCAGAACAAACAATTGGAAAACATGGCTCAACACGTAAAGGAGATTACGGAAGAGAAGATTGCTTTCTTTACGAACATCACTCATGAATTCCGTACTCCGGTTACACTGATTCATGGCCCCATTGAACATGCTTTAAAGGAGACGCAGGATGAGGCTGTAAAGGCACAGTTGCAGATAGCCGAGCGAAATTCACGGTATTTGCTTTCCCTGGTCAATGAACTGATGGACTTCCGGAAACTGGACATAGACAAGGTGGTGCTGGATAAGCGTTCCTCGAATTTTATCGAGTTTTTGTCTGAGTTGCTGATACCTTTCAGAGTCTTTGCCAAGGAAAGGCATATCGACATATGTACTTATTTCCGTTTGGAGAATCCCTTTCTGATGATCGATACGGGATATATGCGCAAGGTGTTGGTGAATCTGGTTTCGAATGCTATTAAGTTTACACCGGATAACGGTCGTATTGACATATTTGTGGCGTCTGTCAGAGGAAAGAACGGGGAGAAACTACTCTATATGAATGTATGCGATACGGGACATGGCCTTGTGGCGGAAGATCTGGAAAAGATTTTCGACCGCTTTTACCAGTCTAAGAAGAGTACCAAATATCCGGTTTACGGGCAGAGCGGCACAGGTATCGGTCTTTTCCTGTGCAAGCGGATTGTGTACTTGCATGGCGGAGAAATCTTTGCCCGCAATAATCACAGGCAGGGGGCTTCGTTCCGTATGTTTATGCCATTGATTCCCGGAGTGCGGGTAGAAACGAACGGAGAAGTTGTGGTACAGCCCAACAATGTATATCTGCCCGATACCTTACAACCGGAGGACACTCAGAAGAAAGAGACTATCCTGATTGTGGAAGATAATAAAGATATGCGTTCGTACATCCGCACGCTGCTTGTGGGTAATTATCGTTTGTTTGAGGCAGGTGACGGGCAGGAGGCTCTTGAAATCGTTCAGAAACATACCGTCGACTTAATAGTCAGTGATTTGATGATGCCTGTGATGGATGGTATGGAGTTGTCCCGCCGTATCAAGGAGAATCTGGCGACTTCGCACATTCCTTTCCTGATGCTTACGGCGCTTCGCTCGGACGTACAAGAGAAAAGAAGTTTTGAAATAGGCGTGGACGAGTATCTTTGCAAACCTTTTGATGAAGAAGTGCTCCGGCTTCGTATCCGTAATATACTGAGTCTGCGAAGGAAGTATAAGAAGATGTTCTCATCCAGCAGTAATGTGGAAGAGCTGCATGTAAAGGAAGAATCGCGAGACAAGACATTCATTACGAATGCAGTCAACCTGATGAAGGAACACTATGCCGATGCGGAATATAACCTGGAACGCTTTGTACGCGACATGGGCTACAGCAAGACATTGGTCAACAAGAAAATGCAGGATCTGACGGGACAGCCCATCGGGCAGTTTATGAAGAACTACCGTCTGAACGTGGCGCAACGGATGATACAGGAGGGCTCGGGAGATGTGAATGTCTCCGAAATAGCCTATGCTGTAGGATTCAACGATCCTAAATATTTTACGAAGTGTTTCAAAGAGTTCTTCGGATATTTGCCGAGCTCGAAGCTGGGGAAGAAGTGAGTTTACTATATTCGCCCCAAACTTTTCTATTTTCTCCTTACATAAAAAAATAAACGCCTACTTTTGCACATCACCCAGAAGAATGAATACCATGAAAATCAAACTCAGTTTACTCATCTTGTTAGTAGTAGGTTTATCCGTTCAGTTATCTGCCAACCCTATAAATGGTTTGCTCGAAAGAATTGATAAGGGAGCATCGAAGAAATTTGTTATCGAATTCAAGAAAGGTGCGGATGATTTTTTCGAACTGGACCAGAAAGGGACTAAAGTCGTAGTCCGGGGTAATAACTATGTGAATATAGCGACAGGTATCAACTGGTATCTGAAATATTATGCCGGTATCCAACTGTCATGGAATGGTATGCAGGCGAAACTGCCGCAGGCACTTCCTCCCGTCCCCCGGAAAGAGCGTCACGAAACATCTCTCTCACTCCGTTACGATTTTAACTACTGTACCTATTCCTACACCATGGCCTTTTGGGATTGGGAACGCTGGGAGAAAGAAATAGACTGGATGGCTCTGCATGGTATCAATCTCCCTTTGGCAGCCGTAGGCCAGGAATGTATCTGGTTCAATATGCTTCAAAAACTGGAATATTCTAAAGATGAAATTAACCGGTTCATTGCCGGTCCTGCTTTTCTTGCCTGGTGGGCAATGAATAATTTGGAAGGATGGGGCGGACCTAATCCGGATTCCTGGTATGTACAGCAGGAAGCTTTGCAGAAGAAAATTCTGAAGCGTATGCGCGAATATGGCATTAAACCTGTGTTTCCGGGATATTCAGGTATGGTTCCCCATGATGCTGATGAGAAGTTGGGACTGAACCTGACCAAGTCTGATTTATGGAACGGTTTTACCCGTCCTGCTTTCCTGCAACCTACCGATGGCCGCTTTGCCGAGATTGCCGATTTATATTATCAGGAACAGGAGAAGCTTTTCGGCAAGGCTGATTATTATTCTATGGACCCTTTTCATGAAGCCGAGAATGCTGCTTCAGTAGATTTCGATGCGGCCGGGAAAGCTATTATGGCGGCTATGAAAAAAGTGAATCCGAAAGCCACCTGGGTAGTGCAGGGCTGGACAGAGAACCCTCGTCCCGAGATGATAAAGAATATGCAGAATGGAGATCTGCTGATACTGGACCTGTTCAGTGAATGTCGTCCTATGTGGGGAATCCCTTCCATCTGGAAGCGTGACAAGGGTTATGAACAACACAACTGGCTGTTCTGTATGCTGCTCAATTTCGGTGGAAATGTGGGATTGCACGGTCGCATGGACCAGCTACTCGATAACTTCTACCTGACTAAGAACAATCCGTTAGCAGTTCATCTGAAAGGAATCGGTCTGACCATGGAAGGTGCAGAGAATAACCCCATGATGTTTGAACTGATGTGCGAACTTCCTTGGCGATCGGAGAAATTCACGAAAGAGGAATGGCTGAAAGATTATCTCTTTGCCCGTTACGGTGTAAGAGACGAGAAGATAGAAAAAGCATGGACTTTGCTTGCCAATACCATTTATAACTGCCCTTTCGGAAACAACCAACAAGGCCCTCATGAGTCTATTTTCTGCGGACGTCCTTCGCTGAATAACTTCCAGGCTTCGAGCTGGTCGAAGATGAAGAACTATTATGATCCTACCGTTACGGAAGAAGCTGCACGGCTGATGGTGGAAGTAGCCGATAAATATCGTGGTAATAATAACTTTGAATATGACCTGGTAGACATTGTACGACAGTCTCTTTCCGATAAAGGACGTATTGTTTATAACCGGACCATTGCTGACTTCAAGAGCTTTGATAAACGCAGTTTTGCCCGTGACTCCCGGAAATTCCTGGATATATTGCTGTCGCAGGATAAATTGCTGGGTACACGTAGTGAATTCCGTGTAGGCCGTTGGATAGAGCAGGCACGCAATTTGGGGACTACTCCCGAAGAAAAAGACCTGTACGAGTGGAATGCCCGCGTGCAGATAACCACTTGGGGCAATCGTGTTTGCGCTGATGACGGTGGTCTGCGCGACTATGCCCATAAGGAATGGAACGGTATTCTGCGCGATTTCTATTATAAACGTTGGGCAGCCTACTGGCAAACTCTTCAGGATCAACTGGATGGTAAACCCGAAGTTAAGCTGGATTATTATGCGATGGAAGAACCCTGGACACTGGCAAAGAATCCGTATGGTTCGGCTCCCGAAGGAAGTTGTGTGGATGTGGCGAAAGAAGTCTTTTTTCAATTGACAAATGACAATTAGGCTGTGCAATGATAGCTTATAAATTGAATCTATGATATATGCAAATAGAATCCCCCAAACACCCTACAGATAATTGTCAATTGTCAACTGTCAATTGTCAATTGAGAAAGCGTCTGCTTTCTCTCGATGTGCTGCGCGGAATTACTGTCGTCGGTATGATTCTCGTCAATAATTCCGGTGGGAAGTTATCTTATGATTCTTTGCAACATTCTGCATGGAATGGGCTGACTCTTTGTGATCTGGTATTTCCGTTCTTTTTGTTCATCATGGGAATTTCCACTTATATTGCTTTGAGCAAGTTCCATTTTCAAGCATCTGGTTCAGTGGTCCGTAAGATACTGAAACGTACTCTTGTCATTCTATGCATCGGCTGGGCTATTCACTGGTTTCACTTTATTTGTGATGGAGATTTCTTTCCTTTTGCCCATCTTCGGCTTACGGGAGTTCTGCCGCGTATAGCCTTGTGCTATTGTGTAGTTTCCTTTGTAGCCTTGTATGTCAATCATAAATATATCGGCTGGATCATTGGTTTCCTTGTCGCCGGATATGCCGTATTGCTTTATATAGGCAACGGATATGCACCGGATGATACAAACCTTCTGGCTATCATAGACCGGAATGTATTAGGTGCAGACCACCTTTATCATAAAAGCCCGATAGATCCGGAAGGACTTACCAGTACCCTTTCTGCCATCGCTCATACATTGATCGGCTTCTGTTGTGGGAAAATCATCCTGGCTAAGGAAGCTTTGGAACAGAAAACACTGAAATTGTTTGTTGCAGGCTTTATTCTGATGGCGTGCGGTTTTTTGCTGACAGAGGCTTTGCCGTTGAATAAGCGTATCTGGTCGCCTACATTTGTGTTAGTCACTTGTGGATTGGCAGCCATGCTTCAGTCTGTGCTGATTTATTTCATTGATATGAAGGAAAAGAAGAACTGGTGTCGTTTCTTTGAAATATTCGGTGTTAACCCTTTGTTTCTCTACGTACTCAGCGAGGTAGCGGCTATTGTCATTGGCGCCACCGGAAGTAAGCCGGTTATTTACGAAGGGGTACATTTTCTGATAACCGATCCTTATCTGGCATCTGCCGTTTACGCCCTTGCCTTTACCCTGCTGATGGGAGCGTGCGGCTATCCATTGTATAAAAAGAAAATCTATATAAAAATATAATAATGATTAGACGAACAATCTATACATGCTATTCCCTGTTACTGGCAACTGTGTTGCCGCCGGGTACTACTTCGTGTACCAGTCGTTGTGGGACTATTGACGAGTCGCGATTGTCCTATATCGATACTCGTGTAGGTACCGCCCCCAGTGCGACCCATACAGCGGGGTTGTTTGGCAGGGATACGGAAGAATACGGGCAAACCCTTCCGGCGGTACTCGAACCCAACGGAATGAACTTCTGGACTGCACAGACGCGGGACACGGAGGAGAAATGCATAGCACCCTATTATTACGCGGATACTCTGCTACAAGGCTTTCGTAATTCCCACTGGATTGTGGGCGGATGTACGCAGGACTACGGTTCTATGACGCTGATGCCGCTCTTCGGTAAATTGCGTTGCCAGCCGGAAGCACGTTCCACCCGTTTCTCCCATGAGAAAGAAACGGCAACACCGGCTTATTATACGGTTTCTCTGCCGGATGAGAATATCTATGCCGAAATGACGGGGCGTTCGCGTTCCGCAATTTTCCGTTTCACTTATAACAAAGCGGGAAAAGGTTATCTGGTGGTAAACCCTAACAGTGATGAAGGCCAGGGGTATATCTGCATCGATACCCTTAACAATCAGATTTACGGATATAATCCTGTTCACCGCATTTATCAGGGTTGGGGAAAATCGGCAGGATATAGCGGATATTTCATCGTTCAGTTCCAAAAGAAGTTGACGGATTACGGTGTGTTCAGGGGAGATTCTTTGTCTCCCGGTGTCATTCAGATAGGAGATGCGGCGCAGATAGGTGCCTATGTGGAGTTTGATGTGACCGAGGGTGAAGAGGTATTGGTGAAAGCTGCTTCCTCCTTTACCGACCGGGATGGTGCTTTGAAGAACCTGAAAGCTGAAATCCCTCATTGGGACTTTGGACAGACTTGCACAGAGCTAAGACAGATGTGGGAGAAACACCTCTCCGCCATTGATGTAGAGACCGAACGACTTGCAGACAAGGAAATGTTTTACGGTGCTTTCTATCGTGCCTCTTTTCTGCCGCATACATTCAATGATATAGATGGCCGTTATCCCTCTTTTGCGAATGGCACTCCGATATGCCAACTTCCTGAAGGAGAAACGTATTATGAGGATTATAGTATGTGGGATACCTACCGTGCCCTGCATCCGATGATCAATCTGCTTTTTCCGACAAAGGGGGGAGATATGATGCAATCTCTGGTGCATAAATATGAACAAGGTGGTTGGTTGCCCATCTTTCCTTGTTGGAATAGCTATACTGCCGCTATGATAGGCGATCATTGTATCTCCGCCATCAGCGATGCATACTGTAAGGGGATTCGCAATTTCGATGTGGACAAGGCTTATGAAGGAATGCGTAAGAATGCCTTTGAAACTCCTTCCAACCTTAATGAATATAAAAACGGTATGGGGCGTCGCGCTCTGACCTCTTATCTGGAGTACGGATATATTCCTCTTGAAGACGGTGTACCCGACGCTTTTCATACACAAGAACAGGTATCACGTACCTTGGAATATGCTTATGATGACTTTGCCCTTGCACAGATGGCAAAAGCTTTGGGTAAGACGGATGATTACCAGGCATTGATACGGCGTGCTGCCAATTATCGCAATGTGATAGATCCCTGTACGGGATATGCCCAGGGGCGCCATGCCGATGGTACTTTCCTGAATGATGCGAATGCTTTTAATTTTGCCCGTTTTATTACTGAAGGTGCTCCTTGTCACTATACCTGGTACGTGCCGCAAGATCCATACGGACTGATGGAAAGTATGGGAGGGAAAGATAAGTATGTAGCCAAGTTGGATTCCATGTTCAGTGAACAACGTTACTGGCATGGAAACGAGCCTTGTCATCAGGTTGCTTATATGTTCAATTATGCAGGTGAACCCTGGAAGACTCAGCGTGCCGTCCGCCACGTTATGGAAACGGAATATCTGAATGAACCGGGCGGACTTTCCGGTAATGACGATGCCGGACAGATGTCGGCCTGGTACATGTTTGCCGCTATGGGATTCTATCCGGTGTGTCCCGGTACTCCGTATTATATACTTGCCAGCCCCTCATTCCCCAGTTTCACGCTGAATCTTGAGAGTGGAAAGAAGTTCACTGTGAAAGCCCGTAACGCATCGCAGAAGAATATATATATTCAGTCGGCAACGCTGAACGGGGAACCTTATACGCGTAATTACATTACCCATCAGGATATAGTGAACGGTGGTGTGATGGAGTTTGTGATGGGGGATGAACCGAATAAGGAGTGGGGAACGGCAGCGGAAGACTGTCCGCCAAGAGTAATGTAGTTTAATTTTAGAAAGATATACTTATATGAGAGCAAAAGCATTTTTGTTTGCCTTGTGCAGCATCTTGCTGTTAGAGGCATGCGGCACTCCGAAAACCGGAGGGACTATTTATAATATTATGGACTACGGAGCCAAAGGTGATGGTGTCACCGATGACGCCGCGGCCATACAAGCGGCTATCGATCAGTGTTCCAAGTCGGGTGGCGGAACGGTACTGGTTCCGGCAGGGCGTACTTTCATGTGCAGCCCTTTCCATCTGGCCTCATTTGTAGAACTGCATCTGGAACCCAATTCCTGTCTGCTTGCCAATCCTGATGAGGCTGCCTATACACTGAGTGCTTTCCGTGATAATCGTGGTGAAGGCATGATGTGGATTTATGGTCAAGATCTGAAGGAGGTATCCATCACCGGAACAGGAGCCATAGATGGAAACGGTGTCTCCTTTATGGGTAAGGAACTGGAAGACTCTTATGAACTGAAACCGGTGACCGACTTTGATCCCCGTCCGCATGTACTGACGCTTATCAATATAGAGAAAACAGTAATCCGTGATGTGACAATCCGCAACAGTGCCTATTGGACGGTTCATCTCATCGGTTGCAACGATGTCTCCATCGATGGCATCTCTATCCTGAATAACTTGAAAATACGCAACGGTGACGGCATCGATGTAGACCATTCCAAGAATGTGCGTATAGCCAATTGCCATATCGAATCGGGTGATGACTGCATCTGTCTGAAGAATCGTCGTGAGTTTGAAGAATACGGTTCGTGCGAAGACATAGTTGTGACCAACTGTACTATGGTTTCCCGTTCCTGTGCCATCAAGATCGGTTCGGAAAATATGGATAAGATTAATAATGTACTGTTCAATAACTGTATCATCAAGAATAGTAACCGTGGCATCGGCATTCAGAACCGGGATGAAGGAACGGTTACCAATGTGATTTTCTCCAATATGATTGTGGATTGCATGTTCTTCTCTGATGTCTGGTGGGGAAAGGCGGAACCTATTTACGTGACTTCCTATCCGCGTGCCGTAGGCAATCATAAGGATGCCGGCTGGCGTTTCCCGAAGGGAGCTACCGAAGGACGTTGCGGAGAGGTGAGCCGTATTTACTTCACAAATATCAAATGCACCAGCGAGAACGGCATCTTTGTAGGTGGGGATACACAAGACAAAGTGAATCATATCTACTTTGAAGACGTAGACCTGCTATTGCAAAAGCGTACGGCTTATGAGGGTGGTATCTATGATAAACGTCCGTGTGTGGGCGAAGGATTTATCCATGATAAGACGTATGGTTTTTATATCGATACGGCATCTGATATTCTGATAGATGATTGCACCGTTACTTGGGGAGATATCCGTCCCGATCAGGCAGCAGAAGGCATTGGACAGAGGGATGTTCGTAATCTGAAAATAAAGGAATAAAAGAGTGATAAGGTGATAGGGTGATAAAGCGATAAGGTGATAAGGTAGCCGCGCTATATATCACAGGGTACTATCCCGCTATCACTCTACCACTTTATCACCTTATCACCTTATTACCTTATTACCTTATCACACTTTATTTATAACTTAAATTCGTCACGAAGATGAGACAAAGCATAATTTTTATCTTGTATTTGCTGTGTACTTTCACTGCTCGTTCCCAGTCTGTATTAACTCCGGAGCAGGCAGGAAGTATTTATTATGCTTATCCTGCTCCTCCATCCACCTATACCTCTGCTCCTGCTGGTTATGAGCCTTTCTACATCAGCCACTACGGTCGTCACGGTTCCCGCTGGATGACGGCGGATGAGCGTTATACGGAAGTTATCTGCGTCTTTGATTCCCTTTATCAATGTTCCGAACTGACTCCCCTTGGCGTGGATGTCCGCAAACGTCTGCATAAGGTTTGGGAAGATGCCCGCGGATGTAGTGGAAGTATCACCCCACTTGGCGAGCGCCAGCACCGTGAGATAGCCGAACGGATGTATCGCAATTTTCCGCAAGTATTTCGGGGTGGTGCTTTCATTGACGCCCGCTCATCCACTTCCCTGCGTTGTGCCATGAGTATGAGTTATTTCACCGAACGCCTGAAAGAACTGAATCCTGGCCTGCAAGTAAACCGTAGAGCTTACCATCGATATATGGATTATATCGCCTATACATCCCCCGAAGGTGAGAAATTTGCTTCTGAGAAGGCTCCATGGAGGCGTGGCTTCAGAGAGTTTGAAAAAAAGAACGTCCGTCCCGAACGCCTGATGGCCTCCCTGTTTGTGAAGCCTGAAGCGATAACCGACCAAGACGCCATGATGCGCAGCCTTTATTGGATTGCCGCTGATATGCAGAATGTTGAGTTGGATTTGTCTTTCTATGATATCTTTGAATATGAGGAATTAGTAGGAGTCTGGAAGACAGTGAATGCCCGCATGTATGTTTGCAATGCTGCTGCTCCGCTCAATGGCGGCCTGATGCCTCGTTGTGCCGTACCTTTGCTGCGTAATATCCTGGAAAGTGCGGATGCCGCCATAGAGAAAGGAACCCCTGCGGCCGATCTCCGTTTCGGACATGATACCCATCTCATTCGTCTGCTTGCTTTGATGCAGATAGAAGGATGTAGTAATCAGGAGGTGGATATGGAGAAGTTTCACCTTGCCTGGCAAGATTACCGGGTTTCTCCTATGGGAGCTAATCTTCAATTGATTTTCTATCGCGATAAGAAGAATGATATACTGGTGAAATTTCTGTTGAACGAGTGTGAAGTGACACTGCCGTTGAAGGGCAAAATGGTTCCTTATTATTCATGGAAAGAGGTTGAAACTTTCCTGGCGGAGGTAATAGGAAAAGAATAGCCGTAAAGTGAGAATATATAACGGATTTCCACCCGATCATCAGCGTTTATAGAGCAATCAACTCCTGTTTTGACTAAAAGTTGTATTTTTATCCTAATATAAATACGACTTGTGCAAAAAATACATATCTTTGTATTAGAGAATATGCTTTTACTTCAAAGTAACGGGCAATAAGAGAGTCATTTAACATAAAAACAGGAAGCGTATGAATAGAATTCTTAAGTTGGGACTTTTAAGTGTCATTGTAGGCGCCTTGTATTCTTGTAGTTCCGATAGTCTATACGATCCGGACAAAGCAGGAGATGTGAAGCTTGCTCAGTATGAAGCAGCTTTTGTAGGAAAGTATGGAGCAATTGCTCCTAATCAGAATTGGGGATTTGGAGGGGCGACAACACGTAGTTCCAATCCTAATAGCAATCAATGGAAAGATTTCGTGGAAGTTCCCTCAAGTGATGATCTTACTTCCGAGAAAATAAACAAAATTGTAGAGCTTTTCAAAGATCCTTCAAAGGCCACTGTTATAGAGAATGTGAATTGGTCGGATTTCTTTGTTCAGCATGTCTACTATGGAAATAAGGACAACATGAATCAATTTGCTGTACATAAGGAGAAGAATGGGACTCCGGATGAAGTTTACAATTTCAATAAATCAGCCGGAAATATCATGTTCATGTATGACAGCGGTACAAGTTCATTCAGCTATGTAGGTGAAGGAGGGCGCAGATACGATGAGCATAAAATAATATTTTATGAGGGAGATTATTATGTTGGACTTGATTTTGAGTGCTATATGAATCAAAACACTCCACCGGATGGAGATTATAGCGATTGGATCGTACGAATTGTTCCGGCTAAATATATAAAAGCCCAAAGAATCATGGCGGAAGACCTTACAGTATCTGGTGGAGATTTCGATTTCAATGATGTTGTATTTGATGCCGTAACCGTGAATGGTGCGACTGTGGTGACCTTACAGGCAGCCGGTGGTACAATGCCTTTGTATATTGAAGACAATGAAGTACACGAACTGTTTGGTGTTTCTCAATCTACAATGGTGAATACTTATGACAAACAGGCAAAAGCTCCGGTAATATTCCGACTGAAGAACAGATATAGCGATATAAAAGATATACCCGTTCGCGTGAATGATGTGATGTTGCCGGCAGAAGTGGGGAAAGCTCCAGGGAAATTGTGCTGTCCGACTACCTGTGAGTGGACTGATGAACGGCAGAACATTGAAACCAAGTATCTGAACTTCCAGGCGGCAGTGGAAAACGGTAACATCAATTGGTGGGAGTAATCAGTTATTCTGCTATTTCTTGTGATAGAATAGAAAGCTAATATATTTCCCATTCAACCCGGATGCTGATCCGGTTGAATGGGAAATTTGTTTTGATGATAGTTATTCCTGCTTCATTACTTTTCCATAAATCACCTGTTTTCCCGCCCCGTAGCGCATCAACAGCCCGTTGTCGATAAAGCCATTCAGCTCTTTCAGAGCCCGTTGTTTGTCGCATCCCGTCAGTCGGCAGTAGTCGGCACGGGTAAGGCAGGGATATTTTGCCAGATGGGCGTTGATTATTTCCAGGCATTTTTCCATATCACGTTCTCCTTTTGGGGGACGGGTAAAGGATTCACCGCGTTCCGGCTTTATTTTCCACCGTACTTCTTTCTTGAACAGGCTGCCCGGTCGGTAGTTGATGTTCTTTAATTTAATGGACTGTGCATGCACATCTTTTTTCTTCATCACAGGAGGCCCCTGTAAGGACACGGAGAAGTAGCCCATGTCTCCCATCTCCACAATCCACCCATCGGCAAGCAAATCTCTCAATTCATCCTGGAAAGACTGCATAGCGCCTACAAGCAGGCTGCGGCTCAAACCAGTGAATTTGTGGACACGGTCCAGAAATTCATCCTGGCCAATGGTTCCCCTGAAAACGACACGGGGGTGAAGCGGTTGCTGTTCGCCTGTCTGCTGTATGTCGGGCGTTTCGTAAAGGTCGTACTGTAAGCTCATAATTGTGATTGTTTTAGTTAGGCATTCTGATGTATCCCGCTGCCTGCCGGGATGCGGCTCATCCGCTATTTTGATTTCATTTAACTATAGTGTTCCTTTCGTATAACTATAGTTATCCGTAAGGATGACTATAGTATACTTTGCGAATAATTATAGTTAAATGAACTGGCATTAGGCAACAAAGGTAATAAGATTAGGCAGAAAAAGAAATAAAAGTAGTAGGGATTATTTTTTGAGGGGGAAAACAGGTTAATGAGTTGGAGAATAATGGATATAACAAGATATTATACCAAAACATATGTGACAAAGATGTGTCAGACAGACATTGGAATATACATCAAATATACATCGATTCTCCTTTTTGACTACATCTTTATTTTCTCATCTAAAATGTAATATATTGTTTTATAGCGTATTGCTGAAATGGGGCTTTTGCTCTACTCGCTTGTTGAATAAAAAGGGGATATATGGTGTCTATATATTGTTTACCTTTGTTGAAAATTGTTTAACTTTAAGAAGCTATGAAAGATAAATTGCTAGAATATTCATTCTATTTTCTTATGGTAGTGTTGCTGCCTGTTCTTTGTCTCTGTCACGGCACTCCATACTTTGTTGTGTTCTGCCTGTCTGTTCCCCTTTTCTATTGGTTTCAGCGCAAAAGTGCCCAATTCATCGAAGAAAAGGAGAGTAGAATTGCAAATCTGGAAAGTGAATTGCTGGACATCAAGCAGATGAAAAATGCCTTGGAAGAACAGCTTTGGAAGCAAAAGGAAATTCTGCTTTGTACGAATAATCAAGTAGAAATGGAGTTGGACGCACATGAACAAGCCCGGTTGGCTCTTTTTGATTCGGATATTCATAAATTGTTTAGAGAGCAGACCTGCTCCGATGGTAAAACTACAATAACTACTCATCATTGGAAACAGCTGGATTCGGCTATAAATAATGCATATAAAGGTTTCTCAGAGAAATTACACAAGATTCGTGATCTTAGTGAGCATGAGTTTCATATCTGTCTATTGATTAAAATCGATATTCCTCCTGTTGGCATGGCTAAATTGACAAATCATACTAAGGCATCCATCTCAGCAACACGCAGGAGGTTATATGAAAAAATATTTTGGGAAGATGGCAGTCCTCAGAAACTGGATGAGTTTATAAGGTCACTTTGATTATGTTATTCACTTATAGTGTGTTATGTGCTAATTGTTAACTCGGCTGTAAACTCTCTGAATGTTTAAAATAAAAATGTCAACTTTTTGTTGACTTAGAAAATAGGATAAGCAGACAAACATGTTTTCCTTTGTCAGTAAATTATTAATAGAAAAAACAGAAAGCTATGTTGCGACTCATTTCAACCATTATACTTTGTGGAGTGCTTTGTAGTACTTTTATAAATTATGGAGCAAATGATTGTTTCTTCCTGCTCTTCCCTTTTGCGGTAAGTGTGGGGATAGCGGGTTTGTTGGCATTCGCATTGTCGGTGATGAAAGGGAATCGTTTCCGGTTTACTTTGTCGGATGGACTGATTACTGGCGGGGTTACTTATTATCTGATAAGGTATGATTATCAACTGCATTTAGCCGATTGGAAGATGATTTATGCTACCTTGCTATTACTGTTATGGTATATAGCACGGATTATTTTTTCCTCTTCGCAGGTATCAAAGAAGATGGTATCGGTGGGAATTGTCGGAATCGGTTGTCTGTTGGCAGGTTGGGGGCTGTTACAACTTTATGGTTTTTGCCATTCCAACCATTTCCTATATCGCATCACCGGACCGTTTTTCAACCCAGGACCTTATTCGGGCTATCTGGCAATGCTGCTTCCTGTCTGTTTACACTATTTATTGTTGTCCAAAGGTTGGCAGCGCTATTGTTGGTGGGGAGCATTTGCCCTGATGCTTTGCATTATTCCTGCCGCCATGAGCCGTTCGGCATGGCTGGCGATGGTTGTCAGTCTGTTGTGGGTGTTGAGCATACATAAGGGTTGGTGGGCAATGTTTAGAGACTGTGCAAGACAAACGCCTCGTAAAGTGGCCGGATATACAGCTTCAGTCTGCATTCTTGTAGCGTTGACTTGCGTATTGCTTTTCCATCTGAAAGCGGATTCGGCACGAGGTAGACTTTTCATCTGGAAAAATACTTGTACCGCCATAGCGGAACGACCGTTCATAGGCTATGGCCCTGGTAGTTTTCAGATGATATATGGTAAAGCGCAGGCAATTTATTTTGCGGTAGGTAATGGAACAGTGGAAGAAAAGAGGGTTGCAGGCTACGCTGAATATGCTTTTAATGAATATCTGCAATCTTTGGTGGAAGGTGGCGGCATATTGCTGTTGTTAATTCTATGTTTTGGTATATCAGTCTTCAGACAAGGGCTTGCTTATAAGCGATACGGTTTTTGTGGTGCATTGTTCTCGCTGGCGGTATTCGCCTTTTCCTCTTATCCTTTGCAAATACTTCCTTTTGGCATAGCGGGTGTTGTGTTTTCAGCGGCATGCATGTCAAGGGAAGAAAAAGGAGTGCAGACAGGAAAAAAAAGAAATTTATTGGCACTGATTCTTTCGGTACTGCTCTGTGGCGGTGTTGGAGCAGGTATCTGCAAACTACGCAATTTGGATGAACTTGGTGAACGATGGTATAATGCTAACACACTGTTCTATAGTCAAATTTATGACGCAGCTTCCAAAGGTTACGAACATCTTTATTCCTGTTTGAATTATCATCCGGAATTTCTGATGAGTTATGCCGGTTCGCTTCATTCCGAAGGCAAATCTCTGGAAGCTTGCAAAATATTGGAGCGGGCAAAACAGGTAAGTTGTAACTCTGAGGTTTGGAATGTACAGGGACGCTATTATCAGTCAGCTGGTTATTATCGGTCAGCGGAATACTGTTTTAAACGATCCTTGTGTTTGGCTCCGGAGCGTCTTTATCCTTATTATTTGTTGGCAAAGCTTTATGCCGAACCTAAGTTTTTGAATCAAGAAAAAGCGAGGCAAATGGCTACCATGGTCATGACCAAATCTCCCAAGGTGCATTCTAAGGCTGTTGATGAGATGAGGAAAGAAATGAAGCTGTTGCTAAGTCGTTATAAACAAACTAATTATTAATTTAAATTTAGAGAGATTATGAAGAAGAATCTGAAATTGATCGTGTTTACGGTCGTGCTGTGCGCGGTATCTGCGCTGAATGTAAAAGTGGTGTTGGACACAGAACACTCCGGTGATTTGGCGATGACATCATTGGCGGCAATTGGCGAGGGTAATTCGGGGGAAAGCAAACCTGGTGAAGGCAATTCTGGTGAAGGTGGAAGTGGTGAAGGTGGTTCGGGAGGAATATCATGGAATTGTACTACAATAACAACAGATGTTTATTGTCAAACAGGACATTGCCAATCGTGTGGTCGGGAGCATATTGTTTCGAAATGGGAAACAAAAGATTGTAATAGAGGGGCATTGAGCTTTTGCTATCCTGGATATGTAACTACATATTATACTTGCAGGGGAGAAGTCGACAGTACAACTAATATGACTAGTATGTCTACTTGTTCAGTTTTTTAACAATGAATAGAATCTATTTATTTTGCATAATGCTATTGGTATTATCATGCAATAGAAAACCCAGTGGGGGAGACAGCCTAAAGCTGTCTCCTGTAATGAAGAATGATAGTTTATTTATTGTAAACATAGATACGGCACAAGAACTGAAATTCCTAAAGTTATCGGATTTGTTTTCTCATGTTCGTTATATTCCTTTAGAAACAAATGCTGCTTCATTGATTGGACGTATTACGCAGCTATGTACCCAAGGAGATACGATTTTTATTCTAGATGCGGCTATCACCAAGAAAGTACAAGCCTTTCATAAAGATGGTAGACATATATCTACAGTTGGTGCACGGGGCGAGGGACCTGAAGAATATAGGTCACCTTCTTCTATCGGTATAGATGGCGATTTTTTATATCTTTATGATGTAGAAACTAAACGATTGCAGTTTTATGATATTAAGACACTGTGCTTCCGTCATTCTGTTAAGTTCAATTTATCTACCGCCAATCGATATGTAACAATGCTGCAAGGTAAAATCTATACAGATGCCTATGACTGGGAAATAGCAAATCCTTTCTTGATTCAAGATGTCGACCGGGAAACGGGGCAATCAGCCCACCAGTGGCTTTCCACGAATGATTATAATCTAGGCTTTTTGGATGCTACTTATTTCACAGGAGAAGTTTCTTTTTATAAAGCCGGACAAGCCATAAAATACCGTCAGATTTTTTCTGATACAATTATGCAGATTACAGAAAAGGGTGTTTCCCCTTATTTGTGCCTGCACTCCAAGCGCTTGGTGTCCCACGAAGATTTGTCAAAGCTGCAAAAGGGGAAAAAGCTCTCCTTCAATAGCATACAGACGGGTATAACCGGCATTTACAATATACACCACTATGTGGAATGGGGCAATTACCTTTCTTTCTCTTTCAATGAGCGTAATTACATCATGAATGTAATATTGAACAAAGAGAACGGGTCTTTTATACTGGCAAATAGCTTATACAATGATTTAGTATTTGCACAAAGGGAAAAAAGCATTGGTTTTATTCCTATTTGGGGAGATGCCGGAGGATTATATGGCTACATACATCCTTTGGATATGGAGATATTTCTGAACTTACTACAGAATGACATGGTGAATGCCTCGGACAGTGATAAGGCTATTTTGTTAAATTTGGCTGATGATACAAATCCCGTCTTGATGTATTATGAATAAGACAAAGAAAATAATTATTCTTTTTGTTGTAGTACTGGTTCTAATCTGTATAAAGAATGTTCAACAGGGAAGGATTTTGAAGGAGAAAATTTGCATATTAGATAGTTTGTCTGAATATAATGCCTTTATTAAGGATGCCCTCATGTTGCAGATATCACTTTATGCTAATAAGAATATTATTTCAAATTTAGGAAACATGCTTAGTGATAGCGTAGATATAGCATCTCCTATATTGTTATATCGTTGTTCGGGAATGATGTGTCAATCATGTATAGACACCGATATGGCTTCTTTATTGAATTTTATTCAAAGCATAAAGAAAAGAAATCTTTTAATACTTCCATCAAAGGAAAGTAGTAAAGATAGTAATGTTAAAATCAAAAGTATTTGGGGAGACTATTGGTGTATTAGTGTTGACAATGCAGTCTCTCCCCTTCCTACAGATGAAGAAGGTATGCCATGTAGATATTTTGCAATAATGGATACAAATAAACATATAAAAGAGATATTCTTTCCGAATTCAAACAGTATAGCTACAACTTACTATCTTGAGCATGTATGCAATAAGTATTTTGAATGATCTTGGATTATCTTATATTGTAGAATTTTAATGTATAGTTCCTATGAAATATCAAATTTGGGTATTGGTTTTAGTGATGTTTGCAGGTTGCCAAACACGCAATAACAAAGAGTCTGACGCTGCAATAGTCCCAATCCGAATGGATTGGGACAAAGTGGTCGATGAGTTTGACTATTCCGGCATGGTGGAAGACAGTGTGCTGGTCATACCGTTAGAAACCCGTGACGATTGTTTGATTGGAGAGATGACCAAGATGGTTTATCAGAATAATCTGATTTATGTGTCGGATAATGTGAGTAAGGCTATCTATGTCTTTGATGAGACCGGGAAACTGGTGACGAAGCTTCGGGCTGTGGGCAATGGTCCCGGTGAATATCTGAATATAACCAGTTTCACGGTGCGCAGAACAGATATGGCCATTTATGACCATTTTGCAAATCGATTGCTGTTTTATAACGCCAAAGGAGAATACATTAGGACAGAGGATACAAAAGATGTTTGGGGAATGGATATTGTCTCTTTAGGGGATAAAATTTGGCTCGTGAATGATGGAAGCAATTCAGGCAGGGGATTTTATCATCTGTTCTCGGTAAATGTAGACAAAGCGGGTGAGCATGATGCTTTTTTGCCCTTTCAGGATCCCGGTGAGCAAGGTTGGGGAACTAATGATACATAGCTCCTTTGGAGGATGAAGCTCTGTTTTACTATTTCCCGTTCGACACTCTGTATATCCTGAAGGATAATAAAGCATACCCTTCTTATGTGGTGGATTTTGGCAAGAAACGGCTTCCGCAACAATATATACAAGCAGATGGAAGAACGGCATTGAAAGCAGCTATACGTGATCATTATATAACAGGTGTTGACAGGGTAGTTCAATCAGGCAATTACATCTTTATATTGTTTAGCGACTGTGAAGATAATTACACCGCCATTTATGATAAAAGAACCGGTGGGACAATTATAACCAAGCGACTTTTTAATAAAAAGCTTGGGGAGTTGTCTCTTCATCTTAATTTCAGATATATCATTCAGGATGAAAAAATCATTCATTACTATCCGATCGAGCATTGGAATATGCAGGTGGAATACGGAGACCCGAACATTATTGATAAGCAAGAACTCTACTCAGAGCATTTGAGGCAGCAGTTCCGGAAGTTTCAGCAAATGGATGGTATGGAATGCAATCCTGTGGTGTTCATTCAAAAATTGAAAAAATGAAGCAATTCATTATTTTTATATTGCTTGTGGCTGTTCTGAGCTCTTGGATATACCATTAATATCCGAACGCTTATGAACTTAAAAGTTAAACGTATATTGAGAAGAGTCGGCTGGAGCGTCTTCGGATGCTTTGGCTTTTTCCAGATATATGTCCTCATTCGGCTTTACTTGCTGACTTCTTGTGTCATCCCCACTTACTCGATGTCTCCTACCTTGACGGCAGGGGATTATATTGTCGCTTCTCTGCGCATTCCCGGCAGACGGGAGATTAAGAAAGATGACGCGCTTCCCGGACATTACATCGTGCAGCGAAAGGAGGGAATGCGTGAAGTGCGGAAAGGAGATGTGACGGTGTTCAATTTTCCCTATTCCAAAGGGAAGGAAAGAATGACTATGAGTTTCGACCTGTACTTTTGCAAGCGTTGTGTGGCAACACCGGGAGATACTTACCGTTGGCAATGGAAGGGAGGAAACGGCAGTGTATACCTTCCCCGCCGAGAAGAGACGCTGAAAATAGATACGGTGAACATCCGGCACTACAGCCACTGCATAGAGTATGAGACAGGACGGATGCCGGAATTGGTGAAAGGAGTTGTGATACACGCTGACACGGTGATGCATAGTTACCGCTTTAAGAGCAACTATTACTTTATGCGTGGTGATAACTATGCGGATTCTTACGATTCACGCTTCTGGGGGATATTGCCGGAAGATTTTATTCTGGGAGTAGGATTGTTCACGTGGTTTTCTAAGGAACCGGAGACTGGGAAAATTCGTTGGAAAAGAATGTTCAAGAAATTATGAAGTTGGAAATTAACGGTTAGTAATTAGTGATGAAGAAAATTTTGATTGGTGGCTTGATGCTTTGCTTGCTAGCGGCTTGTTCCGGCAACAAGCGGCTGGAACAGGCTTTGCGCTTCGCCGGAGAAAACCGGGGGGAACTGGAGAGAGTGCTGGAGTTTTATAAGTATGACGATGAAAAGTATGCCGCGGCATGCTTTCTGATAGAGAACATGCCACACTACTATGCCTATCGGGGCGAGGCTGTCGATTCGGTGAAAAGAACCTTGCTGAAGTTCAAGAAAGAAATGAGGGCACTCCCCGAGGATGACAATTACTGGAAGAACTTCAACTTCGAGGAAACGGAGAAAGTGTATGACTCGAAAGTAATTACTGCGGAATATCTGATAAACAACATAGAACGTGCTTTCCGGGTCTGGAAGAAACGTCCGTGGAACAAAAATGTTTCTTTTGACGAATTTTGCGAACTCATCCTGCCTTATCGGATACAGAATGAACCGTTGGATGACTGGAGAAAGAAATATGAGGATAAGTATGCTTATCTGCTGGATTCAATCTACACTGGCAGTGATGTGATAACGGCAACTGACACCGTAGCGCATGCACTGCGTAAAGAAGGTTTCACCTATTGCTGGAAGTACCGCTTTCCGCACTTGGGCGCTTCGTTTTTGATAGAGCACAGGGTGGGCATGTGTGCCGATGCCTGCGATTTTGGATTGTACGTTTACCGTGCATTGGGCATCCCCATCGCCACAGACATGTACGTCTATTCCTCCGAAACACGCAAAGGCCATACGTGGAATGTGGTGAGAGATACTACCGGGAAGTATGTAGGCTTCTGGTTTACCGAGCAGGATGCCATACGTGACTCGGTGTACTCTGATTTGCGTAAGTCGGGGAAAGCTTCCCGCCAATGCTTTGGCAGTCGGTGGGAGAAGCTGCAGAATATTTGGGAGGACAAGCGGATTCCTTCATTCTTTAAGGATTTATATCGCAAGGATGTTTCGGCAGATTATTATCGGGATACGTTGCAGATGACGGTTGCAGGGAAGGACTACAATAAGTATGCTTTTTTGGGGGTATTCAATCCTCATGGCTGGATAGGCATTGACATGGCGGAGATAAAGGATGACAAAGCAATATTTCCTCATGTGGAGTCGAACGTGATATATGTGCCGATGAGCTACAATGAAGGGAGGTATACTGTCACCGACTATCCTTTCTATTTTGACGGGAAAAAGAATATTCTCTATACACCGGATTTGTCACAAAGGGATACGGTGCGTCTGCTGCGTAAGAATCCGCTGTTCTCCTGGCAACGGGATTGGCTCGGCAACACGGCCGGATGCCGGATAGAGTTTGCCGACACGAAGGATTTCCGGCAAGTGAAGTACAGCTGCCGGACAGAAGATACGCTACGCATTGCTTATAATGCCATAAAACTGGCTGCTCCCGTGAAGTTCCGCTATATGCGGATCCGGGCGGAGAAGGAGAAATTTCTGGAAGTGGCGGAACTGACCTGCCTCAACAATGGAAAGAGATTAGAACCGCAGACCGTGGGCGGCACAAAACCGGATAACATCAGCCGCACTTGGGGGGAAGCCTTTGACGGTAACCCGCTCACCTTTTACAGTTCCCTGGAGCAGGGAGCTACTTTGATAGTGGATTACGGGAAACCGACAACGGTGGACAGCCTCTTGTTCATGCCGCGCAATGACGATAATTTTATACGCATCGGGGATGAGTATGAGTTGTTCTATCACGGAGGTAAGATGGGGTGGGTTTCCTTAGGCCGGAAAACAGCGACTGAACCATGGTTGATTTATAATAATATGCCGAAGGGGGCACTGTTCCATTTGCATTGTCTGACAAGAGGAGAGGAGGAACAAGCGTTTCATGTAGAGAATGGAGTGCAGGTGTTTGTCAGCAATCAGGCGGAGCCGGTGACATTATAATAAGATATGGATGCTTATGATAAAAATCTGAACGCTTGCCTATTGCATCGGAATAAACAACTGACAAGGCAACTGAAAGATTATCAGCAGACATTGGCTCTAACGGATTGTTCTTCTTCTTTAATGTTGGCGATGGGGCAGTTGTTGAGACTTCATCGAGTCCCATCTTATGGTCTTGTGACGAGTGAGGAAGAATGGTGCCACTTATTTGCTATTATAGATATGTTTTATGGTGGGTGTTTGTCAGAAGACTTGGTTTCTTATCAATTGAATATTCGGGAGTTGAAATTGTGCTATTTAGTTCGTGCCCGATTGGGCAATAAAACAATTTCGATTCTTTTTAATATAACTCCCCGATCTGTGTTGAAGGCTAAACAACGTATTAAGATTAAATTGGCTTTATCTGCTACAGATAGCCTGGATATTTATATACAGAACCTTTCACGTAGCTGACTGGATGGAAAGGATGACGAATTCTGAAAGCTTGTTGATAGAAGGAGTGGCATCTTTTGTAACGAAAGATGCCACCTTCTGTATGAGGGGATTATGTGATAAATAAAGTTTTTATAGGGAAGGCGGTTCAGGAGTACTTATTTCCCAGTTAACCCCTAACGGGTTGTTGCGCATTCTCCATACTAACGAAAGTTTTGGATTATCCAGTATCCACATTTCGCATCCTTCCACAGCATCTTTCACATGAATGAGTGGATAACCCAAAGCTCTCTCATTACTATCCAGAACGGAGTATGTTGTCTGATTGTATACAAGTGTATTCTGTTCCTTCAGCTGTTTATAGGCGGAGCGGGAAATGAAGTAAGCCGTTTCCTCCGGAGAGAGCTGTACGTGCTTACCGTCTTCCGGTTGCAGGAAACTGAGCTGTACGGCCTGCTCTATGGACTTAGGTCTCATGGTATAACTTCCCGATTGCCATTTCAGGTTGCGTTCTATTCCCCAATACAGACAGATTGAATCCTGCTTTTCGCGGAAAGACATTTCGTACTTCCGTGTTTGTCCGTGCAGTTTGAATACAAAAAGCAGTGTATCGGGTACAATGCTCTGTGCCAACAGGCTTCCGGTGAAGCCCAGGCACAATAAGGCGGATAGAATTATATGTTTCTTCATCATTTCTAGTTTTCTTCGTTCGACAATAATTGCTGCCCCCATTCACTTGGTTTCTTTCCCATCTTCAGGATTAGTTCACCACCGGCAATGATGTCTTTATGCCGTATAGCTGAGTAAGGGTAAGCCGCTCCGTTCAGTGTGACGGATTGTATGTATCTGTTCTTGTCCGAAAGCCCCTGGGTGGAAATCCGGAAAGTCTTTCCGTTATCCAACCGGAAGATTGTTTCTTCTAATAAAGGAGTGTTGATAAGATAATAATCTTGTCCGGCATTGGGATATAATCCCATCATGTGGAAAGCAAGCCAGGACGACATGGCACCTGAGTCGTCATTTCCCGGCAGTCCGACAGGACCATCGTTGTAGTTCCTGGAAATGATTTCGCGGATACGGTCGCTGCTCCGGTAGGGCTTTCCCAACCAATGATAAAGACAGGGGGAGAGGAAAGACGGTTCATTGTTTACATTGAAGAAGCCCTTGTCGAAGAAAATGTCCAGACGTGTTTCAAACTTCTCTGCACCGCCGCATTTCTCAATCAGTCCGGGAACATCGTGCGGAATACTCAGAGAATATTCCCACGAAGAAGCTTCATAGAAGAACATGTCCCACCAGGGAGTGTACCAGGGGCCTTCAAAGGTGACGGGGGTATAGATAAAGGTCGGTTTTTGTATCTTGGATTTTCCGAAAGTGATTTCATCCAGCCAATTACCTTTTTCGTCACGGGGCATGATAAAACCTTTGGCACCGGCATGTTCATAATCGTCACGCCAGAGATTCTTCCAATTTCCGGATTGTTTCAGGTAGTGTTGGTAAAGGTCCTCTTTTCCCAGACCTTTGGCAACCAGGGAGATGGCATAGTCACAATAAGAATATTCTACGGTGCGGTTTCCGGCGCGGGGGATGCCGTAGGGGATATAGCCGAGTTCCAGGTAGGGGATCAGTCCGCCACGTCCTTCCGCTTCATGGCGGTCGCCGGGGCAGACGGTTGCATCTTTCAGCATGGCTTGCAGACCGAGTTCGTAGTCTATTCCTTCCAGACCTTTTACGAAAGCATCGGCTATTACGATTTCAGCATTCGAACCGCCTTGGGTACGACCATTGCTGTTACCGCTACGGGCGTCGGGCATGTAGCCGTCTCGTTTGTAGATGTTGATAAGTGAACGGACGATGTCTGTTTCACGTTTCGGGTCTATCAGGGTGATGAGTGGAGTAGAAGTGCGGTAAGTGTCCCAGATGGCGTAGAAGTCATCGTAATAAGGTTCGTCATCTGCCCAAAGAGGATTCTCTCCACTGCGGTCTACAGGCATAATCATGGTATGATAGAGGCCGGTGTAGAACATACGTTTCTGTGCTTCGGGGGTGCGGGGAGAGATTTCAATTCTTTGGAGTAAATCTTCCCATTGAGCCAGTAACTGTTTGTGTACAGTTTCGAATGACCAGTGAGGAATGTCAGTACGGGCATTCTGGCGTGCTTTCAGTGAGCTGAGGAAGGAGATACCTACTTTCAGTTGTATAACGTCTTCAGAAGAGTTGAAGCGCAACAGGGCTCCGGTCTTTTGATGTGAGTCGTATTGGAACTTCTCATCTGTGATCTTATCGCTTTTCCAGGTAGCTGTATTTATGAAAGGCTTGTCGGTTTCTGCGTAAAAGTAGACTGTATAGGCACGTCCATTGTTCCATCCGCCACGAATACGGGTGTAGCCGATGACTTCATGGTCGGAGATGATTTGTATTTCGGAACCTACGAATTGCTGAGCTTCGCGGCCATCGGGTACGGGGCTTTCACCTAAGAAGAATCCGGCATCGATGGCCAGTGATTTCAAGGAGTCTTTGGGGTAGGTGAACCGATAGAACGATGCTTTGGGGGCAGTGGTAATTTCTGTTTGTATACCGGAAGACTGGAATTGGGTGGAGTAATATCCTAATTTTATTGTTTCGTCCTTGCGATGGTCGATGTGATTGATGCGGTCCATTCCGTTGCAGAAAGGCATTACAAGGATGTTGCCGTATTTGGGTCCGCCACCTGTTCCGCTAACGTGTACTTGGGAGAAGCCGTCCACCTGTTCGGGCATGGGCAACCAGCCGCTGTTGGGACGTGGGGTGCAGTCCGGTGAGGGTTTCACCATTCCGTAGGGGCAGGAAGGACCGATGAAGACGCGGCCCAGTCCCTCGGAACCGATACGCGGATCGACGTAATTGGTAAGTCCGGTGTCTTGTGCAGAGGCTTTTGCTGAGAATAACAATAGGAAGGATAGTGTGATTAGTTTGGTTTTCATTGGTAGAAGTTTTTGTTTGAATGAAAAAGCCAGGCACTGCAACTGACTAATTTGGGTGTATCAGTTGCAATGCGGGGCTTTAGGTTTTAGAAACTCTAAAAGAAAACAATTACTTAATATCCGTTATTTTGTTTCCAATTGGTGTTGACATTCAAAATGTCACGACTTAACGGTAACAAGCGATTGGTCAAAGCATTGGCATTCGGGTTCAAATACTTGAAGCCCCATTCGCGTTCGAAGTCACCGAAACGAATCAGGTCGTTGCGACGCCAGTGTTCATCCAGGAATTCACGTCCACGTTCATCGAGGATATCCTGCAATGATGGGGTGGAAGACATCGTGGGAGCATTTACATACGAACGAATCTGATTAAACAGGCTTTGAGGGGTGTCTCCGTTGGTGGCGGATGCACCACGAACGATGGCTTCGCACTTCATCAATAAAATATCTGCATAGCGGAAGATAGGTATGTCGTTACTCTGGTTGCGGCTATGGGCATTCACTTCTTCTACATTGGGGAAGAATTTGATGGATTTATACCCTTGAACCCATCCGGTTAGATTTTTACCTGTATTGAGGTCTCCATCTTGTGCAGCCAGTGTAATCTTTTTGGTGAAAACGACAGGAGTGCCTTGATAAGTGTTGCGTACATCCGTCTTTTCACCAGTTGTGGCGTCGTACTGATAAACATCAAATGTCTCTGCATTCGCATCACCGGCAATCACATCGTTGCGGCGGTCGCCCGGCAGACAGAATAATTCTGCATATTCCGGAGTTAATGCCATGTTGCCACCCACGGAAGAAGCCAATGGAACAGAGTAGAAGCCGTTATCTTTCTGTCCTTGACGCCAAGTGCGGAAACGAGCATACGTCATGCCTGGCTGGGTAATAGCATCGAATGGCATTGCATAGATGAAATCTTTGATATGTGGGCCGTTGTCATACATGAACTTCTTTTTATAATCGTCGCTCAAATCAAACAAACCGGATTTAATTACATCATCACACACTGCAACACAATCATTCAGCTTTTCATTGGCAGCGGTAGATGACCAACTGGCGCTGGTGACATCTTGCGTATAGACATTCCAGTTGATGTATAGCTTGGCAAGAAGAGCATCTACCATCCAACGGGTGGGTGTGCCGTAGGTTTCGGAAGATACTTCCGTAGGGCAGTCATCGCGCACTTCCAGCAGTTCGGTTTCAATCCAACGGGCTACATCGGCACGTGGAGAACGGTCTACTATTCCATCAGCTCCCAGTAATCGATAGTCAATGATGGGGGTGTCACCCCAATTGTCCATCAGTAAAAAAGTATAGAAAGCACGCGCTGCACGTACAGGGGCGGAAACCGATACATTCTCGTCTCCTAAATCCATGAGAATTTGGTTACATTTAGTTATACCACCTTGAATTTCGCTATAAACGTTTAACTGGTTTTTGCAGGCATCCTGATCTACACTGTGAAGTGAGAAGTTTGCCATGTCGCGGTCATTTAAGTAGTCACCACCAAAGCTGACTGCTGTATATTCATCAGAGTTGCATGAGATACCTTCATCGTAGCGACGGCCAATGGCATCGCGGAAGGCGAAATAAGCATTACTGATTCTAGCTTCTATAGCAATTTCCGAATCAGTGGGATATTCCGTATAGACCGATTTGATATCCACGTCCAGGTCAGTGCAACCGACGGTTGCAAGTGCCATCAGGGCACCGGAAATAATATATCTTGTTTTCATATTTATGTCTTCTTTTAAGAGATTAGAAGTTAATATTTACACCAAACATAAAGGTGCGGGTACGGGGGTAAGTGGTATTACGCCAGTCGATACCCGGCTGCAAACCGCCAAGATTGATTTCAGGATCGACACCCTTGTAGCCGGTCAATGTAAACACATTGTTGCAGGTAGCATAAATTTTCAGACTGTTTACCCAGTCGCCCAGTTTACCGAAATCGTAGCCCAATGATAAAGAGGCTAGACGCAGATAAGATCCATTCTCGATATAACGGTCGGAAGGAGCTTGCGCACGTGTGTCGGTAGCCTTTTGCATGGTAGCCACTTCGCTCAAGATATTCTTACCTGTATTGAGCAGAGTTACGTTATTGTAGAAAGCACGTGTGGCATTGAAAATCTTGTTTCCTGCAATGCCTTGGAAGAAGGCGGTCAGTGACCAATTCTTGTAGTTGAGAGTATTGTTCCACCCGAAGGTTACTTTGGGTTGTGCGGAACCTGCCTTGCGACGGTCGCCGTCGTTAGGAGAATCGGTGGTACCTACCAGATTGCCGTCTTCGTCATAGTCGTTGAAGACGGAACCGCCTGCCTCGTTGTATCCTGCCCATTCCCAAAGGTAGAACTGTCCTACAGGACTACCAGGCATCAGGCGTTGCACGTTAGTGGTGGCATAACCTCCCAAATCCGGGTTGCCATAGTCTCTGTAATTTACTGAGTAAGTATCATTAGACAGCGATTCCACGTTGTTTTTGTTGTGTGAAATGTTCAAAGTAGTATTCCAGGTAAAGTTTCTTGTTACTACAGGGGTGGCGTTGATGGTTAACTCGATACCTTTGTTGCTAATCTCACCTACGTTCGCAGTCATTGTACCGTAAGGATAACGGTTGGTAGAAACTGTATAATCAAAAATCAGATCTTTTGTGCGCTTGTCGTAGTATTCGATGGTACCGGTCAGTCGGTTGTTGAAGAATCCGAAGTCAATACCAACGTTGAACATACCTGTACGCTCCCATTTCAGGTCTGGATTGGCATTTTTTGTAGCGGCCAGTGTGCGGTAGCTGGAGGATGATCCTGTGACGGGATCCACATAAGTGAACCAACCCGATGCACCGTAAGTTTGCTGTGCGGTATAGGCATCAAATCCCAGCGAGTTACCGCTTACACCATAGCCTACGCGGAACTTCAAGTCATCAAACACTTTCTGGTTCTTCATGAAATTCTCTTCCGTAATGCGCCATGCCAATGATACGGAAGGGAATGTACCCCAGCGGTTGTTCTTGCCGAAAGCGGAAGAACCATCGCGGCGTATGGTAGCCTGGAACAGGTACTTGCTGTTAAAGCTGTAGTTTACGCGACCATAGAATGAAATCATGCGCAGGGTGGAAAGCAGGTTGTCGCTATTAATACCGTCAATATCCATATTGTTGGCCAATCCCATATTGTAATATTTCAGGTAATCGTCGTAAAAGTTATATACAGTTAAGCCGAAACCATCATTATCATCGTTTTGCTCCCAAGAGTAACCGGCCATCAAACTAAGTTTGTGTTTGTCGGCAAATACATGGTCATAATTGACGTAAGTTTCCATCTGCTTCTTGATGTTTTCCTTGGTGCTGCGTGAAGCCTGACCGTGGCGGGAAGAGATGTTGGGAAGTTGTGACTGTGTAGTATTGTAGTTACTGTAAATATACTGTTCGTTCTGATAAGAAAGATTCAGATTCCAATCCAGTCCGTCAATGATGTGAAGGGTTGCTTTGGCAATCCCTTGTAACATTTTCTCTTTTGTTTTATATTGGTCTTCATAGACCATTGACAGCGGGTTATAACTTTGTGAAATACTTGTATTAGCGTACCAGGAGCCGTCTGCATTCTTTACAGGAACCAGCGGATTGTAATAATACATGGCATCCAGTACACTCCGTCCCTGATTTTCGGTTGAGGCCGTCTGTTTGTTGGTTATGCTTGCATTTACACTAACCGACAAATCCAGATGATCTTTCAGAGTTTTGGTTTGCAAGAAAGAACGGGCTGTGATGCGATCCATTGAAGTTCCTCTCACAACACCTTCTCGGTCGATGTAGTTGAGAGATGCACTATAGGTAGTTTTTTCATTGCCACCGTTGATGGAGATATTATGATTGTGGCTGAAACCGGAACGCAACACTTCATCCTGCCAATTGGTGTCGGCCGGGTTGTTTGCATCGTAGTAGGGGGAAAGGTCGACATTATTTGCGTTGGCATAGGCCAGAAGTTCGCTGGCATTCATCATATCCAGAGTTTTCAAGGTATTATCTATAGCTACATAACCACTGTAGTTTACATTGGTTTTACCATTCTTGCTACCTTTCTTGGTGGTGACAATGATTACACCATTAGCGGCTTTTGAACCATAGATGGCTGTGGCACTGGCATCACGAAGAACATCGATGCTCTCAATGTCTTCTGGAGCAATAAGTGACAGGCTGACACCCGGGACGCCATCGATTACGTAGTATGGTTCCATGGCTGCACCCTCGCGTAAAGAAGATGTACCACGCAGAGAGATAGATGCCGAGCCATTAGGGTCACTGGTATTGGCAATGGTCAATCCCGGAACTTTTCCTTGTAGCAGTTGCGCCGGATTAGTGTAGACACCTACGTTCAAATCATCTGCTTTCACTGTTGTGATAGAGCTGGTAACATCCTTACGCGTCATGCTACCATACCCCACTACTACTACTTCATCTAGTGTTTGGGAATCTTCTTCCATTACTACATTAATAGCGCTTTGGTTCACTTGAACCTCTTTTTTAGTAAAGCCAATGAAAGTAAATATGAGGGTTTGCCCTCTTTTCACTTCTATAGAGTATTTACCGTCAAGATCGGTGATACAACCATTGGTGGTGCCTTTTTCTAATACATTGACGCCTGCCAATGGTTCACCAGATTTGTCTGTAACAGTACCGGTAACCTTGTTCTGGGCAAATGCTAAGGTACTACTTAGCAAGAACACTACAAAGAGCACGCTTTGCGCAAATGTCCTTTTTCTTTTTAATTGTACATTCAGCATAAAATAAAGTTTTAGTTATAAATTATGTTCTCTTCTTCTATATATTTATAAATATTATTCTGGCTGCAAAAGTAGGTTGTACTTATTACAGATATATTTCAAGTATATTACAATATTACTGTAATATTTTGATATACAATTGATTGAACTGGATGAGAGACAAAAGGGTATTTGCTTTATATTACTATCTTTGGATAGATGTAATGTAAAGAATAAAGGCGGTCGTTCCATATTGTCCTTTATTATAAGTGACAACTTTGGGAAAAAACGGGATAATGTCTTTGCCTCCATAGTATTTTAGATTTTGATTACCGCAAATCTAAGCCAATGAAGTTACAGTTAGGGAGAAAATGATGCAAATTAGGGGGAAAATAGTGAACTATCGTTTTTTTCTGGATTATCCCGCCCAGTCTTCTCTATCCAGATTCCTGTATCCGATGGCTTCTGCCAAATGTGAGGGCTGTATCAGGTCACTGTTTTCAAGATCGGCAATGGTACGTGCAACTTTTAGTATACGGTCGTAGGCACGGGCGGAAAGATTAAGCCTGTTCATCGCATTTTTCAATAAGGCAAGACCTTTGTCATCCGGACGAGCATATAGGGAAAGTAGTTTGCTGCTCATTTGTGCATTACAGTAAACGCCCGGAATATCTGCATATCTGTTTTCCTGAATTTGTCGGGCGGAGATTACACGCTCCCGTATGCTGGAACTTGCTTCTCCCGGATGTGCATCGGACATTTTCTCAAAAGGTACAGGAACTACTTCAATTTGTAGGTCGATGCGGTCAAGTAGAGGGCCGGAGATACGATTTAGGTATTTTTGTACTTGTCCCGGACTGCATACACAAGCTTTTGTCGGATGATTGTAATATCCGCAAGGGCATGGGTTCATAGAGGCTACCAGCATAAAACTGGCAGGGTATTCCACATTGCTTTTCACACGGGAAATGGTGATCTTCCGGTCTTCCAGCGGTTGGCGGAGGACTTCCAGTACGCTGCGATTGAATTCCGGCAACTCGTCCAGAAATAAAATACCATTATGGGCAAGGCTGATTTCTCCTGGTTGTGGATAACTGCCTCCACCCGTCATGGCTACTGTGGAGATAGTGTGATGCGGATCGCGGAACGGGCGTTTTGAAATAAGCCCCGTATTGTTTTGCAGTCTTCCTGCCACAGAATGTATTTTTGTAGTTTCAAGGCTCTCTCCCAGGGACAGTGGGGGAAGAATGGATGGTAATCTTTTGGCAAGCATGGATTTTCCGCTTCCCGGGGCACCAATCAGAATAATATTATGTCCCCCTGCCGCGGCCACTTCCAGTGCACGTTTTACGTTTTCCTGTCCTTTTACATCCGCGAAGTCCAGATCAAAGCTACTTTGTTGTGCATAAAACTCTTCGCGGGTGTTGACGATGGTAGGAGTGAGTTCCTGCTTCCCATTGAAGAATTCTATTACCTCTTTGATGTTTTCAACTCCATATACTTGAATCTGATTGACTACTGCCGCTTCAAGAGCGTTCTGTCTGGGTACTATGATTCCTTCGAATCCTAATTCACGTGCTTTGATGGCAATGGGCAGAGCCCCCTTGATGGGTTGCAGGCTACCGTCAAGGCTCAGTTCGCCCATCATCAAGTAGCGGTTCAGCTTATCCGGTTGGATTACTTCTCCGGCGGCAAGCATACCAATGGCAAGTGGGAGGTCATAGGCGGAACCTTCTTTGCGGATATCAGCAGGTGCCATATTGATGATGATATTGCTGGTAGGTATCCGGTATCCATTCACTTGTAGTGCGGAAATGATACGTTGGTGGCTTTCTTTGACGGCCGAATCCGGTAGTCCGACAAGATAGAACATACAACCTCTTGAACTATTTACTTCGATGGTGATGAGAGTTGCGTCGATACCTTGCACAGCTGCTCCGAAAACTTTGATTAGCACGTGTTTATTAGTGATTAGTGGTGAGTAGTTTTTTTCTTCTCCTTTTCTTTTTCAGCAATTTCTTTTAGCTTGTTCTCAATTGCTTTTTCATCCAGATTTTTACCTTCTATTCTTCCCGTAGGGCTGAGAAGTATGTTGGTAGGAAGCGTCTGTATGGCAAATTGTTTGATAATCTCTCCGCTCCATCCGGAGAAATCACAGGCTTGTTCCCATTTCAGCGTATCCGCTTTGATGGTTTCCTGCCATTTCTTTTTATCAAGATCGAGAGAAATGCCCAGCAATGCGAAGTTCTTATTCTTCTGCTCTTTCTTATAAATACGGCGGAACATGGCATTGTTTGCACGGCTGACCGTATCCCACGAAGCCCAAAACTGTATGAGCAGGTACTGGTCTTTAAAGTTGGAGCGACTTATATCTTTATCTTCCGCATTGCGCAGTCGGAAGTAGGGTGCCGATTTTCCTACAGCTACTTTTTCTTCTTCTTCAATCCGGTTCAGTAATGCATCCATAAAGGGGCGGTCCTTCAGTTCTCCAGTCATACGGTCTGCCAGTTTCTGGATTTGTGTCAGATCGGGTTGAGGGTTTTGCACAAAGTATTTATCCAGCAGATAGATACTGACTAATGAAGCAGGATGTTCAGTAATGAATTTCTCTGCTTTCTCTTCCAAAGCTTTTCCGGACGGGGTACCCAATCCTTTCAGGTCCTGATTGAAGTCTGTTAATTCTTTATTGGGGGCATTGCCGCTGATTTGTAAAGAGGATAGTTCGGCCATGGAGCCTTTTATTTGTATCTTATTTCCTTTATTCAGGAAAAGCGGGTACTCCGTTCCATCACTGAATAATAAGATTGTGGTGACTAACGTATCAGCAGAAAGTGTCGCGGAGAATTTATCTTTTTCGGCAATCAGTGTATCCATGCGGTCATGCATTCTGTCCGCACCATATAAATAGATGGTATCATTCCCCAATCCTTTGATTTCTCCGCTGAGGCTGATACTATCGGTCTTCTTTCCACCACAGGCAGAGAGGCCGATTAATAGAAGATATAATAGACAGACGTTCTTCATCTCTAAATACTTTTTTGCGAAAGTACGGCTTTTGCAGATAATAAAAAAGAAATGCCCGACATTTCTCAATGCCGGGCATTCTATAGATATTTATTTATTTACTACATGAAATCACTAATCGTAATTAGTGAAGGGCTTCTTACTGAATGATGCTCATGAAATCTGCATTCGTGAAGTACTTAGCAAATTCCAGGTCAGAAGCAGCTTTCTTAGCTAATGAAGAATCTTTAGCTACAGCGCTCTTCAAGCTGCTGGTAACCATAGAAGAATTGTTAGTTCTTGCACCTAATACAGCCATCAGGTATTCAGTATAAGCGTCTGGCTTTTCTACACTTGCCAAAGTATTTTTAGCTTTGTTGTAGTCCTTAGCCAGAATCTGAGCCAAAGCGGCACTGTTAGATTTCGTGTTGCCGAATGCGCTTACGGCTCTGTCATATTGACCTTGAGCGACGTACAGGTTACCCAGAGCTTCGTTCAGTTCTTTTGCACCGGAAGCTTTGCTCAGGTAAGTTTCAGCAGCAGCTTTATCACCCTTTGTCAAAGCGATCAAACCAAGGTTCATGTTTACTTCAGGAGCATCCTTGATAGAAGCAGCTTTCTTGAAGTAGCTTTCAGCCTTGTCAAGATTACCTGCCTGGTAAGCCAGTTTACCTAAGTTATTGTAAGCGCGATAGTCGTTCGGATAAATCTGAGTAGCTTTAGTGAAGATTACTTCTTGTTTAGCCGGATCGTTGGTCAGAGTAGCTGCGTACAGCAATTCTTCCAGGCTCAGTTGCTTAGCATCTGTGTTAGCCAGGTTAGTGATTTCGTCATCAGACTTACCAATGATTTCATAATTCAAAGTCAGACGAGAACGACGCAATTGCGGCAAGATTTCGTCAGCTAAGTTCTTGTAAACAGAAGAAATGTTCTTGATTTCCTGCTCTCTTTGTTCAGGATCAGAATACATAGACAGAACGCGAAGAATCAGTTCTTTATCCTGGATATTAGATTTAGATACCAATTCCTGGAAACCTTCCCAGTCCTGAGCAGTATATTTTGTATCGATAGCAGCGTCAACTTTTGCTTTCTTCAAGTTTTGGTTGATAACCTTTGCAGTGTTGTCCTGGCGGTTTTCAGCCAACTTGGTGTTCAGGCTTACACCACCATCGGGAGATGCATAAGCGGAAACTTCGATGTTGCTGATCTTCTTGTTTACAGCACCGTCTACGTTCTTCACTTCTTCGTTGAATTCCTTAGCAGTTTTCAATTCGCTGGCGCGAACGTTAGCTTGCTGAATCAAGAACATGATGTTAGCATCGTGTTTTTCCTTGATGATACGTTGGAAAGCGTCGTCACCGTTAGCAGGAGTAGCGCTGCTCAGTGTCTGCTCAACCATTTCAGAAGTAGAAATCACACCGTCAGCTACTTTCACAGCAGGAATAGTAACTGTTTTGCTACCGATTGTGGCTTTGAATTCCAGATATAACTCTGATTTAGCCATTTCGGGAACATAGTCGAAAGAAGTTTTCATAGTGTAGTTACCACCCATCTTGTACGAGATGGTCTGGTCGTTACCTTCTACTTTTTCTCCCTGGAATACGGCCGACTGTCCTTTAGCTTCTCCACCGTTCCATTTCAGAACCGGAGTTACTTCTACTACAGCTTTCTTGTTAAAATACTTTTCAGGGAATTTTCCGTTGATAGTGGCGGGAACTTTGCCACCAACAGCTTCAAGAACCTGAGGGGTCACGGTGAAATAATCAGAAGATAATTCACCCATTTTGCTGCTACAAGATGAAAGTGCAACAACCAGTGCCATTAACAAAGGCAGATACAATCTCTTAGTCATTTTAGGTATAAATTAATTGTTTGTAATTGAAATTAGTCTATTGGTTTCTCTTAGTGCCTATTACCACATAATAATAGCCTCGCAAAGATATTAAATCTCCCGGCACAATCTGAAAGGAATAGCCAATTTTATTATAATTTAATGAAATCCTGTCTCTTTTCTGTACTTGATGTTCCTTGGATGGTGTTCAATGATCTCACTCCGCAACATATTCCGGTCGATATGGGTATAAATTTCGGTAGTTGCGATGGACTCGTGTCCCAGCATACATTGTATGGCACGCAGGTTTGCACCTCCTTCCAGCAAGTGGGTAGCGAAGGAATGACGGAAGGTGTGCGGGCTGATATTTTTGGTGATACCGGCTTTCTCCGCCAACTCTTTTATCAGGTGAAAAACCATGATGCGCGAGATGCTGTTTCCCCAGCGGGCAAGGAATACATAATCTTCAAATCCTTTCTTTATTTTACCAACATTACGGTCGAGCAACCAGTATTTTATTTCTTTGATGGCACGGGGGGAAATAGGGACTAATCGTTGTTTGCTGCCTTTCCCTTCTACCTTGATAAAACCTTCGTCGAAATAGAGTTCGGACAGCTTCAGATTGCAAAGTTCCGAAACGCGCAGTCCGCAACTGTATAGGGTTTCCAGAATGGCCCGGTTGCGCTGGCCTTCCTTTTTACTCATGTCTACAGTAGCTATGATGGTGTCTATTTCTTCTACGGTCAATACCTCCGGTAGTTTAAAACCTATTTTAGGACCTTCGAGCAACTCACTGGGATCATCCTCCCGATAGTCTGCCATAATCAGGAAGTGGAAGAATGATTTTATTCCGGACATGATGCGTGCCTGGGAGCGGGGATGGATGCCGATGTCATGCAAGCCGGCGGCGAAACGTTGCAAGTCGTCCAGAGTGACTGACAACATATCGATATTCTCTGCTTCCAGAAAACGCAGCAATTTGTCAAGATCGGTCAGATAGGCATCAAGCGTATTGGCAGAAAGTGCTTTTTCTAACTTTAGATATCGTTGGTACTTTCTGATTATCAACGCTTGTTTCTCCTTATTTACTGTTTTTTCGTCTAATTTCATTTCTTTTTTCTACCTTTGCACCGTGAAAATAGGCGGTAACCCGGCGGAATAATGCGAATTTGTTTCCGCTTTCAGTCTGCACTATCTTTACAGCTTGATTTTAACGTTTCTCAGACGTATCTGAGCCGTACTTCCTCCGTACCTGCTCCGTATCTATAGGCTTGGACTTGCTACGGAGCAGCTACGGACCTGACACGGAGTTCGTATGGACTTTATACGGAGTTGGTACGGACCTCGTACGGAGTTGATACTTTCGGGAGACAAAGGTATAAAAAATTGTGTTATGAGGATACAAATAATTAACGGCCCGAATATCAATCTATTGGGTAAGCGTGAACCTTCCATTTACGGCAGTGTTACTTTTGAGGATTACCTTGCTGAACTTCGTAAGAAGTACACTGATGTGCAAATAGACTATTTCCAGTCAAACATAGAGGGAGAGCTGATAGACAAAATCCAGCAAACCGGTTTTGAGGTAGATGGAATCATCCTGAATGCAGGTGCCTACACCCACACCTCCATTGCTTTGCAAGATGCCATCCGTTCAGTGACTTCTCCGGTCATCGAGGTGCATATTTCCAACGTGCATGCCCGTGAGGCTTTCCGGCACGTGTCTATGATTGCCTGCGCCTGTAAAGGTGTGATTTGCGGTTTCGGCTTAAACTCCTACCGTTTGGCGCTCGAAGCGTTGATAAGTGATAAATGATTAAATAAATAGGTATAAGATTATGTTATTGAAACAGACTAAAATCGTTGCAACCATTTCAGATAAGCGTTGTGACGTTGATTTTATAAAAGGCTTGTTTGAAGCCGGTATGAATGTGGTGCGTATGAACACGGCGCATCTTGGGTATGACGGCCTTGAGAAGTTGATAAATAATGTTCGTACGGTGTCCAACCGCATTGCTATCCTGATGGATACAAAAGGTCCGGAAGTCCGCACCACTATTAGTGAAGAACCTATACCTTATAAAACGGGAGACAGGGTGAAAGTGGTAGGCAATCCCGATATTCCCACTACCCGTGAGTGCATCTCTGTTTCTTATCCCAATTTTGTGCACGATGTGTCGGTAGGCGTCCACATTCTTATCGACGATGGCGATCTGGAAATGATAGTTGTAGATAAGACTCCCGAATATTTAGTGTGCGAGGTGCAGAATGAAGCTACGCTGGGAAGCCGCAAGAGCGTCAATGTACCGGGTGTACGCATCAACCTTCCTTCTCTGACAGAGAAGGACCGCAATAACATCCTTTATGCCATCGAGAAAGATATTGACTTCATAGCACACTCTTTTGTGCGCAACAAACAGGATGTTCTTGATATACAGGAAATCCTGGACGCTCATAACAGTGATATCCGCATCATTGCCAAGATTGAAAACCAGGAAGGTGTGGATAACATCGACGAGATTCTGGAAGTAGCCGATGGTGTGATGGTAGCTCGTGGTGACCTTGGCATCGAAGTTCCGCAGGAACGTATCCCCGGCATCCAGCGTTTGCTTATCCGTAAGTGTATTCTGGCTAAGAAACCGGTAATAGTAGCTACCCAGATGCTCCATACGATGATTACGAATCCGCGTCCTACCCGTGCAGAGGTGACGGATATTGCTAACGCCATTTATTATCGTACGGATGCTTTGATGTTGAGTGGTGAAACAGCTTATGGTAAATATCCGCTGGACGCTGTGAAGACCATGACGAAAGTTGCCGCACAGGCAGAAAAAGATAAACTGGCAGATAATGATATCCGTATTCCATTGGATGAAAACAGTAATGACGTGACTGCCTTCCTGGCAAAGCAAGCTGTAAAAGCTACTTCTAAGTTGAAGATACGTGCCATTATTACCGATAGCTATAGCGGACGCACTGCCCGTAACCTTGCTGCATTCCGTGGTAAATATCCAGTGCTGGCTATTTGCTATAAAGAAAAGACAATGCGCCATCTGGCACTTTCTTACGGTGTGGAAGCTATTTACATGCCGGAACTTGCTAACGGACAGGAGTACTATTTCGCAGCTCTGCGCCGTCTGCTGAAAGAAGGTCGTCTGTCTGAAACAGATATGGTGGGCTATCTGAGTAGCGGTAAAGCCGGAACACATACTTCTTTCCTCGAAATAAATGTTGTAGGAGATGCCCTGAAGTATTCTGAAGAAAGTGTGTTGCCGAATAAAAACAGATACCTTTAACTAAATTAAAAATGAGGAATGAAGAATGAAGAATTAGATTGCGCTACTTGCTGCATAGTAATTCTTCATTCTTCATTCTTCATTCTTCATTTCTATGACCATAGACGAATATATCTTGCAGCATATTGATGATGAAGGCGAATATCTGAAGGCTCTTTATCGGGATACACATATTAAGTTGTTGTATCCGCGTATGGCATCGGGCCATTTGCAGGGGCGGATGCTAAAGATGTTTGTCAAAATGATACGTCCTCGTCGTATTTTGGAAATAGGTACTTATAGCGGTTATTCGGCTCTTTGCATGGCCGAGGGTTTGCCGGAAGATGGAATGTTGTATACATTCGAGATCAATGATGAGCAGGAAGACTTTACCCGGCCTTGGTTGGAGAACTCTGCTTATGCAGACAAAATCAAATTCTATATAGGTGATGCACTGGAGATGATTCCACAGTTTGATATTACTTTTGACCTTGCCTTTATAGATGGCGACAAGCGCAGATATATAGACTATTATGAAATGGTGTTGCCCCGTCTCTCTGATGGTGGTTATATCATTGCTGATAACACTTTGTGGGACGGGCATGTGCTTGAAGAACAACCACATCGCACTGATCTGCAAACTATAGGTATTAAAGCCTTTAATGACCTTGTTGCACAAGATTCACGGGTAGAGAAGGTGATTCTTCCTTTGCGTGACGGCCTGACAATTATCCGCAAGAAATAATCTCTAACCTACATTGTTCATAGCAGGGTAGTTAAAGGGAGTTATCCCTTTTACTCCGGAGTGTGAATTATTCAGGCTAAGACAGGGGATAAGTAATTGTAACCACTTTCTGTTCTCCCTCTGAAATCTGATAGCTTCCTTTAAATGCTTCCAAATAAAGCCGGTTGATGTCGTGCAGGATACGTTGTTCCTGTTCGTCTTCCCATATTTGGTAGAGAGGACTTCCTTTTACCGTGATTTTGAGATATTGGTCTTCCTGGGTCAGTGCATATTCTACCTGGCAAACTTCTCCGGTATATAACCTTGGCACGGACAATAGTGATGAGAGCAGTTTGAGGAACCATCTGCTGTCTGCCTGTATGGATAGTGCTTCAAGCTCCGTATGGAAGTGTGGGTTCACCATTGTGGTCTGCATATTTACCATCATTTTCACTTCCTGGCAAAGTTGTACTGCATCGCATTCCTGTACGTTAAAGCGCATCATTCCTGCCTCAAGGCGTGATAGATCGAGGATATTATTAATCAGAGCCAGTAGCTTTTCTGAATTATTCTTTATGGCAACCGAGTATTCCTGTATTTCTTCCTCGGGGAGGTCCTGCTCGGAGGACAGCAGTTCGGAAAAGCCTACGACTGTATTCAATGGTATGCGGATTTCGTAAGTGATGTTTTGCAGGAAATACTCTTTCATCTTATCCGCTGCCTCTATTGTTTTCAATGCTTGCCGGGTTTCTTCTTCCGAACGGCGTAATTGTAGGTGAATGCGGAAAGCGCGCATGATGGCAAGAAGCATCAGGATAAGTATGATGGCGGATGCCCCGACATATATCCAACGGTATTGCTTGGTCATCAGTTCCTTGTCTAATAATGCTTTTTGAATTTTATAGTTAGCCTGATATACTTCTTCATGTCGCTGCAACATATCCTGGTTGAGGGAATCTCCTTTTAAGACTGCTGTTTTATAGATATTGGCTGCTTCTTCGTGTAGGCCGGCTTCCATCATAGCTTCTGCTTTCATTTTTAGGATGCTGTTTTCATGAAACGGCTCTGCTCCCTGACAGGCAGATATGGCCAGGTTGAATTCGTGGAAACATTTGTCCCAGTCTTTCTCCAGCTTATGGTATGTACCCCATAGAGCATGGTAATCAATATAGTAACTGAAAAAGCTTTCTTCATCATAATATTTTTCGGCTCTTGTCAAATGCAACTTAAGTTTTGCTTTGTCTTCGATTTTGGCATAGACCCAACCAAAAGATACCTCCATTTCTAGAAAAATGCTTTTCAATGTGTTTATTGCTTGTGGATCTTCTTTCAACATTTTGTTCAATACCTCTTGTTGCTGTTTTAATTCACTGAGAGCCTCTGTATACTTCTTCTGCGCCAGATATATTCCTCCCAAATTTTGGTGTATCAATAAAAGAGAATAATTGTTGGCATTCGGATTTACTATCAAAGCTTGTTTGTAGTTTGCAATCGCTTCATCATACTGCTCTGCGAAATCCAAAGCCTGTGCTAAGGCTATGAGCGAAACGAATACTCCACTTTCATACTTGATCCGGATGGCCTCCTTTTGCATTTCTTTGGCTTGCATGATGGCGTATTCCGTATCTCCCTGGGCACATCTGATTTGGAGCACGCTTAACCAGATTGTATAATAGAGTGAGTAATCCTTATATCGATAGGCGGCTTCTTTTAATTTCAGGAAATACTGTTCCATTTCAGAAGCTTCACCTCGGTATTCATAGTGACGACAGTAGTCAAAGAGCGTGTATAACTCTTCTTCATGTATTCTTTTCCGTTTGGAAAGCACAAGGGCTGAATCCAGATATTCTAAAGCTGCCTTTTGGCCTATATATTGTTGAAACGCCCCTCTCAATATCTTTGAGCGGAGAGTATCGTTTGTTTTAGAGTTAACAACTTGAAAGATACTATCGCGGAATTGTTCTTCTGTTGAAGCTGGTGAGTTTGCTTTTGTCTGGGAAAATATTCCCATCATAAACAAGAAGATTAATATTGCTTTCTTCATGCTCTGGCCTCCTGTTTTAATGGGTGTGTGAAGACAAAACGTGAACCATCGGTATATTGCGGGTCTATCCATATTTTACCACCGAGGCGGCTGATGATGAGTTGGCAGATGGCCAGTCCGAGGCCGGTTCCCTGCGACTTCTCGTTTACTCTTTCGAAGCGTTCGAATATTCTGCTTTGTTTCTCTAATGGAATACCGCAACCGGTATCGGTGATGGAGAATTGCGCCATGCCTTTTTCGTTTTGTTCCAGTTGCAGAGTGATACTTCCCTCCTTTGTAAACTTGGTTGCATTAACCAATATGTTGATCAGTACCTGATGCAGCCGAAGCGTGTCGGTTTCAATCTCTAAAGAAGTAAGTGCTGTTTTGAAGAAGATCTCAGCTTGTGTTTGCTTGATGCCTTCCAAGGTTTGGACGATTCCTTCGCACAAGTCCACTGCGTTGCATTGTTTGAGGTTGAATTTCATGTTTGTTACATCAAGGCAGGATATGTCTACTACATCATTCACGAGGTTTAGTAACAGGTGCGAGTTCAACTGAATGATGTCATTACATTGTTTCCGGGTTTCTTCATCGATCCCCGGAGTGGTCAATACATCTGAAAAACCGGACAAAGCGTTTAGCGGAGTCCGGATTTCGTGGCTCATGTTTGAAATGAAAAGGCTTTTATTACGTATTGAATTTTCTACGGCTTTCTCTGCTTTCTGCAATTTCCGCTTTGAGAGCATTAATTTCTTTGCTTGTCTTTTCAAGTAGAGAAAACAAATGCCGGCAACAATGATAAGGCAGGGTAGTATGATAAGGGCTAATAATAGTAAATGGTTTTGTTGCTGGTTGTTAGCCAGTTGCAATTCATCAATGGAGTATGTCTTCCGTAAATCCTTTACCTTGTGAGAATTGATTTCCTTGTAATCGGTATCAATCTTATCTCCTAATTCTTTGTATAGATTGGCAGCTTTTTCATATTGTTGCTCTTGCAGGTACTGATTCGCAACATTCCACAAACTATCTTGTTTACTATCTTGATTGGCATGGCTGCTAAGAAAGGAAGAAAGCAGAAATAGTAGTATGAAGGCAAGCTTTTTCATGTTTGTTTGATTAGTGTCGCTGCAAAGATAATTTTATTATGGATTGATTGTCTTGATAATCGTGCTAAAAAAAGTATAATTTATCAGCTAACTGAGATATTTCAGTAACTTTGTCTCTAAATTAAAGAAATATATAGTATGGAAACTACCAGACAGAACAAAATATGTCGTTTACTCCAGAAGGAGTTGAGCGAAATCTTCTTGTTACAAACTAAGTCCATGCCGGGCATATTGGTGTCGGTCAGTGCAGTGCGCATCAGCCCCGACCTGAGCGTGGCACGTGCTTATCTCAGTATCTTCCCTTCGGAAAAGGCGGAAGAAATGATTAAGAATATCAATGATAATATGAAGTCTATCCGTTATGAGTTGGGAACGCGTGTACGCCATCAGCTTCGCATCATTCCCGAATTGAAGTTCTTTGTGGATGACTCGCTGGATTATCTTGAGAAAATAGATGAATTGTTGAAGTGAACCTTCCCTTCTACATAGCCCGGCGCTATCTCTTCTCCAAGAAGAAGCACAACGCTATCAATATCATTTCCGGCATTTCGGTGTGCGGAGTGGCATTGGCTACGTTGGCGTTGGTCTGTACACTCTCCGTGTTTAATGGTTTTCAGGACATGGTGGCGGGGTTCTTTACAGCTTTTGATCCGGAATTGAAAATTACGGTTCGTGAAGGAAAAGTATTTGAACCGCAGGGGGCAGCCTTTCAGGAAGTGCGCTCTTTGCCGGAGATTGATGTCTGGACAGAGACGCTGGAGGAGAATGCCATGGTGCAATATAAGGACCGTCAGGCTATGGCTATTATTAAAGGGGTGGAAGATAATTTCGAGGAGCTTACGTCTATTGATAGTTTGCTGTACGGCGCAGGTGAATTTATCCTGCATGACTCTATCGTAGATTATGGCGTATTGGGTGTGGAGCTGATATCTGAGTTGGGAACAGGACTTCAGTTTGTTGATCCTCTTCAAGTGTATGCTCCCAAACGGAATGTACGCGTGAATATGGCTAATCCTTCCGCTTCTTTCAATCGTGATTACCTTTTTTCTCCCGGTGTAGTGTTTGTGGTCAATCAGCAGAAGTATGATGCGCGCTACATTCTTACTTCTCTTAGCTTTGCTCGTAATCTTTTTAATTATGACACGGAGGTGTCGGCTGTGGAATTGAAGTTGAAGCCGGGGGCAGATGTCACGGCTGTGCAGAGAAAGATTGCCCGTATCCTGGGTGATGAATTTGTGGTACTGGACCGTTATGAGCAGCAGGCTGATGTGTTCCGTATTATGGAGATAGAGAAATTCATATCTTATCTTTTTCTCACATTTATTCTTGCGATAGCCTGTTTCAATGTGATCGGGTCTCTTTCCATGTTGATCCTGGATAAACGCGAAGACGTGGAGACTCTGCGTAATCTTGGAGCTGATGACCGCTTGATAGCCCGTATATTTTTGTTTGAAGGTCGGCTTATTTCCCTGTTCGGTGCACTTTCCGGTATTGTTTTGGGGCTGTTGCTTTGCTATATCCAGCAGCGTTTCGGCATCATCTCCTTAGGTGGCGGTAGTGGCAGCTTTATTGTGGATGCTTATCCAGTCAGTGTGCATGCAACGGATGTAATACTGATATTTATTACGGTGATTACTGTCGGATTCCTTTCGGTGTGGTATCCGGTGCACTATTTGACGCGGCGGTTACTGAAGAAATAATGTCAGTTTTCGGTTACCGCAGATTCCTATAAATTGAGTGACGGATGATGAAATACCTGTTAGTAGAAGACGAACGTTTCGCTTACGAAGAAATGAAGCGGATGATGGAGAAGTTACGCCCCGATTATCAATTGGAGGCATGGACAGCCACTGTGGAGCAGACCGTACAATTTCTGAAACATCATCCGGTAGATCTGATGTTGCTGGATATCCGGTTGACAGATGGATACAGTTTCGACATTTTTGAGCAGATGCAGGTTACGACGCCTGTTATCTTTACTACTGCTTATGATGAGCATGCCATACAGGCATTCAAGGTGAATAGTGTGGATTATCTGCTGAAGCCTGTGGAGGAAGATGATTTACTGGCGGCATTGAGGAAATTTGAACAGTTCAGGGTTGTGCAACCTCCCGCTACCGATTACAGGAAACTGGAAGAAGCATTGATGAGTAATTGTAAAAAGAACCGTTTCCTTATCCAGAAAGGTGATACATATCATTATGTGGAGACTTCGGATATCGCTTTCTTCTACAGTGAAGAAAAAGTAGTCTTTCTGCATGCCTTTTCAGATAAACGCTATATTGTGGACTATACTTTGGAACAGATAGAGCAGTTGCTGGATGAAAGGACTTTCTTCCGTGTTTCCCGCAATTGCATTGCCAATATCAATTCCATCCGTAAGATATCCAAGTACTTCAATAGTCGGTTGAAGTTGAGCTTCCAGCCTGAATGTCCGCACGAGGTTTTAATCAGTCGTGTGCGGGTTCCTGATTTCCTGAAGTGGGTGGATGGTGTACTTTAAAATGCGTTTGGGGGATGAAGAATAAATGGTATATCCTGCTTTTCATAGTGATCATTGCAATTTCTCTGTTTGCATTCCAGTATGTGGCGGAGCTTCTTTCTGACGCTCCCCGGAGCCTGAGTTTGGAGACACAGTATCTGCTCAATTTACCTGCATGCATCTTTGTGGGGATTGTTGACTTTCTCATCATTGTTATTGTTCATAAGAAGCTGGACAACATTAACAATACCATGAGAATATTTATCGATTTGCTGTTGGCATCCGTGTGGGTGAGTGGCTTCGGCATAGCGGCAAATTATATCCTGTCCATTATTCTGGAGGAACCTTGGCCGGAAGATTATGCTCTGCTGAAAATGTCTCTGCCGGTAGTACTTTGGAATAGCATGATTGTTCTTCTGATTGAGATATTCTTTTATCAGCAAAGCCAAATGGAAGCAGAGAAGAAACTGGCAATTATAGAGAAAGAGAAGATTCAGTATCAGTATGAAACCTTGAAAGCCCAGATAAATCCACATTTCCTGTTCAATAGCCTGAATGTGCTATCCTCACTGGCCTATAGTGATGCGGAAAAGACCAATCTGTTTGCTAAAAAGCTGTCAGGTGTCTACCGTTATCTGTTGTTCACAAACAATCGTCCGGTGGTTACTTTGAAGGAAGAACTGGCTTTTCTGGAAAGCTATGTATTTCTGGAGAAGATTCGCTTTGAAGATACATTGTTCATCGAGATAGACGAATATGATTTGTACGGAACCAGATTGATCATTCCCGTCAGCTTGCAACTGCTGGTAGAAAATGCGATTAAGCATAATATAGCTACTTTAAAGAATCCACTTATTGTTCGGATAGGTTTTACCGGTGAAGGGATCATGGTTTCCAATAATCTGCAACTGCGGAGTTCGGTAGATAGGGGAGGTGTAGGATTAGGGAATCTGGAAAAGCAATACGCCTTGTATGATAAAGCAATTGATATAGTGAAAAATGCTACAGAATTTGTGGTGAGAGTCCCTTTCCTCGAATAATCTTCTTTTTTCCTTTTGTTCCATCTTTGGGATAATGAAATTCAACAGGTCTTTCATGCAGTTCGTCGGAAAAGACTTATACCGGACAAGCTAATCTCTTTTCTTTGCAATAAAATAATCTAATTTATTAGCAATGAGACGATTCTCTTATCTTTTATTTCTGTTGCTCTTAGTGGCAGCAATCGACGGTTTTGCACAAGGAGTTCTTAAAACGGAGTATATGCCTGCCTCTTCTTTCAGAGATGAAGCGGGGAATAAATTGGGTTCGGGCGATTTATTAAAATTCACCGGAGCATATACGCTGCCCTTTTCGCTGAAGCAGAATGCATCGGGACAACCTGTCATGTGGTCGGCATCGGTCAGAGGGACTTATGCGATGCTTAATAATCGACAGATGGCTTTGGATATACATCCGGATGAGGTGTTGAGTGGCAGCCTTAACCTGACACATGTACGGCCCTTGTCGAAGAAGTGGTACATGATAGCCAGTTTGGGAGCAGGTATTTATTCGGCACCGGATGCAATTACCTGGCAGAGTGTATTGGTGAATGGGGGAGTGATTTTTGTGTATAAATGCAGGAAAAATCTGGATATAGGTGTTGGGGCTGGATTGACGAATTCATTTGGAGTACCTATTGCCATGCCGATGTTCTTTCTTAACTGGCAGCTTTCCGGTAATTATGAGGTCAATGTGAATCTCTCTTCCGGTGTTGAAGTGTCCGGGGCGGTACGTTTGGGAGATCGGTTTAAGCTGAGGCTGGTGGCAATGGAAATGGATGGAATATCTTCTGTGATGGATGTAGAGGGGAAGTCTATGATATATGCTTCGGTTATGATGCGATCTTATCTCTGTCCGGAATACAAAATAGGTAAGAAGTCGTGCCTGTATTTGGGGATAGGGGGCAATTGGCTCAGGTCTGGAGATCTGACTAAACGTACGCTTAAAGGGTTTGTAGACAATATGTTCAGTGATAAGGATGATCCGTATTTCAATCCGACGGTTTACTTTTCCGCCGGAGTGAAGTGTGGGTTTTAGACAGAATGCGTTCAACAAAAAGTTGGATCAAGTTGCTCTCACTGCTCTCACTTTGTATATAAAGCAGTAATAATAAGAATCTTAAGTGTTAGTGAGAGCAACTTTTAAGAGTGAGAGCAAAAAGGGAGCTCTCACTCTTGCAATCAATCCGGATCAGGATGATGCATATATTTACTTTATATCAGGGGTTATTGTGTTGAGAACCAATGATCTATCCCTTTATCCTTAGGGGTAGCCGGGTGTTGACCTAGGTTAACAGGCCTATCAACCTTGGTTGACGAGCCGGTTAACCAAGGTTGGCAGGCTTGTCAGCCTAGGTTAACACCCGGTAATGCTTACTGTAGAGATAGAGAAACAACCGGGCAAAAAAAAATAATCAATGGCTTAGTGCTGATTCTCTGCATGAGTAGAATGCCAATACTCGCTCTTTTAGCAGATACGCATACTTTGCTTGTGATTGTTTCGATAATGCCTCTGCCAGTTTCATTTTTATTTCGTTGTATTCATATACGGCTGACTTCCCCGAAGCATACTTCTCCAAAGCATAGCGATGCGCCTCTTCATTGGCAACGACGGCTTTGGAGGTCGATTCGTATTTTTCCAATGCGTTCACTGCATCCGTATAAGCTTTTTCAATCTCCTTATATAGGTTCTTTTTCTCATTTTCCAGAGACAGACGGGCATTACTCTCTTCTATTCGTGCGGTGCGGACTTCATTCCGGGTTGAAAATCGGTCGAAAAGAGGGATACTCAGTGATAAATAGACACTTTTCTGCATATTATTTTGGAGTTGCTGCCTGAAGGATGGATTTATGCTGTTCCCCGAATGGTAATAGCCGGTACTGATACCTGCACCCAATGAAAGCGTGGGGTAGTATCCTGCTTTGGCCACTTTGATGGCTTTTGAACTGCTTTGCAGTGAATAATAGGCCTGTTTTATTTGAGGCATACAGTTCAGTGCGGCTGCATAGATGGTTTGGGGCATGATGGTATCTGTCCGGGATATGTTCTCATCAAGAGAATCAATGTCGAACTCCTCATGCCCTTGCAGTTCCATGAGCTGTATGAGGTCGAGGAGGGAGAGACGGAGCGAGTTTTTGGCTTCCGTTGCCGTCAGTTCATCGTCAGCCAATTGAGCTTTGACATCATATAGTTGGGATTGCGGTGCTTTGCCGTTTTCTATCAGAAGCAATGTCCGGTCTTCTTGTTCCCGGGTCAAACGGATTTGCTCCCGGGCAATCTTATGGATTTCCTTGTTCAGCAGAATCTGGAAATAGCAGCTTGTGACATTCAGTGATAAATCGTTTTCTATAAGTTCCTTATCAGCTTCGGCTGCCATCAGGTCGAACTTGTTGCGTGATACGGATGCACTCCGCCGGAAACCTGTGAAAAGAGGCATTTCTGTGCTTACGGAGAAGGAGGAGCTTTGTGTATTGCTGTCTTCGTATGCATTGCTGCGATTGAGCGAGCGTCCGAAGTCGAACTTTTGAGAGGTTCCGGCACTGAGGTCGGGCAGGAAACTGTTTTTTAAAGCGCTTTTTTCTACTTTTAGTTTTTCAATGCGGTTCCGGCTTTGTTTTACTTCAATATTGTGCCGGATGGCGTGATCGATACACTCTTGGAGAGACCATCTTCTATTTTGTGCCTGTACATTGCCGATAAAGGCGAAAGTCGTGATTGCCACGCTTATCATCATTAATTTCTTCATAAAAATAACATCGTTTGATTACTGTATGATTCTATTGCTTTGTTGTTGCAAAAATAGAACATTGACAGCTCAAACGATGTTATAGAAATGTTATCGCTATGTTAAGGTTATTCGAACATGGCAAACTGCTCGTTCCAAAGCCTGAAGTATGGTCCGCCTGCCTCGTAGAGCTGGCTGTGTGTGCCGGTTTCTGCCACTTTACCCTTGTCAATCACTACAATGTTGTCGGCACATCTCACTGTAGTCAGTCGGTGGGCAATGATGATTACCGTTTTCCCCTTTCCGGCCAATGCATCCAGTGTTTCTTTTACATAACGTTCGGCTATGGAATCCAGTGACGAAGTGGCTTCATCGAAAATCAGGATTTCCGGTTCTTTATACAGGGCGCGGGCTATGGCAAGTCTCTGACGCTCGCCTCCGGAAAGGGTGGCGCCGTGTTCGCCTACTTGAGTCATGTAGCCATTAGGCAGCCTGTCTATAAAATCTGTCAGACCAAGCTGTTTCACCAGACTGCTAATACGTTTCATGTCCGGTTGCGTATCACCGAGTGCTATGTTTTCGGTGACGGTTCCGGCAAACAGCTCGATTTGCTGGGGGACGGTGCCTACCCGACGCCGGAGGCTGCGATTGTCAATCTGTGCAATGTCATAGTCTCCAATGCGGATACGTCCGGACTGAATGGGGTAGATGTGCTGCAAAAGGGAAATCAGTGTTGTTTTACCCGAACCGCTTTCTCCGATGACGGCGGTAGTCTTGCCCTTTTCTATGGTTAGATTCAGGGAGTTGAATACTTCTTTGCGTGAACCGTATCTGAAAGAAACATTCTCAAAAATGATGTCGCCCATCATGTCCGGTTCCAGAATGATCTTTTGTTCATTGTCCTGCTCCCTTTCCAAATCCATAATCTGAAACAGACGGTCGGCGGCTATCAATGCATCCTGAATAGTCTGGTTGGATGATATCAGCGAACCGATGGGCGAGATGACGTAACCGACCAGAGAATAGAATACCATGAGCGTGCCGGGTGTCATCTCCTGATCGATAACCAGAATGCTGCCCAGCCACAAGATGGCGATTGTGATTCCTGTAGATACGAATTGGATGCCTCCTTGTGCCAGGATGGAACCGTAAATACTTCGGTAAGTATTCTTCAATAAATGTACAAAACGACTTTCTGTCTTCAGGTTGGCATACTCTTCGATGCCGAAACGCTTAATGGTTGAAATGGAATTGATGGACTCTACCAATTGGGATTCCAGATCGGCACTGCTTTCCATGATGCTGCGTTGGTATTTCCGGTTCAGCTTGTTGAAGCCCCAGAAGATGAGCAGGAATAGCGGTGCGGATATCAGGGTCATGACTGCCAGTTTCCAGGAATAAATGAACATCAGGCACAGGGAGAACACCAGTATCATGATATTCACTACCAGATCGAGAGACACGTTGTTGATGAAGTTACGTATTTTCACGGCATCGTTCACGCGTGAAATGATTTCACCTACGCGCATGGTGTCGAAGAACTGTTGAGGCAGGGTCAGCAGATGTTTGTAATATCCCAGGATCAGGGCTGCATCGATTCTTTGTCCGGTTTTCAGTGCCAGAATGCTTTTCATTGCACCGATGAAGGTGCGCAGCAACAGGATAATGAGCATAATCACTCCCATCAGATTCAGCAAATTGGTGTTTTTGTCGACCAGTACATAGTCTGTGATTTTGCCTACATAGATAGAAGTGGATAATCCCAAAATACTGAAAACAAGTGCACCGAAGACGGCTTGCAGCATTACGGACTTATGGGGTGCCAGCAATGAAAGGAATTTCTTGCTCATGCTGGTTTGCTGATTTCCCTTTTTGAAAGTCTCTTCCGGTTCCATCAATACGAGTATGCCTGTCCAGTCGTGCCGGAAGTCTTCGTGTAAAACCTTATGCATCCGTCCGTCTCCGGGATCCATATATGTGATGTGTGTCTTCGTCACTTTGTAGATTACGACAAAGTGTTGAAGTTGTTTGTGATTTACCAGCACATGTGCAATGGTTGGCTTGGGAATCGTGTACAGTGCATCGAACTGTGCGCGGACGCCTTTGGCGGACAATCCCAGTTTGTTGGCGGCTTCTATCAGTCCTAATACATTCGTACCTTTCTGGTCGGTGAATGCATATTGGCGGATGCGCGATACCGGGAAGCGCAGTTCGTAGTGGGCGCATACGGAAGCCAGACAGGCTGCTCCGCAATCGGTGATGTCATGTTGTTTGATCTTGGTACCTTTTTTCATTTTATCTCTGTTTTTATTATTTGCTACTTAATGTTTACTTACTGTTTTTGGGCTATCATCTCATTAGCCATGTATTGTCTTGGATTTGCCCAGTCGTCAATCTTCTGATAAAGCAGATCGAACAGGGAGCGGCGTGTCACCATGAAGTGTGCACTGGCGGTCATACCTTTTTTCAGCTTTCCTATCTGTCCGTTTTTCAGTGTCAGGTAATCTTGTTCCATTTCACATTTCACTTTATAGAAAGAGTTGCCTTGATTGTCCGTCAGGAAGTCGGAGGAGATTTCTTTTACCTTTCCGGGTAGTGTGCCCCATTCGTTATAATTGAAAGATTCCACTTGTATATTGACCGGCATACCTATGTTCATAAAACCGATATTCCGGGGAGTGACGTATACTTCGAGGCAGAGTGTGGAGTCGGGACTGATTACTGCCAGTGATTGTCCGGCTTGAATGCTACTTCCCCGATATATGCCGGAGAACTGGTCGAGCGTGCCGTCTACCGGACTGCGGACGATATACATATCTTGGTCTTTTACCTCTTGCTTGAGGCTGGTACTCATCTCATTGCGTGAATTGCGGTAGCTGTTCAAGTCAGCTTGCCAAGTGCTAAGTTGACTCTGTGTCAATGAAGCCAGTTCGTTTTGCTGGGTTTGATATTGATAGTAGTATTTGTCATATTCTTCTTCTGAAATTACTTTCTTTTCAAACAATGTTTTGTTGCGTTTATACTCTTTTTCCGCTTGTGCCAGGGAGGTTTCAAGTTCTTTCTTCTTTTTGGTGAAGTAAGTGTACTCCTGCCGGCGAACCGGAGAGCGGAATGTGGCAGGATGCTCGCCTTTTGCCAGATATGCCAAGTCGGCAAGATGTGCCTCGTAATCATTCAGACGGTTAGTCTGGTAGTTGATTTTGTAGTCGGAACTGTTTGTGCGGAAACGCAGAAGGATATCGCCCTTGCTGACTTGTTCGCCTTCGCGAACATAAATAGAGTCTACCAGTTCTGTGATAGCTGATTTAATTTCAGTCTTTTCCGTTACGGGGCGGACTATTCCGCTGCCTTGTACGGAAATGTCTACATAAATAAAGGGAAGTGCAATCATAGTAGCCGTAATGGCTAATAGAACGACCCAATAAATAATCTGGGACTTTGTGGTGTGTTGATAGATGTAAGTTTCTAAACTGTTTTCTATCCATTCGTTTGGTAATAGCATATCTTTTTGTCTTTTAGTGATTTATACTTTTCTTTTTTTTCTGTGAAGCAAAAGTACGGGGTTGACGGCGGAAGATAGGTTATAGGTATGTTATCGCTATGTTAAATAGTTCGTGAGTTGAATTATATGTTTTTACTTCATTTAATACAGTCATCCGGCTCAGAACTTTAAGCAATAATGCCGAAGAGCCTGTTCCGGAAAGAAAGCGAAGTGACTGAAAAATCAGGAATATAGTTGCAAAGAGTCATCAGAATAGACTATAAACTTACAACTACTGTTTTTAGAGAGTATAAAATAAGGACTTATCCACCGGATTTCTGTCTTTATATGCAGTATATTTACATCTTTTTTACCGAATATGGAGAATTGAATCTCCGTATCTATATATCTTACAAGTCAGTTCTCTATATCCGGTGCGTTCGGTCTCTATTTCCTGTGCGTTGGATATAGAGATCCAACACATTGGATGTTGATATCCTGTAGATAATATCTTAATACTTGGCACATTGCTTGTTCCGATGCAGCAGATTGCTTGTTATTTTACTGTAGAATAATTGTACGTATTTCTGTATCGAACTGTAGAATAGCAGATTGCGGATTTTTATTCCCGTCTTTCCTTTGCAACGTCCTTCTGGGCGTAAAGAAACGATTCTCGGAGGACTGATAATACAAAATGTCAGAATAATACTCAGGTTCCATTCGAAATAGTAATGGACTTTTCACCACAGAGTAACACAGAGTATCACGGAGTTCTATTCTTTTGATTTCAAATCGATTAAACTCTGTGATACTCTGTGTTACTCTGTGGTGAAAAGATTCATAACCGAAAAGGATATGAATTAATTCCGCCAACAGGTTGCCTTATTGTTTTTGAAGAGCACTTATTGTTTTACCAACTTCTTTTCCGCCGTAATAGAATAAATAGAATATAGCTGCTGCACACCCTATAATAATGAGGTATCTAAAAAAGTCATTTTGCATAAAAAGCTCTTTGAGCTTAATTATTTTTTCTTCTATATAATACATAAATTATATTAGTTAATGACATCCTATCGAAATATAAAAGATTTCGATAGGATGTTGGAATTGTTTACTTTGCTATCTCTGCAATGAATTCACCAGTAGCTTTTCCTGCTTCATAAATTGCTACAACACTACTATTACTGTTTTGACTACAACCTACGTAAACTCCAGCTAAAAAAATAACGCTAGCTGTTGCAATAGCTAATGCTTTGCCTGATACGGCTGCTCCGAGTCATTCAATGGTTTTACCATGTACTTTTCATTCTTTTTCATAACTGTGTTTGATTTTTATTTGTTAATACTGATAATACTTTTGGTAAGTATGGGGCGTTACAAATATACTGGTTAAGCTGGTGCTTTCGTTGTAATTGTAACAGCCACCATACGTATTGATGCCTTCTTCTAAAGTTAATGCTTTCATCGGTTTTCTTGTGTATCGTTTCTGTAAAGTGTTTGCTCTTGTAGGTTTAGAAGTCAAGCATTTTGAAGTATTCTCTGATTTCTCCATTTTTTAGGGTATTTCCGGTGCATCTAACTTTTTCCTCCTGTATTCAACAGTAGCGAAGTGAAGTCTCAATTACCTATAAGTATTTTTTAAGGTGAATCTATGCACCGGAAATTTCGGGTGATCGTTTATTGCATTATTGCGTTATATAGCATGATAATGCCACTTATTCCTACATAAATAAGTAAAAATAATCGTTCTCTTTTTAAACGTTGGATTTCTTTTTCCAGCTTTTTCTCTTTGTTGTCCATTTTCTATAATTATTAAAAATATGATTATTCGACTTTTTCTTATCGGTCGTTTTCTTTGAGTAGAAATCACAAATACTCATAATATAAAGCTTTTATTTCAAGTAGTATTAGTCTATATTCTAATAAAAAGACAGGAAAGTCTGTTTAATTAAGAAAATAGTAGGAGACATACTATAACATCTCCTACTATCTGTTATTGGTAACACAAATTGAACCTTGGGAGCTAATTCATTGAAACTATATTGTGATAGTATCCTTGTTTTCTACTTCTCTTATTTAGTTCATTTATTGCCAAACTGATACTGCTGGGGCACCTTGCAGTGATGCGATATTATCTGCAATTGCTTTAGCACCGTCCACTATTGTTCTTGCAATGCTTCCACATAGCATCCCAAAATCTCTTGTAAAATTATCACCGCCACAAATGGTGATTAAATCTTCTTTGCTTAAGTTTTCCATATAATTCATAATTGCCTCCTTTTTTATTTGTTGAAAGTTTCTTTAAATCCTTCAATAAAATCGCCTCCTTCATTATAGATGTAGATTCCTGCGGAAATTATGGCTAGAGCCAAACCAAAGTCAAGACCACCATTTACCTCTTTCATTTCTTGCAAGTTCATTTCTTGCATCATTGCATTTTCTTTTAAATTTTTCATAACCTTCTTTTCTTTTAAATTGTTCATAATATAAACTTTACTGTGTTTTCTTTTAAATATAACTCCTTGTGTTAGGACGCTGCTTTCTCGCTATTCATAATAGCATCAAATACTTTTTGTAGAACTTCTAAGGGCATAATCGGGAGAGGCAAGAATCCTATGCCGCCACTTACACCTTTCATTTCACTGATACCCATTTCTTGTATCAATTCATTTTTCTTTGAATCTTTCATAATTCTTCATTTTTTAATTGTTACTAAAATAGTGTTTGTTATCAACAGAGCAGAGCTTTACCAGAATTTAGTGAAGTCCTCTCCATGACTGGGCTTCTTAAAAGGATTCAGCTTCTCTTCATTAAGAATATCAAGCGGGCTACGGGTATCTACAAATCCTCCCGATACATTTCTCTGTTCTTTCTCATTCAATGGTTTTACCATGTACTTTTCATTCTTTTTCATAACTGTGTTTGATTTTTATATTAATATTAAAATTATTTTGGGAAAATAGAGGGCGTTACAATTATGCTGGTTAGGCTAGTGCTTTCGTTGTATTTCTAACAGCCCCATACATGTGTTGGCATCTTCTTCTTCTTGATCAAAGTTAAGAGCTTTGTTTCACTGCTTGTATTATTGCTTTGTAATCATTAGGCTTCTGGTTTTCTGGGGTATTATATAATGTACATACCTTAGTATCCAAAACTTGTTTTCTTTCATATAGTAGTTGGAATTTTACTGTACAAATATCCTGTGTGGCTATACTCTCTTTCTTGTTTATTCGTGCATGGTAGCACTTTACGGTATCTTCAATGATTTCAGTGGGAGAGTTGTGACATAAGAACTTATTTCTTTGGGTGTTTATTCCTTGAGGCCATGTACAAAGCATAAACGATATATGTAACACTGCCACTAATAACTGTAGCGATAAGGTCGAATATATCGAAAGTATTGGAAAATATAAACTCACTAATGAAAAGAACGATGACACAACATATTAGTATTTTATTTATACTATCTCTTCCTTTGATTATTCCCCATGCTATCAAAGTAGTGCTTGGAACAAGTATCCAACTGCTGATTGTGTCTGCAATATGAAAATCAAATAAATGGTTTCTATAAATATATGGTCGATATGTATTTGACAAGAAAACACCTGTTAGCATTATTATAAATCCCAATATTATTGCAATAATATGTTTTTTAGTATGTTTCATTATAATGTGCCTCTGATAAATAATTAATTTCTGTTCAGGACTCGTCTGTACGTAAATTGACAGAGAGGTTGGAACTGCTTCCAGAAAAAAGAAATAAGAGTCTGAAAGGAGGCTGAACTCAAAAGTATGTTTTGAGACAGCCTCTTGTTCTTGGTAGTTTATAAATGACAGAATATTTGTCTTTTACAACTAACTCCCCAGTTAATGATTATAGAAATTTTCATGTACTCGGTCATTTTTGTCCATTAGTCTGGAATTCAGAGTACCGGAAAAACTGATAAAATCCCATATTGCATATGCAACCTCTGACAATGAACCACCTTTTATCTCGAAGAGTTCCTCTTGAGACAATTCTTCTGTGTTATACATTTTAGCTTTCATACAAATAGTACTTTAGAAATTAATAGCTGCTGCTCTATCGGCTCCAGATTTAAGTGCATTTGCAGTATCTTTGGGATTGGTCAGTGTTTCATAGATGAAACCAGTTATGGCTGTTACTGCAACTACTACAAGCCAGTTTCCTCCGTTTGTCATTCTCATTTCACTTGTGTTCATTTCTTGAATGCCAAGTGCATTTCCTAGGCTCTTTAAATGTTTCATAATTAATAATTTTTTTAGTAATACATATTGTTAATAAAATCTCCTATTAGGATGGCTTTTGATAAAAAAAAAGTTTCAATTTTTTTCTTTGAATGCTTTAGTGAATGTCTTCTATTGATAATACTTTTGGTAAGTATGGGGCGTTACAAATACACTGATTATACTGGTACTTTCGCTGTAGTTGTAACAGCCGCCATACGTATTGATACATTCTTCTAAAGTTAGTGCTTTCATCGGTTTTCTTGTGTATCGTTTCTGTAAAATGTTTGCTCTTAAAGGTTTAGAAGTCAAGCATTTTGAAGTATTCTCTGATTTCTCCATTTTTTAGGGGGACACATTCGCAGGTGCCAGGTGCAGGCTTAGTGCAATGGATGTGCATCGGAATGTTGTGACCGCCATTTACATTTCTCAGTTCGTTTGTGCTAAGCGCTTTCATTTTCTTTGTCTTCATAATTGTTGTTTTTTTAGTTATTAATTCATTTGTAAAATATTTCTTTTGTTTCTTGTATGATATTGCAAAGTTAAGTGCTTTATAACTGTGGTTGTGTTATTGTTTTGTTATCATTAGGTTAATAATTAAATGTGGTTGGAGAAATTTTTGCCCATATCCGTATGACAGGTATCGTCGGTAGGAAAGAAAGGATTGTTTTCTCCATATATTCCTTTAAAAAGTTTGTTCATTTGACAGTTGCTGCATCCGCCATTTACATTTCTCAGTTCATTTGCGCTGAGCGCTTTAATTGTGTTTGTCTTCATAATAATTGTTTTTTTTAGTTGTTAAATTGTTTATAAATATTTCTTTTGTTTCTTGTTGATGTTGCAAAGTTAAGCGGTTTCTTTCAGTGCTTATGTTATTGCTTTGTTATCGTTATGTTAATTAATTCTTGTTGTTTTGTTGAGGGTTTGCTTAGTACATTTAGTGGTTCGGACAATCTCTCGAACGGGTATTGAAGTTTAAAAATCTCTTGCTCTCCATATGATCTCTTTTTTTTAGTTTGTTACTTTTATTTCTGATTGATGTTGCAAAGTTAAGCGGTTTCTTTCAGTGCTTATGTTATTACTTTGTTATCGTTAGGTTAATATTTTCTTGATCTGTTCTGAAGAATTCGCTCGATACATTATATAATGTACAAACCTTGGAACCTCCTAAGATTTGCTTGGTTTCCCAAACATCCAGGTCGTTTAGATACTTCTTGCTTTCCATGATTCATTTTCTTTAATTTGTTTTCTTGTTCTGATCGATGTTGCAAAGTTAAAGGGTTTGCTTTTGGAGTTATGTTATTGCTCTGTTAATAGTTTATTCTCTTATAGCTACTAACTTTTTTACTCCTTCTATATAAATCCAAACATACTTTGCTCCACCATAAATGCCTCTTGTTTCTTCTTGATTTAATTCAACGATAAGATTACTCATAAGATTATTTTTTATTAGTTATATATTCTATTTACTTTGGTATTGCAAAGATATTGCGCTTTTTCCCTTTAGTTTGTTATTAAAATGTTATCATTAGGTTAAAATACGGAGATAAATACATACCTTTGCATCCGATATGAAGAATATTAGAATATTTACAGTACTGGGTTTGGTAGCTATATTGACATTACAGACGATATGGCTGTTTAATACTTATGTGCTTGTGAGAAACAATATATTAAAGGAAAGTTTTGACACTTTAGAAGAATCTTTAGATAGGGAAGTTGAATTGAGGATTGATCGTACTCCTAAAGAAACACAAATAATTGGGGGCTCAACGAATGATTCTGTACCCCATCTTACTTATTTCAGTGAAAGTTTGTCGAAGTTAGGTCTTGAGGTATCATTGGATGACATCGATTCTATTGCCGCTTCTATTTTATTGAGGAAGTATGATATTGAAAGTACGTATATGATATGTATGATAAATATGAATACAAGAGAGATACTGCAAAAAAGTAAATCGTTAGATCTTTCTTCTCTGGATGTTGTCAAATCTACACCATTCCCTATACGAACAGATTTATCTCAAGGTGTTCAACTTATACTGCTGAATCCTTATTGGACTATCTTTAAGCGTATGGGTCTCTTAATGATAGCAACCGCCATCATGATGATAATGGTAATCACCTGTATCATCTACCAGATCAAGATTATCATCCGTCAGGACAAGATTGCCAAAGTTCGTGAAGACTTCTCTTATGCCATGATACATGATATGAAAACTCCTCTTAGCTCCATTTTGGCTTGTACAAGTCTTTTGCATAGTGGCAAGACGGAGAGCACTCCTCAACTAAGGGAGCGATATTTTTGTATTATAGAGGATGAGACAGGACATTTGCTAAATTTGGCAAATAAGGTTCTGACCATTTCTAAGTTGGAGAGCCATAAACTGGAAATGGCTAAAATTACATTTCAGTTGAAGCCTATGGTAGAAGACTTAATAGAGAAGTTCTCCGCTAAGTGTGCCAAACCGCTACATTTCACTTTAAATTTGCAGGCAGAAGAGGTGCATGGTGATGAAGAGTACCTGAAAGAGGCTATCAGTAATCTGATAGATAACGCTATTAAATATTCATACCAGACGGTTGATATAAGTATAAGTTCGCTTAATAATGCTACCCATACTCTTATTAAAGTACGTGATAACGGTATTGGTATCTCAGAAAAAGATGTAAAACATATCTTTGAGAAGTTTGAACGTGCTTCGGCTTTTAAACGTTCCAGACTTGGCAAAGTAGCAGGTTTCGGATTGGGGCTAAATTACGTTTATCAGGTGATGGAGGCTCATGAGGGAAGCGTGACAGTGAATAGCATAGAAAAGGAATTCAGTGAATTCACCTTATATATACCATTAAAGACGAATGACTTATGATTAGATTATTGGTTGTAGAAGACGATCCTACTTTGCTTTATATTGTGCAAAGCGGATTGCAGGAAATTATTGGGGGATATGAAGTTTTTACGGCAACCAATGGCGCCGAAGGGCTGAAGGCATGGAAAGAACATCATCCGGATATCATTATGTCCGATGTGGATATGCCGGTAATGGATGGTTATGAAATGGTGGCACGTATCCGTGAAACGGATGGCAATACACCTATTCTGTTCGCTTCGGCCATGAGCTCGCCGAAGGATGTGACGAGAGGTTACGATATAGGAGTGGACAACTACGTAAAGAAACCTTTTGTTCCTGATGAACTGGATGCTCATATTCGTTCATTGCTTAGAATGAAGGAAGGGGCAAAGTCGCGTAATGAAACCGACCATTGCAGGATGGGTAAATATTTGCTGGACACCAAGCATGCTAACTTGCGGAATGACGAAACCGGTTTCATAAAAGTATTGACCATCAGGGAAGCGAAGATTATACATCTGCTTTATGAAAATAGAGGCGAAACGGTGAATAGAAGTGCTATACTCAGCCGTTTCTGGGAAACGGAGGATGATTACTTTGCGTCACGCAGTCTGGATGTATTTATGAGTAAAATACGAAACTATCTGGAAGATGAACCCTGTGTCGAAATAAAGACAGTGAGAGGGGTAGGATTTATGATGCTGTTGGATTGCATATAGCGTTTCCTTATTTGGCTATTCCGTCGACAAAACCTCCCCTTTCGTAGATTTTATTTTCAGCTCTTCTTTCTCTCCCTTACATTTGCATCAAAATCTGTAGAGACTCTCTCTAAATAGCGTTTTTTCATGTATTATTGACTGTGCCGTTCCACCCCCGTGAGGGGAGGGGACGGTTTTCTTTTTATGGGAATCTTTATCAGATATATTTTTTCTATATCTTTGCATCACTGATAATCTAATATGGAAAACATAACAATGAAATTGTCAACAATCAAAGTGATAAGACTTTTGCTGTTTATTGTCTTACTGCTTAATTTCCCGCTTCATGCACAAGATCACTATGCGTTTACTCCCATTGATTGCAGTGACGGACTTTCGGGTAACAGAGTCCGCAATATCATTCAATTGCGGGATGGGCGCATTGCAATCAATGCCAATGAGATCGTCAGCATCTACGATGGGACTTCTTTTCAATATTTTCATTATAATAAAAGTAACATAATTCCTCTTAATGACTATGTTGGGCATCATCGCATTTATGTGAATGAGGACTATATTTATATCAAAGACTGGTATAAGCTAATGGCCATCAACATCAATGAAGAACGCTTTGAACAGCATTTGGACGATCTGTTTAAGTCTTATGGTGTAAAGGGGGCGTTGGTGAACTTCTTTGTAGATGAGTCAGGTAATTATTGGATGCTGACGGATGATGATGTACTGCTGTACAGGGATTATGCCGGGGGAAAGACAGTTGAGTTTCTGAAGGATGTTTCAATGAACGGAGATATGCGTGACAGGCTTCTGGACATAGCGGTAGTAAACCGGCAAGTTTTCTTGTTCTACAATTCAAGCCTCATGGTCTGTTATGATCTGGAAACATCCAGGGAATTATACCGGGAATATGCACTGGTTGGAAAGCAGGATAGGTCTGCTACCCTGTTGGTTGTCCCCCGGGGAAAGTACTTGTACTATTTGATGAATGGGCGAAAGACTGAAGCTTTACGGTTTGATATTGAACTGCGTAAGTGGGAAGTAATATTAGAGACTGAATATAGGCTGAATGTGCTTTCTGTAGGTAAAGAGCACGATATATGGATAACCAGTCAGGCCGGCTTGTGGGTATGTGACGAAAAACTGCAAAACAAACAATTCATCCCTACGCTGGAATTTGTAGATGGTAAAGAGATAAAAACGGAAGTCAGCACAGTCTTTAATGATAACCAGGGAGGAACTTGGATCGGGACTTTGGACAGGGGAATATGTTATTACCATCCTAACCGCTTTAAATTCAAAAATATAGGTAAAGTGTTCTTCCCTAATATTGATCAGAATGGGGAAGTTAGTGTGTCGTGTTTTGTAGAGGATACTCATGGCGAAATCTTGGTAGGTACCCGCCAGGGACTTTTACGGTACTCTTTATCTGAGAGCAAATTGTCTGTTGAGGCAGGATTACCCCGCAATTTACGGTGTAATGGGTTAACTAAAGATAGCCGGCAGCGGATATGGCTTTCATCGGTTGAGGCATTGTTCTGCATTCAGAATGGAAAGAGCAGAAGTTATCCTGTACGTGATGTGGCGAAGGTATTTGAAGCACCGGATAAGAACCTGTATATCTGTTCATATATAGATGGCCTGTGTCTTTTGAATCCTGATACCGGAAAACTTAAGAAGATAGAGGAAAGTGGAGGACGACAAATCAACTCCGTTTCGCAGATCAGGAATTATAAAGAGGGTACGCTGATAGGAATCTGTAATTTAGGGCTGTTTACCTATGATTATAAAAATCAGGTTCTGACAGCGCCGGTGTTTAAAGATAAAAAGGCTTGGCAAGATTTCTATGATATCCATCGTTATTCTGATTTGTACGTAGATAGCCGTAATCTGATTTGGCTTGCCACACAGGATGGCCTGATAGTCTGGAATCCGAAGAATGAAGAGATCAGGATGTTTTATATGGAAAACGGCCTGGTAAACAACAGTATACAGGCAATATCCGAAGATCGTCACCATGTGATGTGGATTACCACTTCTTATGGAATATCTTGTGTGAATGTAGTTCAGGAAGGGGGAAGAACAGAATACTCTTTCTCCAACTTTAACCATAGTGATGGAGTGATAGAACGGGAATTCCTGGAAAGATCCGTATATGTAACGAAGGATGATGTGATTCTGATGGGAGGAATTGATGGTTTCAACGAATTCATAATTAATAAACTGCCTCCGGTGAAACAAGATATGAAACCTCTTTTCGTGAGCTTTCATCTTTTCGGGAAAAAGGTGGAGATGGATAAGGCTTATGATGGCAATATACTATTGAGCGAGCCTGTAAGCGCAACTCAAAAGATTATCTTGAATTATGACCAGAACTTTGTATCGTTTGATTTCTCTGCATTGAATTATATCAATAGATCACAGACTCACTATCGCTACCGGCTGACGGGGCTGGATAAGGAGTGGCACGAAATAGTTTCTCCTACAGGGACCGGAACTGCCTCTTATGCCAATCTTCCTCCGGGTACGTATGATCTGGAAGTATATGCGGCAAACAACAGTAAGCAGTGGGGAAGTAGCTGTGCGACTATACAAATCATTGTAAAGGACCCGTATTGGAAAACTCCTTTGGCTTATTTTATTTATTGCCTGTTGATTGCCCTTGCCATATATTGGGCCCTTTCCAGTTATTTGCGAATGAATAAGAGGAAGTTGCAAAAAGCTCAGGAAGAAGAACTGAATCAAATGAAATTCCGCTTCTTTACCAATATAAGCCATGAATTCCGCACCCCCCTGACTCTGATCATAACTCCATTGGAATCTCTTATTAAGGAAGTCGGCGACATAGCCCTGAAAAAGAGATTACAATCCATTTACCGTAATTCCAAAGAACTGTTGAACCTCGTCAATCAATTGCTGGACTTCAGACGTTTGGAAGTTCATGGAGAGAAACTGTTTCTTGTTAAGGGGAATATAGCGGAGTTTGTTTCTTCGGTAAAATCCTCTTTTGATTATCTGGCTCAGGAAAAAGAGATTTCTTTTGAGATAGATGATAAGATTGCAGAAGATTTATATATAAGTTTCGACCGTGAGAAGATACAAAAGGTACTGAATAATCTATTGTCTAATGCATTCAAGTTCACACCTGTAGGAGGTATGGTGACGATAACTCTCGATACCTGTAAGGAACCGGACGGGGTACAGTATTTCCATCTTTGCGTGAAAGATACCGGAGCAGGGATTCCACGAAAGAATCTTTCCCATATTTTTGATTGTTTCTATCAGGTGAAAGAGGAAGAAGATAAAATAGGTAGTGGAATCGGTCTTCATCTGGTGAAAGAGTATGTAGAATTGCATTCCGGAAAGATAGAAGTGGAGAGTGAAGTAAATAAAGGCAGTTTGTTTACTGTATATCTACCTGTGCGTACTGATGTAGAAGTGGATACAGAGTTACCGGAAGAGGAAGATACTTTCATCGGGGATGAATTGAACCCTGATGCGGAAAGTGATCAGGACCTGCAAACGGATAAAGAGTACACCGTACTTTTAGTTGAAGATAATAAAGAATTCCGGCATTACATGTTTGAACTGCTTTCCAAGAAATACAATGTATTGGAGGCCGGTGATGGTGAAGAAGGAGAGCGGATTGCCACTACAAAGTTTCCCGATTTGATAATCAGCGATATCATGATGCCGAAAGTGGATGGACTGGAGTTATGTAAACGCATCAAGTCCAATATACAGGTGTCGCATATCCCTGTCATATTACTGACTGCCCGTTCTACGGACGAAAGTAAATTGTTCGGGTACGAATCCGGTGCGGATGAATATATATCCAAACCGTTTAATCTGGATATTCTGTTATTGAGAATCCGGAAACTGATAAACGAAGAGAAAGCCCGTCAGAAGTCTTTTTCACAGGGAATAAATATTAATCCGGGAGAGGTTACCATCACTTCTATTGATGAACAGTTTATAGAGAAGGTCTGCTCATTGATTCAAAAGAATATAGATAATCCTGAATATTCGGTAGAAAAGCTGAGTGCCGATGTTGGGATGGAACGTACGGTACTATATCGTAAATTGAATGCTATTGCCGGTCAGACTCCTTCTGATTTTATTCGTTCCATCCGATTGAAGCATGCTGCTCAATTACTGAATAAAGGATATCAGGTAGGTGAAGTGGCCGATATGGTTGGTTTCAATACTCCTAAATATTTTACAAAGTACTTCAAACAGGCGTTTGGTGTAACGCCTTCTCAATATAAGACTAATATGACTGGGGAGAATTGATTCATAACTGTAGGGTTATGAATCAGCTACGAGCTACAAACTACAAGTGCCTTTCGAAACATAGCGCAGCTACTTGTAGCTTGTAGCTCGTAACTAATTACTATGTTCCCTCCCCTCAAACCCTTGCCTGCTGTGCATTTTCCCTTTGAAAACAACGAAATGTACCCTAAAAAGCAACGAGCTGACCCCTACTCAGAGTCGCTTTCCCGGTACTTTTGCAATTGAAATAACCGAGTATTAACCCATAAATCAATTGCCATGGAAAATGCACCTTAAAAGTCGTATCATGTTTTTTACCTTTATTTCTAACTTTAATTGATTAACTGTTTTATGAATTATTTAATGCATGAAAAATCATAATCTGTTTTTAACACCAGATTACCGGTATCGTTTACCGGAATCTAATTTTAAGAAGCTAATACTTTCACTGATTATCCTTCTGAGTTTTGTTCATGTGGCAGCACAGAATAATATAAATATCAGTGGAACTGTTGTGGATGATCAGGGGGAAGCTGTGATAGGAGCCAGTGTAGTTGCTCAGAAAAGTAAGAATGGTACAATAACCGATGTGGAAGGTAATTTTAAACTGTCGGTTCGTTCTAATGATGTTTTGACTATCTCTTTTATAGGATATATCACCCAAACAGTTCCGGTGTCCGGTAAAAACAATATTGTTGTGACGCTGAAAGAAAATAGTATGTTGCTGGATGAAGTGGTAGTCACTGGTTTTGGACTTGCCCAGAAGAAGGCTTCCGTCACGGGTGCAATTTCTTCTGTGGGTGCACAGGAATTGGCTCATGCAAAGTCGGTAACGGCTACAGGTGCATTGGTAGGTAAGCTCCCTGGTGTAAACTTCCGTCAGGATAACGGACGTCCGGGTGCCGCTCCCAATATCCAGATCAGAAACATGGGAACACCCTTAATCATTATTGACGGTGTGCAGAAAGATTCCGGTAATCTGAATAACCTGGACTTCAATGATATCGAATCTGTTTCCGTACTGAAAGATGCTTCGGCGGCTATTTATGGTATGCAAGCCGCTAATGGTGTAGTGGTAATTACTACCAAAAGAGGACAGAAGAATCAAAAGTTGAAGGTCAATGTGAATGGGTATTATGGATGGCAGTTACCTTCCAACTATCCAAAACCCGCTTCGGCAGAAGATTATCTGGCGGCTATCATACAGACTGAAACTATAAATGGAACTCCGAGAACCGTTACGAAAGAAGAGTACCAGAAATGGGTGGATAAGGTTGACGAAGACCATACTTCTTTCGACTGGTATAAGTACATTTGGGTGAGTGCGCCACAATCTTATGTGAATGCAAATGTATCCGGTGGTACGGAGAAAGTCAGATATTACCTGAGCTTGGGACATATTGATCAGGAAGGGAATATCAGAGGTTTTAAGGGCTTCAACAGAACCAATATGCAGTCTAATATCGACATTGATATTACAAACAAGTTCAAAGTCGGTGTAGCAATCAACGGACGTATAGAGACTACCGATAATCCGGGATTGCCGGGTGACGACTATAATCTGCCTATCTATGGAGCTTATAATAACCTGCCGACTAAAAAGCCTTATGCCAATAATAATCCTAAGTATCCGGCTATATCGGCACCTTGGGCTCAAGATAGTTTCGGCTGGATGAATTACGAGCATGCAGGGAGATATAAGGATCAGTGGAAGGTTATTCAGATTAACGGTACTGCTGAATATGAAATACTGAAAGGTCTGAAAGCAAGAGGACTGTTCAGCTATTGGTTGGCAAACAGAAGACAGTCGAACCGGGAATACTCCTATAAATTCTATGAGTATGACAAAGAGAGTGATATCTACAATGTAGTGGAAACAGGTACGGCACGTTATACGGAAAGAAGTATGGAGATGAAAGAAGAACTGACTTCCAATATTCAGCTGTCGTATGAAAATACGTTTGCACTTCATCATGTGAATGCTGTTGTGGGCTTTGAGGCAAAAAAAGGTACTTATCCAAGAATGTATGCATTGGGAAATCCACCAGCAAACGGAATCCCTTATATTGATAAAACCAGTCTGTCTACTTTTACCGATGGCATTGGTAACCCGCAGACACGTATGGGATATATAGGCCGCCTGAACTACGACTACGCAAATAAGTACATCATAGAATTATCCGGCAGATATGATGGCTCTTACCGGTATAAACGAGGGAAACGTTGGGGATTCTTCCCATCGGCTTCTATTGGTTACCGGGTTACGGAAGAGAAGTTCTGGCAGGATGTCGATTTCTTGAAAGACAATATCACCAATCTGAAAATCCGTGCTTCTTATGGTGTATTAGGTGAAGAATTGGGTACAGCTTTAAGTCATATTGTAGGCTATAATTATAATGACGGTGGTGCTGTGATTGACGGTGGGCTGGTTACCGGCAGTACTGTTACAGGATTGGCAACCGATAATATCACATGGGGTAAATCGAAGATACTGAATATCGGTATTGATCTGGGCTTCCTGGATAATCGCCTGAATGCCTCTTTTGACTATTTCAACAGAGATCAGACCGGATTGCTGGCAAGCCGTTATGATGTGCAGATTCCGGAAGAAGTGGGATTCTCACTGCCTCAGGAAAACCTGAACTCTAATTATGCCAGAGGATTCGACGCCTCTGTGAATTGGAGAGACAGAATCGGAGATGTGAATTATATGGTAGGAGGTAACATTACTTATTCACGCTGGTATGTTGGAGACCGGTACAAGCCCAGATTCTCCAGTGAATGGCAGAAGTTCCGTTATCAGGCAGGAAATATAAAAGGACGTTATACGGATGTGGAGTTCTCACTCGTTTCGGATGGACAGTTCCAGAGTTGGGAAGAAATAGCAAACCACCCTATTGATCAGGACCATCAAGGTAATATTACTTTGAAGCCCGGTGATGCAAAATATAAAGATATGAATGGAGATGGTTTAATTAATGATGCTGACTGGCGTGCAATTGGTTATCGTAAAGGAGGTACTCCATGGGTGAACTTTGCATTTAATCTGGCCCTGGACTGGAAGGGTATTGACTTCCGTGCAGATTTTGTAGGTGCAACAGCATATACGTATGTTCAACAGGGATTCCTGAGATATTTCGATTCTAATAAGAATATCTCCCAATATCTTTGGGATAACTCAACCAGACTTGTGGATATTTGGGATGCTGACAGTGGTTTTAATATTGGTAAATATCCGTTGGCTTTACGTACCCGGAATAGCAGTGATTGTACACATTGGCCCAGTGACTTCTGGTATACCAATATGACTTATCTGAAGATGAGAAATGTGGAGATAGGCTATACTCTGCCTCAGAAATGGACGTCAAAAGTAGGGATATCCCGGTGTCGTTTTTATGTTTCAGGACAGAATCTGTTCTCATTGAAGAATATTGATATTGATATCGATCCCGAGATTACGGCTGAGGACGGTATGGCTTATCCGAATATGAAAGTAGTGAACTTTGGTTTTTCCGTTGATTTTTAATTACCTTTATACGCATCAAGATGACTAAAATAAAATTGATAATCATATCCGCCCTTTTCTTAATGGGGGCTGCCGGTTGTTCGGAATCCTTTTTGGATCAGGAACCTGAAAATGTGATACCTGAGAGTATGATTTATGAAGATAAGGAGCTTGTATTATCCGTACTTTCAAATTTGTATGGCAGAGTAAACTGGGGACAGAATAATGGAGATTATGGAAGTTACGACCAGTTGGACGAAGCTAATAAATGTTATGGAAGTCCGTGGGTGATATTTACGGAGTATGACCGGAACTCATGGAGAGTCCGCGATTATGACTTTGTACGCCGGGTGAATTTGTTTTTACAGGGCGTCAGAGGCAGTAGTGCACTTCAGGATAGTGAGAAAAAGGCTTTTGAGGGAGAGGCTCGTTTCCTGCGTGCCTGGCATTATTTCCACATGGCGCGTACTTTGGGGGGTATGCCGCTTATTGGAGACCAAGTGTTTAATTATGAATCGGGAATAGATGTGGAAACCTACCAGGTGCCACGTTCCACAGAGGCGGGAATCTATGATTATATAATCAGCGAATGTGATGAAATTGCCCGCCAGCTGACCGAACAAACGACTATAAATTCTGCCCGGGTCAATAAATGGGCGGCTTTAATGTTGAAGGCACGTGCTTCCGTGTATGCAGGTTCCATTGCAAATTATGGTAATAAGATTACTCCGACTCTGAAGACAGATAATGGAGAAGTCGGTATCCCGGCTGATTTAGTTACTAAATACTATGAGACTGCATTGGCTGCTGCTGAGGAAGTTATAGAAAACAGTCCTTATGAATTGCAGATTTCCGATCCTCAGGATTTAGGACTGAGCTTTTATAAGGCTGTATGCCAGAAATCGAATAATAAAGAAGTTATTTGGGCTTTGGACCGATCTGTGACGGATAAGGTGACGACTAACTTCACAGCTTGGTGTATGCCTTTCTCTTTGAAAGATGGAATACAGGGAAATGCTTTGGGAGCACTTCTCAATTTAGTGGAATCTTTTGAAAACAAGGATGGAAGCAACTCCGAGATAAAGACGCATGATGCTAATGGTAACTTTGTGTTCTATGATAATCCGGAAGAGCCTTTCGAAATGAAAGATGCCCGATTGTGGGGGACTGTGATATGGCCTAATGCACTTTATAGAAGTGAGCCGGTGGCTCTACAAGCAGGTTTGCTGATTAAGGATACAGAAAATCCGGGTCAATGGAAAACGAAAATCAGTTCTTTAGGTGGAACCACTGAAGACGGGCAGCTAATCACTGCACTGGACGGACCGTTGGCAACGGCAGGCGACAGATTTAATAAGACCGGCTTCTTGGTACGCAAATTCCTGGACGAAGCGGCCAATGCGGGATCGGATACGCAGAATAGTGAGATGTGGTATCCCCGTTTCCGTTTCGCAGAGGCTTTGCTGATTGCAGCAGAAGCAGCTTATGAATTAGGGGGAGCGAACAAGGTGAAGGCCGTCGAATATATAAACAGAGTTCGTGCCCGTGGTGGGATTAAAGAATTAACGGAATCTACGATCACTTTTGAGCACATTGTGAACGAGTATAGGGTTGAGTTTGCTTTTGAAGATCATCGTTGGTGGGATTTGAAACGTTGGAGACTTGCCCATACTGTATGGAATGGAGTCATTGACAGTCCGACTGCACAGATGTATTCCCTTTTCCCCTATAAGGTGTATGCACCCGGTTCGCCAGATGATGGTAAGTGGGCTTTTGAGAAAAGCAGATCTTACATGGCGCCGAATGCAAGGAACTTCACCATGCGGTGTTATTACGGTTCGATTGATGATGGCTGGATTAACAAGAATCCGAAGCTGGTTAAAAATCCATTACAGTAATATAATAACTAACGATTAGATTAAATAAAATGAAGAATATCAATAGCCTTATATTAATCCTTGGCTTGTTTCTGGTAACCGGTTGCGAGCTGGATAACTTCGATGAACCTAAAAGTGAGTTTAAAGGTAGGTTTGTCTATGAGGGTGAAGCATTGCAATTAAGAGGGACTGCCTATGACAATGATTGTATGATGTATGCTTATCAGGAAGGACCTGAGTATGAAGATCAGGGTGCTATCAATTTGTTTGTTAACTCTGATGGCGAATTTAATTCTTTAATGTATAACGGCTTCTATAAGATTGTGTTGAGGCAGGACAGAGGCCCGTGGGTTCCTAGGAAGGATACGATTGAAGTAAACATTAAAGGTAATCAGGTATTGGATGTTGAGGTTACTCCTTATTTCCTTATCAAGGATACTGAAATTGATTTCCAGAATAAGGTGGTAAAGGTGAAATGCAAGATAAATCAGGTGGTTGAGACTGCTTCTATTGACAGGGCCGTGATCTATATATCCAAAACAAAGCTGGTGGATAATGTTGCGAAGATAGCGGAGAAGTCATTCACCAATCTGATTCCGGGTGAGCATGAATTCACTTTCGACCTGAATGATAACGGGGTTACTGATGCTGCTAAGTTTTTATATGCAAGAATCGGAGTTAAGGCACGGGAAGGAAATGATTATATATTTTCCGAGGTCACTCAACTGAGATAGATTATTTTCATTAGGTAATTCATAATATAAACAAGTAAAAAAGAAACCATGAACATGAAGTTTTATTTAAAAATCAGTAGTATGCTGGTGGCTGCGGCTTTCTTGTCGACCTTACCTGTCGAGGCCCAGACTTTCCGGCAAACCAAACAGGGAATAACGAGTACTACGCAGGGAATGGATATTGAAATCCAATTCGTCAGCCCTGAAATTGTACGTGTGGTGAAGGCACCCGAAGGACGTAGCTTTACAAAGAAAAGCCTTTCTGTGGTTAAAAGCCCTGAAAGCATGTCTGTAACGACCGAGAAGAAAGGAGAAACCGTTTCCCTGAAAAGCAATGCTGTACGCGTTGATTTCAATGTAGGGACCGGACGGATTTCTTTCTTTGACAAGCAAGGAAAGGCATTGTTTACCGAGAAAGATTATGGTGCTCAGTTTACTCCTTTCAATGATGCGGGGAATCAAACTTTCAGTGTGCGTCAGGCCTTTTTGCTGGATAAGGATGAGGCTATCTATGGTCTGGGACAGCAACAGGTTGATGACCTGAATCAGCGCAATCATAAACATTTCATGCGTCAGCGTGCATTGTATGCCAGTGTTCCAATTATTCAGTCTACAAAAGGGTACGGGATGTTTTGGGATAATTATTCTCCAACCACTTATACAGATAATCCGCAGGAGATGTCCTTTGATTCGGAAGTGGGAGAATGTATGGATTATTACTTCATGTATGGCGGTAATGCCGATGGTGTGATAGCGCAAATACGTGACTTAACAGGACAAGCACCTATGTATCCGTTATGGACATTCGGTTTCTGGCAATCGCGTGAGCGTTACAAATCACAACAGGAAACGATGGAAGTTGTGGATAAGTATCGTGAGTTAGGGATTCCTTTGGATGGAATTATTCAGGACTGGCAATATTGGGGACCAAACTCTAACTGGAACTCTATGAATTTTGATAATCCGGAGTTCCCTGATCCTCAGAAGATGATCGATCATGTGAAGAAGAAAAATGCGAAGATTATGATCTCTATATGGGCTTCATTCGGGCCGGATACGAATCCGTACAAGGACTTGGAGAAAATCAATGCATTGTTCAACTTCAAGACATGGCCTGCAGACGGGGGAGTGAAAGCTTATGATGCTTATAATGAAAAAGCACGTGATATTTATTGGGAGCACTTGAATAAAGGTCTGTTCAGTAAAGGTATTGATGCCTGGTGGACAGATTCAACGGAACCTGACCATCTGGATGTTCAGGAAAGAGACTTTGATATCCCGACAGCAATGGGAACTTATCGCAGCGTAGTAAATGCTTTCCCGTTGATGAGTAACAAGGGAGTTTATGAGCATCAGCGTGCTGTAACCTCTGATAAACGCGTGTATCTGCTGACTCGTTGTGCATTTGCCGGACAACAGCGTTATGCGGCGAATACCTGGTCGGGCGATGTTATGTCTAATTGGGAAACATTCCGTAAGCAGATTCCTACAGGCTTGAACTTTTCTCTATCGGGAATACCTTACTGGAATACGGATATAGGTGGATTCTTTAACTGGCCTTATCATGGTGGGGCTGAAAATAAAGCTTATCATGAACTGTATACCCGCTGGTTTCAATATGGTACATTTCTGCCCATGCAGCGTTCGCATGGAAGTGGCGTGAAAAAGGAAATCTACAATTTGGGTAAAAAGGGTGACTGGGTGTATGATTCGGAAGAGAAATACATAAACCTGCGCTATGCACTGCTGCCGTATCTGTATTCAACAGGATGGCAGGTGACTGATAATGCAGGTTCTTTCCTCCGTGCCTTGTTCATGGACTTCAACGAAGATAAGAAGGTACACACTATCAGTAATCAGTATATGTTTGGAAAGGCATTTCTTGTGACTCCTGTAACCAGGAATATGTATGTATTCTCTGATAAGGAACAGTGGAAAGATCCGTATGAAGATTTTAGCAAGACAGGAACACAGGATGTTTATCTTCCTAAGGGAACCAAATGGTTTGACTTTTGGACGGGAGAAATGTTGAATGGCGGACAGATGGTTACCAAAGAGGTTCCTATCGATATTATTCCATTGTATGTACGTGCGGGTTCCATTGTTCCTTTTGGGCCGAAAGTACAGTATTCTACAGAGAAGAAATGGAATAATCTGGAGATACGTATTTATCCCGGAGCCGATGGCGAATTTGTGTTGTATGAAGATGAAAACGATAATTATAACTATGAGAAAGGTGCTTATTCAACCATTAAGTTTACTTGGGATGATGCAAACCGGACGTTGAATATCGCAGATCGGGAAGGTACTTTCCCCGGTATGTTGAAATCACGTAAGTTCAATATAGTTGTAGTGGATAAAGAAAATGGGACAGGGAGTGTTCAGTCGACGAAATTCACGAAATCGGTTTCATATGGTGGGAAGAAGAAATCGGTTAAGCTATGATCGGATTTGATTTATTGGGTTCTCAATACTAATTTTTCACTACGGATTACACGGATTCGCACAGGTTGTCTATATAAAAAATATTTTCCTTTAACCTGTGTGAATCTGTGTAATCTGTGGTGATTTCTGATATAGCCTTGTGTTCTTTTTATGGATAGTTAGCGTGAACTCAGCCTCTTTCTATATACAATTACCATTATCATAATACCTATCACCATCAGAGCCAGTGCTGCATAAGCGATACCTTCCGTTACATGCAAGCTCTTCGGATCAAAGCGCATTTCGATGGTATGCTTTCCGGCAGGGACGTACATAGAACGCAGGATATAGTCTGCACGGGCAATGTCAGCAGGCTCTCCGTCAATGGTGGCTATCCAGCCGTCCGGATAATAGATTTCGGAGAATACGATAACGCCGTCTTTAGAATTATTCGTTTCATAAACCAGACGGTTTGGTTCGTAACTTGTCAGACGCACGCTGGAAAGACTGTCTTTATGGGCAGTGGTAATACCTTTCAGAATATCTTTGAAACGAGCATCTACTACGGCAGTTTCTGTTGGCAATATGGTGTTCAGGGTATCAATTTCCTGGTTGGCATTGTCCACGTACTCCACATTGTTGACGAACCATGCATTGCCGTAAGCGTACGGATTCTTGATAGGAACTGTCTGCCCTTGTCCGGCAGGGAGGATAAAATATTTCGTGTTCAGCATATTCAGAACGCGGAACTTGGAAGCATCCACACTGTCCATCTCACCACCTGCGGTAGCAATATCCCGATAGGCTGCCTGCATTTCGGGTAAAATGTGATGATCAATCATTTCCTGATAACGTCTCAGTTTGGCTGCGTGATATCCACCTACGCTCTTGTGCCAGTAAGAAGTTTTATTCTCGCTGAATGCATCTCCGGAAAAGCTCAATACGCGGTAATTCGGGTCAGTGTCTTGGAGGATGATTTCATCAGCTTGCGTTTTCTTAAAGGTGTCAACCTGGGCAGAACGGGGGACGAATTGGTCATCGTGCAGATAACGCTTGTTGACACTCCACATGTCTGCTACACAGAGAATAGCGATACCGGCAATTACGAATGACTTTCTTAGTTTTCCGCTGTAGTAAAGCCACAGCAACACGCAGCCAATTACAATGATAATGAAGCTACGCAGTGCGTCGGCGCTTACCATTGCAGCACGCATTTCTGCCAGGTTGGAAAGAATGCCGGACAGCTCGTTTGCAGGAATCATCTGCTGATTGACTGCATTCTGTAACATCTGCGCTTCCTGTGCGGGGACGAAAGTTGAACTGAAAGCTCCTGGAATCACGGCTAATATCAAAGCTACACCGGCAGTCAGTGCCAGACTGATACCAACGAACTTTATCTTCTTTTTTAATACCTCCGGTTCGTCCAGAATCTTTTTCAGAGCAAAGATGGCCAGTAGTGGAATGGTAAATTCAGCAATAACGAGGATGGATGATACTGCACGGAACTTACTATACATGGGTATATAATCAATGAAGAAATCTGTCAGTGGCATAAAGTTCTTACCCCATGAAAGAACAATGGAGAAGAATGTGGCTCCGATCAATGCCCATTTCAATGGACCTTTGACGATGAAGCAGCCTAGAATGAAAAGGAATAGTACAAAAGCACCTACATATACAGGACCTGACGTCATAGGCTGGTTACCAAAGTATTGGGACAGTTGCTGGTAGAGGCCGGCATAGGTCGGATTGGCTTTTTCCATGGCTGTCTCATTCAGAGCGAGAGGAACGGAAGCACCACCTTTAAAGTTGGGTACTAATAAGGTCCAGGTTTCGCCGATACCATAACTCCATTGGGTGATATAGTCACGGTCCAGTCCGCTACTGGTCTGTTTGGCGGCGTCACCGGTTTCTACGAGCTCGCTTTTGCCGCGCATGGTTTCTTTGCTGTATTCATAAGTGTGATACAGGTTCGACAGATTGACGGATATGCCAATCAGTGCAGCTACCACAAGCACGCCGCTTGCCTTGAAGAATTGCGGTAAGGTCTTGTTGCGCCATGCATCTTCAAAGTAGGCTCCTGCAATGAAGAGGATGACAAACAGGAAGTAATAACTCATCTGTACGTGGTTCGACAGAATTTGCAGGGCAATGAACAGTGCTGTAACAATGCCTCCTGCCAGGTATTTACCCCGGTAAGCCAGTACGATACCTGCTATTGTAGGTGGTATATAAGCCAGCGTGATAAACTTCCAGATGTGTCCGGCAGATATCAGAATGAAGAAGTAGGATGAGAATGCCCACATTAATCCACCTAATCCCGCCAACCATGTAGGTATACCGAATGCACGCAACAAGATGAAAAAGCCCAGCATCAGGATAAATGTCAGGTTGACATACGTAGGCAAAAATAGTTGGTAGACCTTCTGTACCCAGGTCAACGGTTGGGTTGACTCGTAGCTGGGGGCTATCTGATAAGTCGGCATACCACCGAACAGAGAGTTAGTCCAGCGTGTATACTCACCAGTTTCTTCGCGATACTGAGTCGCTTCTTGTCCGGCACCTGCACCGGCAGCCGTGTCATGTTGAAAAAGAATGCGGTTTTCTATATCCGCCGGGAAGAAATAGGCGAATGAAAGTACTGCAAACATAAAGATGACCAGAAGGTCAGGGAGGAGCTTCTTCATAAAAACGGAGCTTTTATGAAATGAAGAATGAGGAATGAAGAATGAAGAATTGGCTGCGCTGTAATGCCGCATGGTAATTCTTCATTCTTCATTCTTCATTCTTCATTTCGTTATTAATAACGATAGTGTTCGGCCTTATACGGCCCGTCTACATTCACGCCTATATAGGCAGCTTGTTCGGGAGTAAGCTTCGTCAGCTTTACACCGATTTTCTCAAGGTGAAGGCGTGCTACTTCCTCATCGAGGTGCTTAGGCAGGCGGTAAACACCGGTTTCGTATTTCTTGTTGAACAACTCGATTTGAGCCAATGTCTGGTTGGTGAATGAGTTGCTCATAACGAATGACGGGTGTCCGGTAGCACAACCCAAGTTTACCAGACGACCATCAGCTAACAGAATAATGCTGTGTCCGTCAGGGAAATAATAGCGGTCTACCTGTGGCTTGATGTTGACGCACTTGATACCGGGATAATGTTTAAGAGCATCCACCTGGATTTCATTGTCGAAGTGACCGATGTTGCAGACAATAGCCTGGTCCTTCATCTGCGTCATGTGGTCGATACGGATAATGTCGATATTGCCTGTTGTGGTAACAAAAATATTGCCTTGTGTGCAGGCTTCTTCCATGGTTACTACCTCAAAGCCCTCCATAGCGGCTTGCAGAGCGCAAATCGGGTCTACTTCCGTAACCAGTACGCGGGCACCGTATGAACGCATGGAATGTGAACACCCCTTACCTACATCACCATATCCGCAGACTACCACTACTTTACCGGCAATCATTACATCCGTAGCGCGCTTGATGCCATCGGCTAAAGATTCGCGGCAGCCGTAGAGGTTATCGAATTTGGATTTCGTTACAGAGTCGTTTACATTGAATGCCGGGAACAGCAATTTACCTTCTTCCTGCATCTGATACAGACGATGTACGCCTGTCGTCGTTTCTTCGGAAACACCACGTACTTCGGCTGCTACACGTTGCCAGCGAGTAGGATCAGCGGCCAGTACGCACTTCAGAATTGCATTCAGTTCTATTTCATCTTCTGCATGGACTTCTTTGTCCAGGATAGAAGCAGTGCTTTCGGCTTCATATCCCACATGTATCATCATGGTAGCGTCACCGCCATCGTCAACGATTACCGTAGGGCCTTTACCACCGGGGAAGTTCAGTGCCTGAAGCGTACACCACCAGTAGTCGGCCAACGTTTCGCCTTTCCAGGCAAATACAGGTACTCCACTTGCGGCAATAGCAGCTGCGGCATGGTCTTGAGTCGAATATATGTTGCATGAGCACCAGCGTACTTCGGCACCCAGTGCCACGAGGGTTTCAATCAGTACCGCCGTCTGGATGGTCATGTGCAGGGAACCCATGATACGAGCACCTTTCAACGGTTTTGTTTCTCCATACTTTTCGCGAAGAGCCATAAGGCCGGGCATTTCTTGTTCTGCCAGATCGATTTCCTTGCGACCGAAGTCGGCAAGCGTAATGTCTGCCACCTTGTAGGGCAGAGTAGAGAATAATTCTTTAGACATATCTATCAATGATTTAAAATAAAAAGTGGTGCAAAGATAGAACATTCTGATTAGTAGGGCAAAAGCTATTGTCTTTTTTTAAATAAAAGCCTGCAATATATGTTGATATAATTGAAAGATATGTTATATTTGCTCCCCGAAAATAACACTCTACAACATATCTGCCTTGAAATGAGGGATTATAAAGATAAAACGAAAGAAGAACTGCTGGAGATAATCCGGGATTTGGAAGAACAGCTGGCAAGCCGCTCCCTGCCGGCCGATCCTTGTCCGGATGAAGAACCAGAACGTTTCCGTGAGAAATATGGCAAGGAAATACTGGAGGCTATCCCTGATATGTTGACGGTTTTTGATCGTAATCTGGACTACATAGAACTACTTTCTTCTCCTGGTACCAATCACGTGGAAGGTCTGTCCGGTAAAGATAAGTCGCATCCTAACTTGAAGGATATAGTGCCGGAATCAGAATATCGTAAGATTCGTGCTAATATGGAAAGAGTGGTGCGTACCGGTTTCCCCAGTATAGGGGAGCATTCGTTACAGTTCGAGGGCGAGACGCGCCATTTTGAGAATCTGGTCTGTACATTGGGAGATAAATACTTGTTGTGTATGTGCCGGGACGTGACGAGCCGGGAAAACGCCCAGCGTGAGCTGGCTGCCGCCCGTGTAAAAGCTGAAGAGTCCGACCGCTTGAAATCGGCATTCCTTGCAAACATGAGTCATGAGATTCGCACGCCTCTGAATGCGATCGTAGGATTCTCAAGGTTGGTTATTGATCCGAGATATAGTGGAGACAAGGCTGACTACTGCAATATTATCGAGCAGAACTCGGAATTGCTGCTGTGTCTGTTTAATGATATTCTGGACCTATCCGCTATGGAGGCGGGTTCTTTGAAGTTTGCCAGGGAGAAAGTAAGTGTGTATGCCGCTTGTCTTGAAGAGTATGACAAACACCGGATGAAGGTTCATGAAGGTGTGAAACTTGTGCTGGATGATGTTGACAAAAATCTATATGTTATCGGAGATAGAATGCGCATCATGCAGGTGTTGATGAACCTGTTGAGTAATGCCGCTAAATTTACTCCATCCGGAGAGATTCATTTCGGTTATCAGCTTCGGGGGAATGTCGTACTATTCTATGTGAAAGATACGGGTATCGGCATTCCGACCAATCGGGTGGCTAAGATATTCGAACGTTTCGGTAAGATTAATAACTTTGCGCAGGGGACCGGACTGGGACTGACAGTTTCTCGTATGCTGGTGGAACGGATGGGTGGACGTATTTGGGTACGTTCAGGAGAAGGAATAGGGACGACGTTCTACTTTACGCTGCCGATGACTTAAAGATATTATGAACCAAAGAACCCGCTCTCTTTCATACTTTAGAGAGCAGGTTCTTTGTTCTTTGAAGGGCTGCCAGAGATTAAAATCAGATGATCTCTATCCCCTGTTCCTTACAAAGCTGTAGCCCTACATCTTTCAGTTTGAATTTCTGTATCTTACCGCTGCCCGTCATAGGGAATTCGTCAATAAAGAAAACATATTTCGGTATCTTGTAACGTGAAATCTTACCGGTACAGAAGTCACGTACATCCGATTCGTGTATATCCGCTCCTTCCTTCAATATAATGAAAGCACCTACTTCTTCGCCATATTTCTTCGATGGAATGCCTGCCACTTGCACATCCTTCACACCTTCCAGTTTATAGAGGAACTCTTCAATCTCTCGCGGATAGATATTTTCACCACCACGGATAATCATATCTTTGATGCGCCCGGTGATGCGGTAATTGCCGTCTTCGTCTTTCACGCCAAGGTCACCGGAGTGAAGGAAACCGTTCTTGTCGATTACTTCGGCTGTGGCTTGCGGATTCTTATAGTAACCTTTCATGTTGTTATAGCCCCGGTTGCACATTTCGCCTTGCACACCCACCGGACATTCTTCTCCGGTTTCGGGATCAATCACCATGACTTCTGTGTGTTCGAAATCGTGTCCTACGGTATTGCAACGAACATCGAATGGGTCGTCAATGCGTGAGGCTGTCATGCCCGGTGATGTTTCTGTCAGACCATACACACTCGTAACTTTCATATACATCTTTTCTTCCACCTGCTTCATCAATTCCACCGGACAGAGTGAGCCGGCCATGATGCCGGTGCGCAGGCTGGACATGTCGAACATATCGAACATCGGATGGTGCAACTCGGCAATGAACATCGTGGGTACACCGTACAGAGCCGTGCAGCGTTCCTTATGTATAGAGGCGAGGACTACCAGTGGGTTGAAGCGTTCCACCATTACTTCCGTACAGCCATGTGTCAGACAGTTCATGGTGGCAAGTACTACACCGAAGCAGTGGAAGAGGGGGACACAAACGCATAACTTATCGTCGCTGGTGAACTTCATGTGTTCTCCTGTCAGATAGCCATTGTTAGCTATGTTATAGTGGGTGAGCATAACGCCTTTCGGGAATCCGGTGGTACCGGATGTGTATTGCATATTCACTACATCATGGCAGGTTACCTGACTTTTCAGATTATTCAGACATTCGTCTTCCACATTGTTACCCAATAAGAGGATTTCGGCTGTATTGTACATACCGCGATGTTTCTCCTGGCCTACATAAACAACGTTGCGCATGTGCGGGAAGCGTTGGCTCTTCAGATGTCCGCGTTCGCAGGTTTTCAGTTCCGGCAGCATGGTGTAAGTCATTTGCACGAAGTCGCTGTCTTTTTCACCATTCACAATGCAAAGGGTGTGCATATCTGAGTTTTCGCACAAGTATTCCAGTTCTGCTTGTTTGTAGTTGGTGTTTACGGTGACATAGACGGCACCTATTTTGGCGCAGGCATACAGAAGAGTGAGCCAGTCGGGTACATTAGCGGCCCATATACCTACATGGGTACCGCGTTCCACTCCGATAGAAATTAGTCCTTTTGCCATGTCGTCTACCCGGCGGTTGAACTGGCTCCAGGTGAAGCGCAGGTTACGGTCGGAATAAACGATATATTCTTTGTCGGGCGTAGTTTCCGCCCAATGCTCCAGCCATTGGCCGAGCGTTCTTTCGTATAACATAGAAATGAAGAATTAAGAATTAAGAATGAAGAATTGAACTGCGCTATAAGGATGCCGCATGGCTAATTCTTCATTCTTTATTCTTTATTATTAATTTAAATCGGCGTATAGATTACTGCAAGAATCTTGGCTGCCTGTCCTTCATAAGCATGCACGTGGTGGGGAACGATGGAGTCGTAATAGATGCTGTCTCCTTCTTCAAGCAGATATGTATTTTTGCCGTAACTTATTTCCATGATACCTTCCATAACCATTATAAACTCTTCACCTTCGTGAGAGGAGAGTACGAAATCACTATCTTCCGTAGCAGCTACATCGATGATAAACGGCTCCATGTGGCGGTCCGCTTTCGACTTGGACAGGGAATGATATTCCATGTGCTTACGGCTCTGGATAGCATTATTGGAGAAGCTGATACTGTCTTTGGCTTCCGTCTTGCGGCAGATGGCCGGACCCGTTTCATCCTGATCGTCAAGGAAAGTCCCCAGGCGTACACCCAGAACACGTGCTATTTTGATAAGTGGAGCCAGTGATGGCAAGTCAATGTTATTTTCAATGCGTTCAATCTGTTCTACGGCTAAACCGGAACGTTCGGCCAATTGCTCAATGCTGATTGACTGGCTTTCACGGAGTGACTTTATCTTTTCTCCGACAATCTTGCTTGTATCCATAATTAATAATGTTTTTCGCCTATTAGGTTATAAATTGTATTGTTAAGGCACAAAAATAAAACAAACTTTTACTTGGTGCAACAATCCGTGCGGAAAAGTTTCGCGTCCGGATAAAAAGAGACTGTATCTTCTTCATGTCTCTCTTGTTTCTATAAGAAGGAAGAAGAGAGCGAAGAAGGCGCGATTTGTCATTTTGACAATTTGTATTTTCTGTTGGCTGAGAGTGTGTTATATCCGTCCAGCAACCCCTACGCACCAAAGCGTGCAAACTAAAATCTGCAAATGACAGGCTGATAGTATAATATCGAAATGTTTACATCTTTTTTAGGTTGAAATATCTACGCCAAAGCACACTTATAAGTCTTTGTCATGAAGCAAACAAGTGTTTTGTTTGTAAGTAGTAAGTCTTTTACCCGTAAGTAGTAAGTGTTTTACTTATAAGTAGTAACCCTTTCACCCATAAGTAGTAATCCTTTTTTGCATAAGTTGCCCGGAAATGCGGATGAATATGCGAAAATAGGGTATTCTTATTCTTTATTTATTCGCCGAATACTCTGGAATGCAACTTTATCAAAAGACATGCGTTAGATTAATCGTGCATATAGCGTTAATTTGATACGGAAAGCTATAAATTGCTAACTAATCTGCCAACCACTTCCACACAGGAATCACTTTTATGCTTATTCCATCCTGCTCAATAGTCTCTTCCTGATCTTTGCTGATAATTAAAGCGGTGCTTATGTTCATGAAGCGGGAAAGGCTGACGAGGGCATTGACTTCCCTGTTTCTTGTTTGTTCGTCACGGAGTGAATAGGAAACCTGAATGGCAAGCCCGGCGTCGGGAACTACGAAATCTACTTCTACATTCTTATTGTAATAAAAGAGTGCTTCTCCATATTGTTTATAGAGATGGATAGCTACAATATTTTCAAGTAGTTTGGTTTCCGGCTGGAAGAGGAACAGGTTGAGGATGCCGTTGTCGTAGAAATAATGTTTCTTTGTTCCTTCTCTCTGTGGGATGGAATCATTGAAATTGCAGAGAGAGAAGATGAGATAAGCGTCGTGCAGATAACCTAAATAGCTGGAGATTGTTTCGCGGGTCACTTTGCTTCCATCTCCTTGCAAGATGTTCTGCAACCTTTTAATGGCTGTTGGTTGAAGCACACTGTCTGCCAGCTTGCGTACTAACAGACGCAGGCTTTGTTCATTTCTTACGTTGTTTCTTATGACAATGTCCGAATAGAGTATTTTTTGGTATAAAGAGGTGAGCCAGGCGCGCTTGTCTGTGTAACTGAAACTTTCGGGTAGGCCTCCATTGTAGAAGTAACCTTCGAACAGACGCACTACGTCGGTCCTGATGGGAGCCAGATGCCAGTGGGCATCCAGTGTAATATGATGATATTCCAGATATTCCGTGAAACTGAAGGGGTATATTTCCTGCATCAGGTATCGTCCCCCCAATGTAGAGGCTATTTCACGGCTGAGCATGTGGGCATTGCTACCCGTGATGAAAACTTGCCGTTTTTCATCTGCCAGTCGGCGTGCGAAGTGTTCCCATCCTTCTATATTCTGTATTTCGTCCAGAAAGATGATAGGCTCGAAGGCGAACATCTCTTTGTAACATTCTACAATCAGATGAAGTTCTTCCTTTTTAATATCCGTAATGCGTTCGTCCTCAAAGTTAATGAAGAGAATTTCTTGTTTACTATGTCCATCTTTTAGCAGTTGCTGTATATGCTGGTAGAGCATATAAGTTTTGCCGGCACGGCGGATACCCACAAATACATAATTACCATTTTCTTCAATGGATATTTTACGGGGCAGTAGCTTCACTTGGCTAATGAACTCTTGCTGGTTCAGAATGATTTGTTTGATGATGTCTTTTTCCATACTTCAGCTTGCTTGATATGCAAATATAGGAAATAATTCTATAAAGTGCATATTTTGCTTGAAATATGTCTTCTATAGAAGTCATAATAGGAGGAAGATATGTCTTGTATAGCTTTTGTGCTTATTTATTGTATAAGGATCAGAGACATTTGAAAACAAAAAAGGGAAGCTTTTTAACGGCTTCCCTTTTTAATGCTTTTGCTGCAAGTAACGGATTACTTACGCAGACCGAGCTCTTTAATGATGGCACGATATCTGGTGATGTCGCGATCCTTCAGGTAGTTCAGCAACGCACGGCGTTTTCCTACCAACATTGTCAAGGCTCTTTCAGTACTATAATCTTTTCTGTTGAGCTTAAGGTGCTCAGTCAGGTGGGAAATACGGTATGAAAACAATGCTACTTGGGCCTCAGCTGAGCCTGTATCAGTGTTAGACTTTCCGTACTTGCCAAAGATTTCTTGCTTTTTAGCAGCGTCTAAATACATAACTTTTAATTAAATTGATATATAAATTTTCTCTTACGAGGCTGCAAAGATAGAGATAATCTTTTATACTGCAATGATATTCAATGAAATTTTTCTCTTGCTGCAACTATATCTAATGCAAAATTCGTACCTTTGCACCCAAATATATAGGTATTGTATGCAAAATATTAGAAACATTGCAATCATTGCCCATGTTGACCATGGGAAAACGACGCTTGTCGACAAGATGCTCTTGGCGGGAAATCTGTTCCGCAGCAACCAGAGCACAGGTGAATTAATGCTGGATAACAACGACTTGGAACGTGAACGAGGGATAACGATTCTTTCTAAAAACGTTTCTATCAATTACAAAGGAACTAAAATCAATATCATTGATACTCCGGGACACAGTGACTTCGGAGGTGAAGTGGAGCGTGTATTGAACATGGCAGACGGATGTATCCTGTTGGTGGATGCTTTCGAGGGTCCGATGCCCCAGACACGTTTCGTGTTGCAGAAAGCTCTGCAGATTGGTCTGAAACCCATCGTTGTGGTGAACAAGGTAGATAAACCGAACTGCCGTCCGGAGGAAGTATATGAAATGGTGTTCGACCTGATGTTCAGCCTTGAAGCTACGGAAGATCAGTTGGACTTCCCCGTTATTTATGGTTCTGCGAAGAACAACTGGATGAGTACGGACTGGAAGACTCCTACTGATAATATCTTCGCATTACTGGACTGTATTGTAGAGAATATACCGGCTCCCACGCAGTTGGAAGGTACTCCGCAGATGTTGGTGACTTCTTTGGATTATTCTTCTTATACCGGACGTATTGCCGTAGGCCGTGTACATCGTGGTACGCTTAGAGAGGGGATGAATGTATCTCTGGCTAAGCGTGACGGAAGTTTTGTGAAATCAAAAATCAAGGAACTGCATACATTTGAAGGTATGGGACGCGCGAAGGTATCGGAAGTTTCTTCCGGTGACATCTGTGCGTTGGTAGGTATCGAAGGCTTTGAGATCGGTGATACGATCTGTGACTTTGAAAATCCGGAAGCATTGCCGCCTATCGCTATTGACGAACCGACTATGAGTATGTTGTTCGCCATTAATGATTCTCCTTTCTTCGGTCGTGATGGTAAGTTTGTGACTTCTCGTCATATCCATGACCGTTTGATGAAGGAATTGGATAAGAACCTTGCCTTACGCGTACGTAAAAGTGAAGAAGATGGTAAATGGGTAGTTTCCGGTCGTGGTGTACTTCATCTTTCTGTATTGATTGAAACCATGCGTCGTGAAGGTTATGAGCTTCAGGTTGGTCAGCCGCAGGTTATCTTCAAGGAGATTGACGGTGTGAAGTGTGAGCCGATTGAAGAACTGACAGTAAATGTCCCCGAAGAATATTCCAGTAAGATTATCGATATGGTAACCCGTCGTAAGGGTGAGATGGTGAAGATGGAGAGTGCAGGCGAACGTGTAAACCTGGAATTCAATATGCCTTCGCGTGGTATCATCGGTTTGCGTACAAATGTACTGACTGCTTCTGCCGGTGAAGCTATCATGGCACACCGTTTCAAGGAATACCAACCGCACAAAGGTGAAATCGAACGTCGTACCAACGGCTCTATGATTGCCATGGAAACGGGAACAGCTTTTGCTTATGCCATTGATAAATTGCAGGATCGTGGTAAGTTCTTTATCTTCCCACAGGAGGACGTGTATGCCGGACAGGTGGTAGGTGAGCACTCTCATGATAACGACCTCGTGATTAATGTTACGAAATCCAAGAAGTTGACGAATATGCGTGCTTCCGGTTCGGATGATAAAGTTCGTCTGATTCCGCCTGTACAGTTCTCTTTGGAAGAGGCTTTGGAATATATCAAGGAAGATGAGTACGTAGAGGTTACACCGAAGGCAATGCGTATGCGTAAAGTGATTCTGGACGAGATAGAACGTAAACGTGCGAATAAGAATTAAAGTTGTTTGTAAATAGATAGAAAAGGAGTGCTTCACTGTAATGGTGGCACTCCTTTTTATTTATGCGTGACTTACAGGAGATGATTAATCTATGAATTTAATCTTCTCCGCATTTCTCGGCTTAGCTGCCGGAGTTTCATCCGGATAACCGAATGCGATGCAATAGAGCAACTCATATCCTTTCGGAATATCGAGTCTCTTCAAATATTCTGCTGCATCCGGTGTGGAGTTTATAAATCGTGTCGGTCCTCCTAAACAACAAGAACCTATACCCATAGACCAAGCTGAGAGAATCATGTTCTCACCCAGTAAACCACAGTCTATCTGTGACAGATCATAAGACTTGTCATTGGCGATAAATACTATTGTAGGAGCATTGCGGAACATATTTTTGAAGTTAGGATCTTCAGCGGCTTTCGGATTCTGTTTCTTGTAAACTTCGGTGATACCATTGATAAAATCCGGATTATCCACTACCCGGATTGCCCAGGACTGCTTGTTCTGACCGTTGGGGGCATTGATACCGCAGTTCAGTATAATCTGCATAGTATCACGGTTCACTGCTTGCGGCTTGTATTTACGAATACTGCGGCGTGACATCATATTCTCAATTACTGCATTTTCATTGCTTGCTTTCTCAGTCACAGTTGTACTCTCTTTTACTTGCATGCCGCATCCGCAGCACAGCAACAGGCTGGCACCTGCTAACATCAATTTGATACTTTTCATATTGCTTTGTTTAATATTGGTTTTCGCAAAGCTAACAAAAAAGATTTAGTAATGAAGTGATTCCAATTCTTTTCTTACCAACCAGTATCCAACCTGTGCTTCGGATATGTCTTCAACCAGTTGATAAGGACATATAAATTGATCGTTCTGAATTCTTGAATCCATATAGTAGAAAGAACATGCACTGTCTTTCTCAAAATGTTTGGCATATTCCAGAATGTGGGTCGATATAAGGAATGAGCAATGCAAATACTTTCTGAGTAATTCGTTTACTGCGACAGAAGCTTCAAAGGCATCCTGTGCGTTTGTTCCGCGAAACATTTCATCCAGTATTATCAGACATCGCTTACCGGATTTCGCTTTTTGAAGAACTTCTTTGATCCGTAGAATTTCCGCCATAAAATGACTTCTGCCATCGCGCAGGGAGTCCGGGAGGTTGATTGAAGTATAGATTCCATCAAAAACAGGGCAGGTCATTGAACGGGCTGGAACCGGTAATCCGCAGTGCGCCAGCCATACAGCGATTGTGATGGTTTTGAGGGTTGTTGATTTACCGGCCATATTGGAGCCTGTAAGAATGCATATATTGCCGTTTGACATCTTCCAGTCGTTACTTCGTCCCTCTTTGGTGAACGGGTGTACGAAGCCCGTAATAGATAAATCCATCGTTTCTGTCATTTCAGGACAGCAGCAGAAACCTCTGTTGATTGCTACATGCTGTGCTGTGCGGCATACGTCCAGTATATAAATTTGAGAAAGTAACCCTCTGATCAGTTCAAAATGGATACAACGAAACAGGTAATCGTATTTGTCGATGGTATAGTTGGAGGGAGATTTCTCTTTATCTTTATAGAGGCCGATAACTTCTTTCAGTTCGCTGCCATGTATAGTGTCCTGAATGCTTTGTGCTAATTCTTTCAATAGTAAAGGGGCATTTTCCAGAGTGTTTTTTCGCAATGTATCCAATCGGTTCAATAACAGGATAATTAAGGTTACACCTCGTCTGATGATATAGCGTTGAGCGTCGTGTCTTAATAAACGGTCGAATGCTGAAGTCAGCGACACTAAAATATTAGGTCTTCTGATCTGATCACGGTATTCCAGATAATATTCGATAAAGTCGAGCTCTTCTTCATCCAAAGGAAGTTCGGGTAACTCTTTCCAGGCTATCGCTTCTTGTCTTTTTTGTATGGCAGATATATCGTTCAGGGGAGAGGTAATCCAATCGAGCATCATGCGTTTTCCGTTTTTAGTCTCCGTTCCGGAGAATAAGGAGTAGAGGGGATATTCGTCATATATTCCTTCTGTAATGCTCAAATCTGCCTGCGTTTGCTTGTCCGTATCCAGATAAGTCATATTCTTAGGTATTACGTATAGCGCAAAAGTAGGAAAATAATTAGGAAGAACAAACGAAACAGATAAAAACAAGAAAAGCGGCTCTTGATATCAAGAGCCGCTTTCGCATATATATCTAAACTGGTTTTATTCAGATTAGAGCTTCGGACCAGCAGCAACCAGTGCTTTACCGGCTTCGTTACCTTCGAACTTAGAGAAGTTCTTGATGAAACGAGCAGCCAGGTCTTTTGCTTTTTCTTCCCACTTGCAAGCACATTCGTAAGTGTCGCGAGGATCAAGGATCTTCGGATCAACATTCGGCAATGCGGTCGGAACAACGAAATCGAAGAAAGGAATAACCTTAGTAGGAGCCTTGTCGATAGAACCGTCAAGGATAGCGTCGATGATACCACGAGTATCTTTGATAGAGATACGCTTGCCGCTACCGTTCCAACCAGTGTTTACCAAGTATGCCTTAGCACCTGATTTTTCCATCTTCTTAACCAACTCTTCTGCATATTTAGTCGGGTGCAAGCTCAAGAAAGCAGCGCCGAAGCAAGCAGAGAATGTCGGAGTCGGTTCAGTGATACCACGTTCTGTACCAGCCAACTTAGCAGTGAAACCAGACAGGAAGTAATATTTAGTTTGTTCAGCGTTCAGGATAGATACCGGAGGCAATACACCGAATGCGTCGGCAGACAAGAAGATAACTTGTTTTGCAGCCGGGCCTTTAGATACCGGTTTAACGATGTTTTCGATGTGGTAGATAGGATAAGAAACACGAGTGTTTTCAGTTACGCTCTTATCTGCGAAGTCAATCTTACCATCAGCAGCAACAGTTACGTTCTCTAACAGAGCGTCACGTTTGATTGCGTTGTAGATATCGGGTTCGCTATCTTTGTCAAGGTTGATAACCTTAGCGTAGCAACCACCTTCGAAGTTGAATACACCTTCGTCATCCCATCCGTGTTCGTCATCACCGATCAACAGACGTTTCGGGTCAGTGGACAAAGTAGTCTTACCTGTACCAGACAAACCGAAGAAGATAGCTGTGTTTTCGTTCTTCATGTCAGTGTTTGCAGAACAGTGCATAGAAGCTATGCCGTTCAACGGAAGCAGATAGTTCATGTAAGAGAACATACCTTTCTTCATTTCACCACCGTACCAAGTGTTCAGGATAACCTGGATCTTCTCAGTCAAGTTGAATACAACAGCAGTTTCTGAGTTCAGACCCAGTTCCTTGTAGTTTTCAACCTTAGCCTTAGAAGCATTCATGATAACGAAATCAGGTTCACCGAAGTTAGCCAATTCCTCAGCAGTCGGACGGATGAACATGTTTGTTACGAAATGAGCCTGCCATGCTACTTCCATGATGAAGCGCAATTTCAGACGAGAGTTTTCGTTAGCACCGCAGAATGCGTCAACTACGAACAGTCTCTTGTTAGAAAGTTCTTTAGTAGCCAATTCTTTGCAAGCTTTCCAGCATTTTTCGTCAACAGGTTTGTTGTCGTTCTTGTATTCTTCCGAAGTCCACCATACGGTATTCTTGCTGGTTTCGTCCATAACGAAGAATTTATCTTTAGGAGAACGGCCGGTGTAAACACCAGTCATAACGTTTACAGCACCCAGTTCAGTTACCTGACCTTTTTCAAAACCTTCCAAACTTGGTTTGGTTTCTTCTGCGAAGAGTACATCGTATGAAGGGTTGTGAATGATTTCAGTCACACCCATGATACCGTACTTGCTTAAATCTAAATTTGCCATTTCTTTTAATGATTTAAAATTTGGTATTTGGTTTATTAATCTCTTGCTAATATCTTTTTACCCAGTCTTTTCAAGGGGGAATTGGTATGAATTGGCCCCTGTCCCGAACAGCCCCTTGTTTTTCGCGTACAAAAGTAGTATTTTCTTTCGAAACAAACACCCGATTAGAGAAATTTTTCTTTAATGAGACGTCTTTTATAACTCCATAACAATATCTGCAAACTGAATGTTGCAAATTGCGCAAGAAATCGTTTACTTTGCGCATATAAATTCAATAAACTATCATGAAGATAATCAATTTTGCCGAAACAAACTCCATCCTGAACCAGTATGTTGCCGAGATTCGGGATGTACAAGTACAAAGCGACCGCCTTCGCTTCCGCCGAAACATTGAACGCATCGGGGAAATTATGGCCTATGAAATGAGTAAGGACTTTGCCTATTCTCAGAAGAATATCCAGACTCCGCTGGGGATAGCACCCGTGCAAACTCCGGATAATCAATTGGTATTAAGCACCATTCTGCGTGCGGGACTACCTTTCCATCAGGGCTTTCTGAGCTACTTTGACGGTGCGGAGAATGCTTTTGTTTCTGCCTACCGAAAGTATAAGGATACGTTGAAGTTTGATATTCATATTGAATACATCGCTTCACCGCGCATTGACGGAAAGACACTGATTATTACCGACCCGATGCTGGCAACCGGCAGCAGTATGGAACTGAGCTATCAGGCTATGTTGACGAAAGGGCATCCGGCGGAGATTCATGTTGCTTCTATCATTGCCAGCCGTCAGGCTGTGGAACACATTGCTAACACACTTCCCGCAGACAAAACTACCATTTGGTGTGCAGCCATCGACCCGGAAATTAATGACCATTCGTATATTGTTCCGGGACTGGGAGATGCAGGAGATTTGGCATTCGGCGAAAAAGAATAGATACCAATAAAAAGTTTCCCAAATCTACCCTCACTGCCCTCACTTCTGGAATAAATCAATAATAATTAGAATGTTAAGTGTGAGTGAGAGCAGAAAAAAGAGTGAGGGCAGTTTTTTTACCCTCACTTTGTATCGTCCGGCAAACAAGGTTTTCTGTTGTTTTATATAAGGGGATATTCTGTTTATAATCAGTGAAATATCCCTTTTATCTAAGGGCTAATCAGGTGTTTACCTTGGTTAACAGGCTTGTCAACCAAGGTTGATGGATCCGTTAACCAAGGTTGACAGACTTGTTAATCTTGGTTGACATCCAATAAGGCTTAGTGCTGGATGTAAAAAGGTCTTGAGCATCTTTAATCATTCTTCCCGTAATTACGTTTTATAATAGTGGCCTGAAAAGCCTTTTTACCGGCCAAGAGTAGGTCTTCGTCATCAAAGGCACGAAGGCTGTACCAGAAAAGGAAATCTCCCGTACCACCCAGAATACCGAATAATCCCAAAAAGAATATATTGGCTTCTCCTGTACAGAATCCATGGATTGCAGGCATCACTCCCAATAAGATGCCCGGTAATAATAAGGATACCCGATAGAACTTCAATGGAATAGGACGAGTCAGAGAAAATCCTACTCCAGTCCAGTCAAAATGCCAGTGTAGGAGCTTTTTATCCTTTCCGCTAAACCAGTAAAGAATCCCTGCCTGAATTAGTATATAAAACACGAGAAGTAAAAATATGCAAAGCATAACTTGGGGACTACTGATTCCTTTTACAGCGGTACCCAATAAACGACCGGCACCATAGGATGAAGAGTCATCCCATACATAAGCAAACAGATAGCTGCCTGTCAGGAACAGAATGAAAAAAAACAGAAATCCTCTTATGTTGATAGACTTTGCCGTGAGTTTCACTTCCACTCCATCCGGGCGGTTGAATAGCTCCTTATTTGCTTCTTTCTTTTCCATAATTCCTTTTTACTGATTTCTACGCTGCAAAGATAGCAAGAGTATGAAATTAATTTAGGTTATCAGAATGTTATCTTTATGTTAAGATGGAAAGAAAAGTTTATCTATATTTGCCTGAAATATAGAATGCTTGATGAAAAAGTCGTATTATATACTTCTTACAATAACTGCAACAGCTGCTGTCCTGTACTTACTTGGAAATTGGGTAGGACGAAGTTTCGGACTGAACCGGCAGCAAGTGATACGTAATATCCACGAAGCTTACGGCCGTGCGACGGATGCATTTGAAGCCGGACAAACTAAGGATCTGGCTGCCTTTTTCCGTAATGAACTGGATGAAGTGAATTTGAAGCGGATCAAGTTTCGCCTGGATACGGTATCTTTACACGGTGATTCCATCGTATTGAAACAGGATTTACGATATTTTTCTGATTATCGGAAACTGTTGGAGCAGCACTATACCTTTGTATGTCCTGTGAATGACGCTCAGGGAGTACATGCTTATATTCAGAATCTTCGTGCCGGGTTCATCGGCAAACTGCTTTATATGTTCTTCGGAACGATAGCGGCTTTGGGACTTCTATTATTTGCCATACGTAAGCAGGTGGATATTATCCGCCGGCAGGATGAGTTGGCACGAATGCGTGAAGATTTCTCTTCTGCTATGGTTCACGACATGAAGAATCCGATCAGTTCCATCCTGATTGGGCTTAAAGTGCTTCGTAGTGGAAAGGTAGATAGTAAGCCTGAGAAGAAAGAAAAACACTTCGATATACTGGAGGCGGAAGCTCAACATTTGCTTGCACTGGTCAATAAAGTACTGACTATCTCTAAACTGGAACATGGACAATTATTGCTGGATAAGAATTGGATTCAACTCCGTCCTATGGTGGATGAGCTAGTACACACGTTCACTGCTAAGGCAGAAAAGCCTATCACATTTCAGGTTGATTTGCAGGAAGAGGGAGCTTATGCTGATGAAGAGTATCTGAAAGAGGCTTTAAGTAACCTGATAGATAATGCTGTGAAATATTCTAAGGATACAATGGATATACAGATTACTTCCTGCCTTTCCGGACAGTATATTCAGATCAGGGTGCGGGATAATGGAATCGGTATTCCGCTTGCGGCTCAACGGATTGTATTTGATAAGTTTGAACGCGTCATTACCCGGAATGAGGATGAGAAGAAGAAAGTATCCGGTTTCGGTTTGGGACTGAACTATGTGATGAATGTAGCCCGGGAGCATGGAGGGTACGTCAGTGTGGAGAGTATAGAAGGGAAGTATAGCGAATTTACTGTTTCTTTGCCGTTGCCGACGGAGAACGAAGAGGCTAATCCGGAGGATTGATATTCTCTTGTCGTATATGAGCGTGACCGGACCTGTCTGTTTTTTTTACAGACAAGCCGGATCACGTTCTTTTAAATTGTTATTCTACAGGTGGCACATCCAGAATACTGCCATATCGATGGTATTCAAATGAGATGCTTTGCTCTTTAATATAATGTATCAACTCTACACGTCCGTTTTTCACAGGTTTTGCCGTGGCAATGTATTTGTTTCTGCGAGCTGCCTCTTCATACATTTCCATCGGAATATCAGCGCCACAAGTGCGGATGCGTTCATAAGTCCTCATTGTTTTGAGGAATTCATCGAACGTTTCTTTCTTTAGTGTACAACCGGTAGATGATAATGCAGTCGTGCGATCATCATTCGGGGCAAAGCTGATAGTCAGTGGTGTATGGCAGAGTTTTGCGGCAAGTGCGATCATTTCCGCTTCTTCGTTACTATCTCCCGGGAAAAGACGGAGCACCATATTCTTTAATGGCAGATAGCGGAATGCATTTTGTTCGCCATATAACTTATTGATATCCCGTGCATGCGCAAATTCTTCCTCATATACATGGGGATAACTTTGCTTGTAATCCGTATTGCTTTCCGGCTTGTCGGTAATCTTCACAAGGCAGGCGCAATAGTTTGGTCCGCCTGCTTTTACACCACCACCGAAAGCAGACAGTTTCATTCCGCCGAAAGGTTGGCGGTTGACAATAGCGCCTGTGATGCCACGATTGATATAAAGGTTACCTGCCAGAATGGAGTTCTTCCAGAGTTTCTGTTCGTTCTCATCCAGACTTTGCAGACCGGAAGTCAAACCGTAGTCCAGGCTGTTTACCAACTCTATTCCCTGTTGAAGATTGTCAATGCAAGCCACACTTAACATGGGACCGAACAATTCGGTGCGGAATGAATAACTGCCCGGTTTTACTCCCCATTTCACGGTAGGGGCGAGGATGTATTGCTTCTCGTCGATAAACCTAGGTGGAACCAGCCAGGACTCGCCGGGTTCCAGTGTGAGGGCTTGCAGTAACTTGTCGTTCCGGTTGGTAATCATGGGGCCTACTACATTACCGGCTTCCCATACACTGCCTACTTTCATACTGGTGGCGGCATCCTTCAGCTTATCCTGGAAGTTCTTGTCTTCGTATACAGAGCGTTCTACAAGCAGCAGGGAACATGCTGAGCACTTTTGTCCGGCATTTCCGAAAGCGGAAGCAACGATATTCATAATGGCATGATCACGGTCGCCTGAGGCGGTAAGGATAATAGCATTTTTTCCACCGGTTTCGGCGGAAAGTGGGGTAGACGGGTTGGTACGTGCAATGCTTTGGGCTGTATCCGTGCCACCTGTCAGGATGATATGCTTGATAGCCGAAGCAGTGGTCAACTCTTTCAGTGCTTCACGGTCGGTAATAATGACTTGCAATGCTTCTTTGGGCACTCCTGCATCCCAGAAAGCCTTGGCAAATAGCCACGCTACGGGAGCGGCTACTGTTGCGGGTTTCAGTATCACGGTATTGCCACCGGCCAATCCGGCTACAATGCCGCTGATAGGAATGGCACATGGAAAGTTCCACGGTGAAATGACGAGGATTGTTCCTTTGGAGGTGATGTCCACATCATGCAGTGCGGCGAATTTTTTCATTGTTGTGGTATAGAAGCGGGCGTAGTCAATACCTTCGGATACCTCCACATCGCCTTCTACCACTGTTTTACCTGTTACAGCACACATGCTGCCTATCAGGTCTCCGCGCATATCACCCAGACGATTGGCTGCTTCGAACATGATTCTATGACGTTCCTCTAAAGTGGTGTTCCGCCAGCCTGCGGGATCTTTTTCTGCAATGCCGATGATTTGCTTTACTTGTTCCGTATTGGCTTGCGACATTTCGCAAATACATACTTCATCATTCTGGCAGCGGTCCATGTACTTATGGCGTTTTTCACAAACGATGGTTTCGGTTCCTATTTGCAAAGGAATGATTTCCGGAGTATCGCCGGAAGACTTTTTCCATTTGGCAAAGATATTTCGCACCCATTCCTGATTTTGAGGCAGGTCGAAATCCGTATCCGGTTCGTTTTTCATCACGTCGGATGGAGGAACGGAAGAATATGGTAAAAGCCTGTTCTGCGTGCGCGTAGGAATATGGGAAACGCTGTCTTTCTTGTGATATGCTTCTTCAAACTGCTTTTGCAGGAAATTCCAGGTGTCGGTTCCCGGTTTCAGATTGAATGAATGAGTGAGGAAGTTATCCGGAGCTGTATTCTCATCCATACGGCGTACCAGATAAGAGACTGCATTCAGGAAATGTTCATTTTTCACTACCGGTGCATATAGTATGATGTGATTACCCAGTTGCGACTGCGCGCGCCATACATGGTCGGCCATACCTTCCAACATCTCAAATGTCATATACTCTGAACTGTTGTTTTTCTGGCTTAACAGATAAGCGTAGGCTATTGTGAACAGGTTATGCGAAGCCACTCCGATGTGCAACGCTTTTGCATTTTCGGGCAGCAGGGCGCGTTCCAGAATATGCAGGTAGTTTGCATCTACTTCCGTTTTTGTGGAAAGTATGGGGTTGGGCCAGCCGCGCAAGGAAGAAATCACCGTTTCCATTTCCAGATTACAACCTTTTACAAGGCGCATTTTGAGTGGTGCACCTCCCTCTGCCACGCGTGCCTTTGCAAATTCCAGCAATTCCGTCTGAAAATCATAAGCATCGGGCAGATAAGCCTGTACAACGATACCAGCTGAATAGTCTTTGAATTCCGGTTTGCTTAGTACAGTTTTAAACAGGCGTAAAGTAAAGTGTGAATCTTTATATTCTTCCATATCCAGATTGACGAACTTCGCACGTTTCACTCCGTTTTCATCTGTATGCGGGAAGTCTATTGCTTTTTGGTAGAGAGCGGACATACGTTTCACCAGTTCCGGGAAACTCTCTTCATAATTCAAGGCATGCGTCTGGGCATAGATGCCGGATATCTTGACGGAGATATAGTTAATATCCGGAGCTTCCAATGCTTCCAGGTAATGATGGTAACGGTGATCTGCTTCCCCATTGCCTAAAACAACTTCACCCAGTAGGTTAACGTTCTGTCCAACCTTTTGCTGTGCACGTTCGGACAGGTGTCGGGTTAACTTGGGACGTGCTTCATCAAGGATAACTTTGGACGTATCCATGCGTAAGCGTTTCTTTATAATAGGTATGGCAATGAAGTCGAAATGATGTCCGAAGGCCTGGTACATTTTAAAGAGGAAAGTATCTCGCTTATTCAGAAATTCGGGCACTCCATAGCGGTCTATCAGAGTCTTAATGCGGGTGGCAAGTTTCTTGCGATCACGTATCTGCGAAGATTCATCCAGCATTTTCACCAGGAACTTCTTGTCCTGCGGACGTTGCACCATGACGGCATATTTATGCTGTTCTTTACGCTCTTCGTTTGTGATGGTTTGCTCACACGTGTTGTGTAGCTTCAGTACCCATTCTTGTACCTCGGCTATGGTAGGTCTATTATCCATAATCTATTCATGTTTAGTAAATGACTGAAAATAAATATCACTCGCGAACTAAAAACATGAATAAAGGGTGGGACTGAACATTACGGCACGATACCGGTGCAAGGTCTGGAGAGCTTGCTGGGAAAACCGGTCAAAGATTAATCTTCTACCCATAGTACAGTGATGTTAAAGGTTAATGTATGCCTGATGCAAATATACACTAATTCTTTTATTATCAAAGGGAAAGGGGGAATATATTTGTTCTGTGGATTATAAAAAACACCTCATTGCCGTTACTGTTTTATAGTTTGGCAATGAGGTGTTGTAAGAGGGAAGCGGACTTATACTTGCGTATAGTTTACTTCACTTCCCAAATATCATTTGTCATCAACAGTTCCTTGAAGTTGTGATACTTCTTCTTTGCTGATACTTCTTCAATCTGTTCCATTACAGCATCGTCATAAGTCGGAGCTTCTACATCGCGGATCACACCGAGAGCAACCGGGAAGTCGGGACCTTCCATCAAAGCCAATTTCAGTTGCAATGTATTATCCATGCAGTGTGCATCATGAACGAGGATATCCTTTTCTGTGATACCGTTCTCGCCCAACTTCACAACTTTCAGTCCGAAGCCTTCCTGCATCAATCCAAACTCTTTGTTCTCACCGAAAAGCATCGGCTTACCGTGTTCCAGATAGATAGCATTCTTGGCACGTCCGTCTTTGTTGTATACAGAGTCGTAGGTTCCGTCATTGAAGATAACGCAGTGTTGCAGAATCTCACACACAGCGGCTCCTTTATGGTTAGCAGCAGCCTTCAGAACTTCTCCTGTACCGGGACCATCTGTAGCTACACAGCGTGCAAAGAAACGTCCACGGGCACCGAAGCAGAGTTCAGCTGGGTGGAACGGATCTTCTACCGTACCATAAGGAGAGGATTTGCTGACGAAGCCACGGGGAGACGTCGGAGAATATTGTCCTTTTGTCAAACCGTAGATGCGGTTGTTCAGCAACAGAATGTTGATATCTATATTGCGACGGATAGCATGGATAAAGTGGTTACCACCGATAGCCAGACCGTCACCGTCACCTGAAACCTGCCAAACGCTCAGGTTAGGATTGGTTACTTTACATCCGGTAGAGATGGCGGCAGCACGTCCGTGGATAGTCTGCATCGCATACGTATTCATATAATAAGGTAGACGGCTAGAGCAACCGATACCCGAAATAACGGCAGTTTCCCAAGGTTTAACACCGATTTCTGCCAACGCTTTGTGCAGTGAATTCAAGAAGAAGTGGTCACCGCAACCCGGACACCAACGAGGTTGTCCTTTTTTGAAATCTTTAGCTGTATATTCGCTCATGATGTTCTTAAGTTTTAAGTTGATAAGTTTTTTAGTAGCTACGAGTTACGAGCTACAAGCTACAAGTCTGTTCAGAGCAGTACTTGTTACTTGTAGCCTGTAGCTTGTCACTTCTTCAGTATCTCGGTGAAGGCAGCCACCAATTCGCTTACTACGAACGGCTGTCCCTTGACTTCATTGAATTGATACGGAGTGAAATTATCTACCTTCATGCGGAGATAACCGGCAAATTGTCCCAGATTCTGTTCGGCAACTACCACTTTCTTATATTTCTTCAATACTTCAGCCGTATTTTTAGGCAGTGGGTTGATATAAGAGAAGTGAGCTAAGGCTACTTTTTGTCCGGCTTTGTTCATCTCTTCCATAGCAGAATACAAGTGTCCGTAAGTACCGCCAAAGCCTACAATCAGCAGGTCTGCATCATCTGCACAGCCTTGTACTTCTACATCGGGCACAGCAATCTTTGCAACTTTTTCTGCACGCAGGTGGCACATCAGATTGTGGTTTTCAGGATCGGTAGAGATCGCACCAGTGTTGCTGTCTTTTTCCAGACCACCGAGGATATGAGTATAGCCTTCTTGTCCCGGAATGGCCCAGTAACGTACCTGGTTCTCAGGGTTGCGTTTATAAGGAGTATAGTTATCCTTCATTTCAGGAGTAACATACTGAGGTTTGATTTCAGGATATGTATCCAGATTTGGCAGCTTCCATGCTCCGGAACCGTTGGCTACGAAACCGTCTGTCAACAGAACTACCGGAGTCATGTGCTCCAAAGCCATTTTACAAGCTGCATAGGCTGCATCGAAGCAGTTTGTCGGTGAGGTTGCAGCAATAACCGGCATCGGGCTTTCACCGTTACGGCCAAACAAAGCCTGCAATAAGTCAGTTTGTTCCGATTTAGTCGGCAAACCTGTGGAAGGGCCACCGCGCTGTACGTTCAGAACAACCAGAGGAAGTTCTGTAATCACTGCCAGGTTCATAGCCTCTGATTTCAGGCAGACACCCGGACCGGAAGTGGTAGTTACAGCTAATGCACCTGCAAAAGATGCACCGATAGCTGTAGCACAGCCGGAAATCTCATCTTCGCATTGAACGGTAATGACACCTAAAGATTTATGTTTGGAGAGTTCATGTAATACGTCCGTAGCAGGAGTGATGGGATAAGACCCCAGGAATAACTTCAGACCAGCCTTTTCAGCAGCAGCAATGAAACCGTAGGCTGTAGCTTTGTTACCCATGATATCCATGTATATTCCGGGTGTTTTTATCTTACTTTCTATCTTATAAGTATGCGCTACAGAAGCATGTGTATTGTGACCATAGTCGTAGCCGGCGTGAATCACCTTGATGTTGGCTTCTGCTATTTCCGGCTTTTTTGCGAATTTCTCTCTAAGGAAATCTTCTGCAATCTTCAGATCACGATTGAATAACCAGCAAACCAGGCCGAGAGCGAACATGTTGCGGCATTTCAGCATTGCTTTATTGTCCATACCTGTTTCTGCCAGGCAATCTTTCACCATTTGAGAGATAGGAGCAGCAATCACGTCTTGCTTGATACCCATTTCTTCGATAGGATTGTCAGTCTTGAAAGCAGCTTTCTGTAAATCGGAAGCCTGGAAACAGTCTGTGTCGATGATGATACAAGCAGTAGACTTAGCAAACTTATACTGTGTTTTCAATGCGGCAGCGTTCATAGCTACCAATACGTCGCATTTATCACCCGGGGTGAATACTTTGCTGGCGCCGATGTGTACCTGGAAACCTGATACGCCGGTCAGAGAACCTTGCGGGGCGCGGATATCTGCGGGATAGTCGGGGAAAGTACTGATGTCATTTCCCACCGTAGCCGATACTGTTGAAAAGATGTTGCCGGCGAGCTGCATACCATCGCCGGAGTCTCCGGAAAAGCGGACTACCACTTGATCCAGTTCTTTTACCATCATGTCGTTTGCCATAATTTCGTATTACTATGATTAATTTATAGGATCACTTAAAATCTGTTCTTATGTTGGTTGGGGTACTTACAAAAAGTACTACGCTTTTAAAGATGCGTTTGCAAATGTCGGAAAGTTATGCGACTTGGCAAAATCTTTTCGAATTAATCTGTGATTGTGTACTAAAAGAATTGATAAATGAGTGTTTTTTGATATTTAGAGTGAACAAAACTCTGACTATGTGTCTGACTTGAACGAATAAAAGTTGCATATTATCATTTATTTTTGGTTGCATAACTGTTGACTAAATGTAAGATTGAATCACCAATATACTACTGTTTGTAGCTAATTTAGGTTAACACTTTGATAAAATCTTGTGTAGACTGTATTTCTTTAACTTCTCGATAAAAGATTCGTTCGCCCTTGTTAAATCGGGAGAATGCTTTATCTTTGCAACAGCAAATGTTTTTGGTCCTGTAGTTCAACGGATAGAATAGAAGTTTCCTAAACTTTAGATAGGGGTTCGATTCCCCTCGGGACTACAAAACAAAAAAGGGAAGCCATTTATTCGGCTTCCCTTTTTGTTTTGTTACTATATAGTTCTTATTTTGCTACTTCAACAGCAGGCTCAACAATCTTTTTGTTCTTCATCATCATATATGCGATAGGAGATGCAACGAACAGAGAAGATAATGTACCGATTACAACACCGAGAATCATTGCAAATGCGAAACTGCGAATAGAGTCACCACCAAGGATGAAGATACACAGCAGCACGATTAATGTACTCAATGAAGTATTTATAGTACGTGCCAGAGTCGTATTCAACGAATCATTGAATAATTGCTTTCTGTCACGTTTCGGGTACAGGCCGAAGAATTCACGTACACGGTCGAAGATTACCACTTTGTCATTGATAGAGTAACCGATAGCCGTAAGGATAGCACCGATAAATGTCTGGTCAATTTCAAGAGAGAACGGCATCCAACCCCAGCACAATGAATAAGCGCCAAGAATCATTAATGTATCACTGGTCAGTGCAACTACGGAACCCACACTATATGCAATGTTGCGGAAACGGATCAAGATGTAGAGACCGATGGCGATAAGAGCGAGAACTACAGACCACATGGCCGAAGTCTTGATATCATCTGCGATACTCGGACCTACTTTCTGTGAGCTGACGATACTGCCACCTGTGTGATTTTCGCGGTCGATGAATGTCTCCAGCGTGATGTTCTGCGTCAATACCGGTTTCAGCGTTTCATACAGATATGCTTCGATTTCTGAATCGACATTGTTACCTTCTTCTTCGATACGGTAGTTTGTACTGATACGTACAGTCTTCTTATCGGTACCGATAGCAATTACACTTACATTAGAATCACCGAACTTGCTGGCAATTAACTCACGTACTTGTTCCGGTTCTACGGCGTTTTCAAACTGTACCTTGAAGTTGCGTCCACCGGTGAAATCGATACTCTGGCTCAAGCCACGTACGAACAGTGAACCGATACAGATAACAAGGATAATGCCTGTAATTGTAAACCATTGCTTATTTCTACCCATGAAGTCGAAATGTACATTCGTCATCAGGTTCTTAGAGATCTTGGAAGAGAAAGTCAGGTTCAGCCATTTATCTTTATTCATGAAGTATTCATATACCAGACGTGTCATGAACACAGCGGTAAAGAATGAAATCAAGATACCGATAATCAAGGTCGTGGCAAAGCCACGGATAGGACCTGTACCGAAATTAAACAGGATAACACCCGTGATGATAGACGTTAAATTTGAGTCGAAGATAGCGGAGAATGCATTAGAATAACCGTCTGCGAGGGCTTTTTTCACACCCTTACCTGCGCATAACTCTTCTTTTGTACGTTCATAGATCAACACGTTCGCATCCACAGCCATACCCAGGGCTAACACCATACCGGCAATACCGGACATTGTCAGAGCCGCCTGGAAGGATGAAAGGATACCCATTGTAAAGAACATGTTCAGTACCAATGCGCCGTTGGCAACCATACCCGGAATGAAACCGTACATGGAGCACATATAAACCATCAATAGTATCAATGCTACGATGAATGAGAATACACCGGCGTTAATAGAAGCCTGTCCCAAAGACGGACCTACGATATCTTCCTGAACGATACGTGCGGGAGCCGGCATCTTACCGGATTTCAGTACGTTTGCTAAGTCCTTTGCCTGTTCGGGAGTAAAGTGACCCGTGATTTGTGAGTTACCACCTGTAATTTCAGTATTTACATTCGGTGCAGAATATACATAGCCGTCCAATACGATAGCGATGCTCTTACCGATGTTTTGTTTAGTCAACTGTGCCCAGCGGCGTGAACCGTCTGTATTCATTGACATACTTACGGCAGGTTTACCAAACTGATCGTATTCGTCTTTAGCGCTTACAACAACATCACCTTCCAGCGGAGCGCGTCCGTTACGTTCGGTTGAGCGGATAGCGTAAAGTTCGAAAGTTTGTCCTTTCGGATCATATTCATAAGCGGAAACACCCCATTTCAGACGAAGGTCTTTCGGGAGTTCGGCTTGAATTTCTTTCATGGAAAGATATTTGTTGATGTCAGCAGTATCCTTGTAATTAGCATAAGCTACAACAGGACCTTGTCCGCTGGAGTTAACCTGCAGTACAGCCAGCAACGGATGTTCTTTCTTGATTTGTGCAAGATCGACGGATTGTGCTTTGTTTTCACCTTTCAATGCAGCGGCAAGACTGTCGGCGGTGCTGGTAGCTTGCGCTACAACCAGAGCAGCGGTGCTGTCAACAGCTGCACTGTCAGCAGGTGCTTCATTGGCTAAAATGCTACGCAGTTTGTTATCAGCAGCTTGCAGATAAGGTGCAACATCCTTTGCGTTGTATGTTTCCCAAAACTCCAGATTAGCGGAACCTTGAAGTAATTTTCTTACACGTTCCGGTTCCTTGATACCCGGAAGTTCCACCATGATACGTCCCATCTTGTCTTCCAGACTTTGGATGTTGGGCTGAACCACACCAAAACGGTCGATACGAGTACGGAGTACGTTGTATGAGTTGTCAACAGCGGCTTTTACTTCCGTGCGCAGTACCTTTTCTACTTCCGCGTCGGAGGTCTTTTGGTTAACTTTGTCTTTTAACTGTTGAGTGGCGAAAAGCTCGGAAAGACGTGCGTCCGGAGCAATTTTGTGATACTCTCTCACAAACAACGTAATGACGTCGTCCTGGCTGCTAATAGCCTGTTTTGCAGCATTTGCCAATGCTTGATTGAATGCTTCGTCGGGTTTGTTGTCCGCCAATGCTTTGATTACATCGGGAACGGAAACTTCGAGGATGACGTTCATACCACCCTTTAAGTCCAAACCTAAACTGATCTCCATCTCTCGGCACTGTTTCAGTGTCCAATTGCCGAAGAATACTTTCTCATTAGCCAGAGAATCCAGGTAGTCCTGCTCTACTTTCACATCGCCTTTTGCAAACTCTTTAGCCTTATTGGTATAATGGCGAGTCACAAAAGAAAAGGAGAGATAGAACACACACACCAGTGTGAGCAATACCGCAAAAACCTTTACAAATCCTTTGTTTTGCATGTTACTTTTAGTTTATTATGATTACTTTTTTAATTAATTTCTGTTGCGTACAAGGCTGCAAATATAGTTTTTTTTTCACATTCGGAAGTAAAAGGAACTCAAATATTTGCACATGATAAAGAATTAACTCCCTCCGTATAGCAATGTTTTTATTTCATTCCGCGATTTTTTAACATCGGTTCCAGTTGTGGCTCCGTTCCGCGGAAGTTCTTGTAAAGAGTCATCGGATCTTCGCTGTTACCCTTTTCCAAAACGTTATTCCGGAAGAGGTCGGCTGTCTTTTTGTCAAAGATGCCGTGTTCCTTGAAAGCTTCGAAAGCATCGTTGTCCAATACATTTGCCCACAAATAGCTGTAATAGCCGGCAGCATAACCGCCAATGATATGGTTGAAGTAGGTGGTACGATAGCGTGGAGCTATCTCCGGAATAAGCCCCAGTTTGTCCATGGCCTCTTTCTCATATGCCAATACGTCCAGGTTCTGGGTGTCTGTCAGGTTGTGCAGATTCATATCCAGAATGGCAGCAGCCAGTAATTCGGTGGTCATGAAGCCTTGGTTGAAGGTTTTCTGATTCAGAATCTTTTCAATAAGGCTGTCGGGGATAGTTTCGCCGGTTTGATAATGTTTGGCATACATTTTCAATACTTCAGGTTCGATAGCCCAATGCTCATTGATTTGTGAAGGCAACTCAACGAAGTCGCGTACTACGTTTGTGCCGGAAATACCTTTATAGTTGCATTTTGTCAGCAATCCATGCAGGGCATGACCAAATTCATGGAACAGTGTTTCCACTTCGTCAATAGTCAGCAATGAAGGCATATCGCCTACGGGCTGTGTGAAACTGCATACATTGCATACCAACGGGCGGATAGCGCCTTGTTGTTCGCGATAGTTGCTCATCCATGCACCACCGCTCTTACCCGGACGGGGGAAATAATCTACGTAGAAAACACCCAAGTGTGAGCCATCTGCATCTTTCACTTCGAATACTTCTACATCGGGGTGGTATACGGGGATACCTTCCAATTTCGTTAAAGTGATGCCATAAAGTTTATTAGCTACAGCGAAAGCGCCTTCGCGTACATTTTCTAACTTAAAGTAAGGTTTGATTTCGTCTTCTTCCAGATTGTATTTCTCTTTGCGGAGTTTTTCTGTATAGAACCACCAGTCCCACGCTTCCAGTTTTTCACCTTTGCCTTCTTTATCCATTATGTTCTGCAATTCAACAGCTTCGGCTTTTGCTTTTGGCAATGAATAGCTCCACAGGTTGTTTAAGAAGTCCATAACGGTTGTGGAATTTTTAGCCATCGTATTGTCCAAAACAAAATTAGAATAACAGTCGAAGCCCAGTAATTGCGCTTTTTCAAGACGCAGTTTTATGATGTCTGTAATAATCTTCTTGTTGTCATTCTTGTCATTGTTGTTGCCGCGGTTGATGTAGGCCTTGTACATTTGTTCGCGTAACGGACGATTTTCTGAGTATTGCAGGAATGGAAGACGACTGGCATTACCCAATGTAAACAGCCACTTGCCTTCTTGTCCGTCTTCTTTGGCTTTTTCAGCGGCGCTTTGACGGAACCAGTCGGGCAGTCCGGCAAGGTCTTCTTCCTTGTCTATATAAAGTTTGAAGGCGTTGTTTTCATTCAGAACATTATCACTGAATTTGATACCTAATGTAGAAAGTTCTTTGTTGACTTCGCGCAAGCGTGCCTGTTTATCAGGGGATAAGTTTGCACCGGAACGGACAAAGCCTTTGTAGGTCTCTTCCAGCAGGCGTTGTTGTTCGGTAGTCAGTCCCAATGCATCTTTCTGTTGGTATACAGCATCAACCTTCTTGAAAAGATCCTGATTCAGTGAGATATTATCACTGTGTTCGGACAATGTCGGGGCGAGTTTAATAGATAATTCTTTCAGATCATCTGTTGTTTCTGCTTCCGTCATATTATAGAAGATGGCACTAACCCGGTCCAGTGTCGGGGAACTATTATCAAGAGCAACGATTACATTTTCAAAGGTTGGCGCTTCGGAGTTGTCCACTATTGCATCTATATTTGCATTTTGCTCTTCAATGCCTTTCAGAAAGGCAGGTTCATAGTGTTCCAATCTGATTTTATCGAAAGGCGGTACGCCGTGTTCGGTTTGGAACTCAGTCAGGAACGGATTGGTTTCCGTTTGCGTGGTACAGGAGTACATCATACAACTTGTAGCTAAAATAAAAATACACTTCTTAAACATAAGTTTTAAGTATTAGGTATAAAGTATTAATTATTAATTCGTTTTTCAGTCTTTTCTCTTCAGATAACACCAGATTGGATAATGGTCGGATTCTTTTATAGAACGGTCCACCGTACAGTTATAAGGTTTAAGGTTTTTGCTTGCCAGGATATTGTCTATCCGGAAATAGAATTTATTCTGATTATAAGAAATACCCAGCCCGCGGCCGGACTTGGTAAAAGCATCATTTAATCCTTTTTCAATGACCCGGTGTGCATAGGAAATGGGAGTATCGTTAAAGTCGCCGCAGACAATGATATAAGGGTATCGTGACGCTGCGATTTCCTGGGCGATACTGTCTGCTTGTGGGGCGCGAATGGCGGATGCTTCTGCCAGTTTGCGGATGAGCAGGCGTGCACCGCTTTTAACTTTTTCCGTTTCAGGAGATTTGAGCATACTTTCGTAGACTACTTTGTCTTCTTTAGTCAGCTTGTTAGATTCCAGATGATTATTGATGAGCATTACGGTATCTTCTCCCATTTTCAGTTCATAAACCACTGAGCCATTGTATTCACTGGCATAATCCAGTTTACGGGATGAAAGAATAGGGAATTTAGAGTAGCAGGCTATCCGGTTGGTGTGGCCTTTTCCACTTCCTCTTCCCACTATCTGGATGTTATGATAGGGATAATCTTTTAAAGCCTTTTCCACATCTTTCTGGCTGAGATAACGGGGAGATTCTATCGTTTGGTATTCTTGCAGGCATAAGATATCTGCTCCGCTATTCTTCAGATAATTCAGAATGAGATTCTCACCATCCTTTTTGACCGCTCCGTCGAAGCCCATGATGTTATATGACAAAACCTTGAAACTGTCTTCGGGTAATTTGCTTGTGTGGAAATTGAGCGGGAAATAAGTCCGTATTTGTGAATAGCATAAAAGAAATGCTACCAGTGGAAAAAGTGCAAACTTATACTTTTGGATAATAAGCCAAAAGATGAAAAAGCAGATGTTTATCACCTGGAAAATAGGAAATGTCAGCCCGAAGCAGGACTCTACGGGGTGAGCAACCGGCTTGATGTGCGGGCTGTAAGCGGTGAGAAGCAGCAAGCTTATAAAGAAAATATTAACCGCTAAAATCAGATAGGCTACGAATTTACCAATATGCTTTATTCCCATTTTCTGTACTATCGTTTGCTCGCATCGAAAAGACTTTTCTTTTCTTCTGTGGTCAGGCTTTCATATCCTGATTTTTTCAATTTATCGAGGATACGGTCTATTTCTTCGGATTGAGATTTCTTGCGGGCGTTGTAGTCATAGTCTTTCTGACGGCTGTTACCATAGTGAACTTTCATCTTCGGTTTGCGGGGCTTGAAACTGAACAGTGAAATGATAGCATCTAGAATTTTGTTAATCCAGGCAGTGATATCTTTTCCTTTACTGAGTCCGGCAGCAAACCAGAGTCCCGCCAATGCACCGCCCAGATGGGCAATATGTCCGCCTGCATTGCTGGATGTAATGAACAGTAAATCCGTACCGATGACAATCAGTGCCAGATATTTCAACCGTATCGTACCAAAGAGGAACAGCCGGATGGGGTAGTTAGGTTCGCGGTACGCTGTAGCAGCTACGATGGCAAGCACGGAAGCGGATGCCCCCAACATGAATGAATAATCGACCATCGGGCGGAAATACGGGAAGATATTATAGGCTGCCATGTACAATAATCCACCGCAAATACCTCCTAGGATATACGCCCCGCGCAGATGTTTGGCCGAGAAGAACATCAGGAATAGTGCTCCGAACCAGTATAGCCACAACATGTTGAACAAGATATGTAAAAATCCTGCATGCATAAACATATATGTGAACAGTGACCATGGCTGTATGATGAACTGTGTGAGTGAAGCGGGCAATTCCAGCCATTCAAACGCACCGCCGAGGCTGCGATTGAATAATTGCAGAATTACTTCCGTCAGCGTAGTGACTACAAAAACAGCTACGTTGATATAAATCAGCTGGATATAAATATTCCCTCTGCGAAAAGCTTCTTTAAGGTCAGTTATAATAGTACCCATTTCCTCTGTCTTTTTTTCTCCAGTACATTATCAGTATAAAACCGAATATCATACCGCCCAAGTGTGCGAAGTGCGCTACATTGTCGTTAGGATTGTTGGCAAAACCAGCGTACAGTTCAATCAGTGCATATCCGATAACAAAGTATTTGGCTTTTATCGGAAACGGCAACGGAAATATGAATAGCGGCTGGTTGGGGAACAACATTCCGAAGCCCAGCAAAATGGCATACACGGCTCCTGAAGCTCCTACGGTAACTCCGTTTAAGAGAGCATTCAGATTTGCCATGGGCGGATAGGTGTAATTCATATTATCCCGTATGATTTGAGCGCCTTCCTGATATACGGTATTAATCATTTCCGGACTCATTCCGGTCTTTGCAGCCTGAATGCGTATGTAAGTTACCAGCATGCTGATTAAGCCTGCGCCTATACCACATATCATGTAGTAAGATAAAAAACGTTTGGCTCCCCATACTTGTTCGAGTATGCGACCAAACATCCATACGGCAAACATGTTAAAGAAAAGGTGCGTAAAACCTCCATGCATGAACATGTATGTGATAAGTTGCGCTATGTTAAAGTCATCGGCAAGAAAGAAATGAAGTCCCAGATAACGGGCTAAATCAAGATGATAACTTTGGGCAACAATGGTCGCAAGAAAGACCAGTACATTAATGATTAATAGGTTCTTAGTAACTGTTGGTATAGCATTCATAATTTATTATTTCGTTCAATAAGTCGCAAAAATACGAATAAATTCTGTTCTATAACAGAAAAACGCCTTTCTATTCTTTATTTTTCGCCAAAATCCAATCTTTTTTTAATGTTTTTATTTGATATTCAGAAATATTGCTCTATTTTTGTAGAGGTTTGTGAACGACTAATGCGGATATCTTTTGTGTAACATATTAATTCTTTAATTTTAGTATTATGAATAAGTCAGAACTTATCAACGCTATGGCAGCAGAGTCCGGTTTGACAAAAACGGATTCTAAGAAAGCATTAGATGCTTTCATGGCAGCAATCACGAAAGCCCTAAAGGCTGGTGACAAAGTATCATTGGTTGGCTTCGGTACGTTCTCTGTATCAGAGAGAGCAGCACGTCAGGGCATTAATCCTTCTACCAAACAGAGTATTACGATTCCTGCAAAGAAAGTTGCTAAGTTTAAACCTGGTATGGAGTTGACTTTGGTCGTCGAATAAAGGAAGGCTATGAATGAAAAATAGAAAAGGAGGCGCTACGAGGTGTCTCCTTTTTTATTATCCGTACAGATGGAGCGCGTAATTCACCAAAATGTAGTATCTTTGCGCCCGGAAAATACTTTTAAATCATGAATATAGAAGATAAACTGGTAGCGTCCGTCATCAACGGACTGAAAGCGCTGTATGGACAGGACGTGCCTGCCGCACAGGTGCAACTGCAAAAAACCAAGAAAGAATTTGAGGGACACCTCACGCTGGTAGTTTTTCCTTTCCTGCGCATGTCGAAGAAAGGACCGGAGCAGACAGCACAGGAGATTGGCGAATACCTGAAAGCTAACGAGCCTTCGATAGCCGCATTCAATGTGATCAAAGGTTTCCTGAACCTGACTATCGCTTCTTCCGCCTGGATTGAATTGTTGAATGACATTCATGTTGATAAGCAATACGGTATTGTTGCTGCCACGGATAATTCTCCGTTGGTGATGATCGAATATTCTTCACCCAATACCAACAAGCCACTTCACCTGGGACATGTACGCAATAATCTTTTGGGTAATGCTTTAGCCAACATTGTGATGGCAAATGGCAATAAAGTGGTAAAAACAAATATTGTCAACGATCGTGGTATTCATATTTGTAAGTCCATGCTGGCCTGGTCCAAATATGGTAACGGTGAAACACCCGAATCATCCGGAAAGAAGGGGGACCACTTGGTAGGCGATTATTACGTAGCTTTTGATAAGCACTATAAAGCTGAAGTGAAGGAATTGATGGCTAAATTTCAGTCTGAAGGTGCGACGGAAGAAGAAGCTAAAGCAAAGGCTGAAGCCGCTTCTCCTCTAATGAATGAAGCCCGCGAAATGCTGGTGAAGTGGGAAGCTAATGATCCGGAAGTGCGTGCACTTTGGACTAAAATGAATAACTGGGTGTATGAAGGTTTTGATGAAACTTACCGTAAAATGGGTGTAAGTTTTGACAAAATATATTATGAGTCAAATACCTATCTTGAAGGGAAAGAGAAGGTGATGGAGGGCCTTGAAAAGGGGTTCTTCTATAAAAAAGAAGATGGTTCCGTATGGGCTGACCTTACTGCTGAAGGTTTGGATCATAAGTTGCTACTACGTGCTGATGGGACTTCTGTTTATATGACTCAGGATATAGGTACAGCTAAATTACGTTTTGCTGATTATCCTATTGACAAGATGATTTATGTAGTAGGCAACGAACAGAACTATCATTTCCAGGTACTTTCCATCCTGCTTGACAAGCTTGGATTTGAGTGGGGAAAGAGTCTCGTACATTTCTCTTATGGTATGGTGGAATTGCCCGAAGGTAAGATGAAAAGCCGCGAAGGCACAGTGGTAGATGCTGATGATTTGATGGAAGAAATGATTAGTACTGCCAAAGAAACTTCTAATGAATTGGGCAAGCTGGATGGTCTGTCTCAGGAAGAAGCTGACAATATCGCTCGTATTGTTGGTTTGGGCGCCTTGAAATATTTCATCCTCAAGGTAGATGCCCGTAAGAATATGACGTTCAATCCGAAAGAGTCAATTGACTTTAATGGAAATACAGGTCCGTTCATTCAATATACGTATGCGCGTATTCAATCTGTAATGCGTAAGGCTGCTGAAGCCGGTATTGTAATTCCGGCTGAAATTCCTGTTGGTATTGAGTTGAGTGAGAAAGAAGAAGGCCTTATTCAGATGGTAGCCGACTTTGCTGCTGTAGTGAAGCAGGCAGGTGCGGATTACAGTCCCTCTATTATTGCCAACTATACTTATGACCTGGTGAAAGAATACAATCAGTTCTATCATGATTTTAGCATTCTGCGTGAAGAGAATGAGGCTGTGAAAGTTTTCCGTCTCGCTTTGTCGGAAAATGTAGCGAAGGTAGTTCGCATCAGCATGGGCTTGCTGGGTATTGAAGTGCCGGATAGAATGTAAAAACAGCTATCTATAAAAATAATCAGCCCCGGAATGTATTGGTCATTCCGGGGCTGATTGCTTTATAATCCTTTTATGCTTTCTTCTTGGTATATTTCCCTCGTTTCGGCTTAGCTGGAGCTGATGCAGCTTTCTCGCTCTGCAATTTGATGATTTCCATGCAGGCGTCCAAGTTTAAATCTTCCGGAACGATATCCTTTGGGATTTTGTAATTACTGCCTTTATAAGCAATGTAAGGGCCATATCTTCCGTTCATGATTTCCAGCTCAGGTTCTTCGTCGAACTTCTTGAGGTGCTTCTTTGCTTCTGCTTCCGCTTTTTCTTTTATTAATTCCAAAGCCTCTTCCAATTCTATTTCCATCGGATCTACGCCTTTGGGGAGTGAAGTATAAGTCCCGCCGTAGTAGATGTACGGTCCGAAACGTCCGGCATTGACAGTAACCGTTTTACCTTCATGCTCACCAAGGGTACGAGGTAACTTAAACAGATCCATTGCTTCCTCTAAAGTGATTGTTTCGATGGATTGACCTTTCTTTAAAGGAGAGAAGCGGGGTTTTTCTTCATCTTCAGCACTCCCAATTTGTACTACAGGGCCAAAACGACCGATTTTGACGCTTACAGGCTTGCCGCTAACAGGATCATCTCCCAATACGCGTTCTCCTGTTTTGTGTGCATTCTTGGCGGCGAGAGTACTTTCTACAGACGGATGGAAGGTTTTATAGAACGTCTTCATGATAGTCGTCCATTTTGTATCTCCCTCGGCAATCTCGTCAAATTGTTTTTCTACGTTGGCTGTGAAGTTATAATCCATAATGCTGGGGAAATACTGTGTCAGGAAGTCAGTCACTACTGTACCTGTATCTGTAGGTAGCAGTTTTGCTTTTTCTGCTCCGGTGATCTCAGTACGGGTGGCGTCTGTAATCTTATTTTTATTCAGGGTAATTACATTGTACGAACGTTCCTCACCAGTTTTATCTCCTTTTTCTACGTACTCACGTTGTTGAACGGTAGAGATCGTAGGCGCATAAGTAGAAGGACGGCCAATGCCTAATTCCTCCAGTTTGCGCACCAAGCTTGCTTCTGTATAGCGGGGTGGATGTTGTGTAAAGCGTTCGGTGGCAGTAATGTTTTGGTACTCTAACTTCTGGCCTTTCTTTAGCGGTGGCAGCAGATGAGTTTCATCTTCCTGTTCCACATCGTCATCATAAGATTCTCTGTATACACGCAGGAAACCGTCGAATTTCACAACTTCTCCCGTGGCACTGAAAGCCTCGGATGTATTGCTTATACTGATGGTTGCTGTTGTCTTTTCCAGTTCGGCATCTGCCATTTGAGAAGCAATGGTACGTTTCCAGATCAGATCGTAGAGTTTCTTTTCTTGTGCACTGCCTTCTATCTGTGCATTCTCCATATATGTGGGGCGGATAGCCTCATGCGCTTCTTGTGCTCCTTTGGTCTTGGTGCTGAAGTGGCGTGGATGTACGTATTTGTCTCCCATCATATTGGCAATGGCTTCTTTGCTGCCGTTGATGGCGAGTTCCGATAAGTTTACGGAGTCGGTACGCATATAAGTAATACGTCCTGATTCATACAGCCGTTGGGCTACCATCATCGTTTGTGCTACAGTGAAGCCAAGTTTGCGTGCGGCTTCCTGTTGCAAAGTAGAAGTAGTGAACGGTGCAGCCGGACTCTTCTTTACCGGACGTGTCGTAATATCTTCAATGGTAAATATTGCCGATTGGCAGCTTTCCAAGAGCTTCTGCGCCTCAGCTTTGGTCTTAAGGCGGCGTGCAAGTTCCGCCTTCATCTCAACGAGTTTTCCGTCTGTGTCGGGAACAAGGAAAACAGCAGTGACTTTATAAGATGCTTCACTTTGGAAAGCATGTATTTCACGTTCGCGCTCTACAATGAGTCGTACGGCTACGGATTGTACACGTCCGGCAGAGAGTGCAGGTTTCACTTTTTTCCATAATACGGGAGAAAGTTCAAAACCTACAATACGGTCAAGAATGCGGCGTGCCTGCTGGGCATTGACAAGATTGATATCAATATTGCGTGGTTGCTCGATAGCTTTCAGTATAGCGGTTTTGGTGATTTCATGGAATACGATACGTTTGGTATGTTCCGGTTCCAGTTTTAATACTTCATACAAGTGCCAGGCGATGGCTTCTCCCTCGCGGTCCTCATCGGAAGCCAACCATACGGTATCAGCGTCTTTTGCTTCAGCTTTCAGTGTCTTAACCAGTGCTTTCTTATCTTCCGGAATTTCATAGTCCGGTTCAAAGTTTTTTTCAACGTCAATGCTGAATTCTTTCTTCTTCAAGTCGCGTATATGACCATAGCTGGAAAGAACCTTAAAATCTTTTCCCAGGAACTTTTCAATTGTTTTTGCTTTTGCCGGTGATTCGACAATGACAAGGTTTTTTGGCATAAATTTCTGTTTTATAGTGGCTCCTGCCACTGAATTTGCCCGCAAAAGTAGAAAAAAACAATTGTTTCCACCTTATAATATGTGGAGAATATATTCTTTTTTAGCAAAAATGACTTTTTTTGCCACGCAATTTGTTAAAAACGAAAACTCACTCCACCCATGAAATTGATACCTTCTGTGGGATATCCCCAATAATATTGGTAGTCTTTGTTCAATAAATTGTTTGCACGCACATAGATTGATACGCCTTCAAAGACTTCGTAGCTACCGCCAAGGTATAGATTCCCAACCGGATCTACACGCTCGTTGCCTATCTTCTCACGAGTGATGTGCTGATAACCGAGGTTGATCAGGACAGAAGAAATCGGACGAATGTCTACCTTGAAATTTGCTTCGAAAGAAGGCATGTAATAGAGCAGCTGGTCTCCGCTGTTATTTTCTGTTTTAGCAGTTTTCCAGTCACGGTAAACGCCCGAAGCGGTGAAGGAAATAATATCCTTATAGCTGTAGCTGGCTTCGGCGCCTGCATATATGTTATGCATATTTCCTTGGAGCAATTGAAGGTATGAACCGCTATAGTTCGCAATTGCGGCAGAAGCAAGATTATTCTTTAAATCCTGATATCCACCATAAATATTAAACCATAAACCTGTTACTGGACTGGTCTTGAAGCCGAGAGCGGCATTCAGCTGTTCGTAGGTGGCATCCAGTTGTGTACTACTCTGACCATAAGGTGAAACCATTTCCAGCCTGCGGAAATCATTAGCCTGTCGTCCGCCTGTAGCCTGGGCGTAGAGAATGTAACTGTCAGAGAAGATATATTGGGCTGTCACGTCCGGTGCTACCCGGAATTTCTTGCCAAATCCGAATGCGAAATCCACGTGAGCGCCGAGACGGATTTTCCAGTCTTCGCTTTGATACAGATAATAGGGATTTAATTCCACAGAGGTATAATCTTCAAAAAGATTGTTCTTGTAGAACGTATTGTCCATGGAGAGATCTACTCCAACAAACTGCTCTTCAGAGATCGTTCCCATTGCACCGGCTTTTGTCCGTACCATAACTTCCTGTGCGTCCTGATATTGTATATCGTGTTGGCGTTCGTAGAACATCAGGTTGGTTTCGGCATGAAATTGAAGCGGTAATTCTTCGCTGGTTGATTTTATTCCGAAATGTACATCACCCGACAGGAATTTCTGCTTATTATTTGTGCTGCCGGGCATGAAGTTGAAGTTGCTTAGCCCGAAGTTTCCGGCTACATTTAAGTCCATTTTCCGGAAAGCATGTACATAATCCATACCCGCATGTGTACGGTAATAACGTGCATCCCATTTATCCTTGGAATCAGGCAGATCTAACTTGCCATCCATGCCGTTCATGTGGAAATTCAGGTTCAGTTTGTCACTGTTAGGCAGGATGAACAGATAATTGGCACGAGCGTCCAGGTTGCCGTAATTGCCATATCCCAGACGGGCGTAGCCGCGTTTGGCTTTATCCTGGCTTTCAGCTCCTGTATACGCCTCCATGGTAGTTGCAGGGATATTTCCCGCAGGTGCGAGTGTGGCATCATATTCCACAGTCTTTTTGCTGACTGTTGGCGGCATTACCTTGGGCAGTACGTTTACTTTGGAAGCATCTATGATGTCCGGATTATATTCTTGTTCTACCACGACCGTGCGGCTCAGGGTAGTATCTTTAGCTTGCGTTTGGGCTTGCACCCAGTTCGGTATGGTTATAAGTGCCAATGCCCCGAATATATATTGTACCTTTTTCATATTTATAATTGACGAGGTTTTTACTTCAGTTTTTCTAATCTTTCATTAATCATCTGTTCGATGTCATCGTCGGCATGGTAATTCTGTTGCAGGCTCAGCAAGTATTGGCGTGCATCCAGTTTTTTATCCATTGCTACATATACATCCGACAGCAGAACGAAACTTCTTGCCAGCCAGTAAGCGTGTGGTGTGCTCTGATCAATGAAGTTGAGTATTTCCTTTTCAGCAGCAGCGTATTCACCTGCCTTATACAGTTGTTGAGCAACCAGATATTTGGCTTCGGCCCCATAAAGTGTGCGTGTATCCTTAGCCAGTGTCTGAAGGTCGTTCATGGCTTTCTTGTCGGCGCGTTGGTTCAGATAAGCCTTGGCACGGAAATACAGGGCTTCGTTGCGTAGCTCCGGTGTCAATTTGGTTTCGGCAAGCAGGTCGGTGGCAGCAGCGATTGTTTCCACGTCATCCTGCATCAGGGCGGCACTGCGCAGCATTCCTGTTTCTGCAAGCTGTCGGCGTTCGGGAGTGGTAGCTTTTGCTTTCAACTGTCTGTAGTCATTCAATGCCTGGTCAAACTGCTTACGGTTGAACAGGATTTCCGCACGTGCAATGAGTGCTTCCTGTGAATAAGGATTATCTGGATATTCCAGCAGTTTGCCGGCATGTTCCAATACGGCGGCTTCATCCTTCTGTTCTTTGCCAATCACACAAAGATAGTAATGGGCGTTCAGACTGAATGCACCGTTGGGGAAGCTTTGCAGGTAACGGGTAAAGCTTGATTTGGCAGGAGCGATCTCTCTCTTCATATATACCTTTTCTGCGGCGATATAAGTCAGAGAATCCTGCTCACTGGCATCAAAGCGGATTTCTCCCGGCATCTTGGCTGCCAGGGCGGCAAATTCATCTACGCGGTTAGCGTCTACATAGATCGATTTCAGGTCACGCATGGCGAGACGTGCTTCTTCACTACCCGGATACTGGGTTACTACATGCTTGTAAGCATCTATCGCGCGATCATATTCATCGTTTTGGTAATAAAGCAGGCCGATTTCAGCAGCGGCTTTACGGCTGACCGGGCTTTCAGGATATTTATCCAGCAATTCTTTAAATGCTGCGATAGCCTGGCGACTGTTGCTTGTCTGTACATACGAACGGCCTTTTTCGTAAAGAGCATTTACGGTATAGGGTGAAGACGGATATTTGTTTGCCATGCGGTTGAGCAATGCAACCTTACCATCATAATCTTTCTGCAAGCCGGCAACCAAAGCCAGCTGATAGAAAGAATAATCACCTGCAGGAGTTCCCATGTTTTCTGCTTTGGTATAATACTGCTTGGCTTCATCGAAACGGCGTACGTGCAGATAACAGTCACCTATGCGATTGTAAGCATCTGCGAGTGCAGTGGGATTTTCTCCTTTTTCCAGTTGCGTGAATTTCAGGAAACGGTTCTGGGCAAGTGTGTAATCTTTCTCATTAAAAGCTATGTAGGCCAGATTATAGTATGCCAGTGCATAAGTTTCTGTATTTCTGTCCGGAGTAAGATTCAGATATTCACTGAAGTTACTTGCTGCTTCCTGCATCCGGTTCAGACGATAATAAGCTTCTCCTCTCCAATAAATAGCATCCGCCTTGTTTTGCAGATTATATTGTCCCAAGGCTACAGACTGGTTAAAGTAACCGATAGCTTCCTGGAATTGTGCATTGGCAAAAGACTGTGTACCGAGATGGAACAAGATTTTCTGTTTCGCCTCTAGAATTGCAGTGCTCGGGTGAGTGATTCGTTCGATGGATTTCAAGGCGGCTTCGTAACTGCGGGTATTCATGTATACCTCTACCAGATAACTGCTGACTTTGTCTACATATTGGGAGTTCGGGAATTCATTAAGGAATTTCTCGAAAACAGTAACAGATTCACCGAAAGCGGAATAGGAGGTTTCGTGAATACAAAGGGCGTAATTGTAAGCAGCCTGCTCTTTGACTTGCATATCTGCATTGGAGGCAGCAGCTTGCTCAAATGCCATGCGTGCCTTGTTCTTATCTGACATTTGCAGATAAGCCAACCCCATGTGCAGATAGGCATTTTGTGCCAGTGCGTCATTTTCAGCGGTTACTTCACCGAGGGTATTGGCCGCTTTGGAGTATACACCGCAGTTGTAGTACGAAAGTCCCAGCATATAGAGTGCATCCCGACGGGGGGCAGCCTCTTTATTGTTTTCCAGATACTTTTCAAATGCCTCCATGGCTTCGTGATACTTTCCGAAGTGATAGTCGGCATCACCGAGAACGCGGTACATTTCAGCTGTATATTCATTATTCGGGTAGGCGGACAGATAATTCTGCGCTACTATTTCCGCTTTATCATAATTCTTTTTAATCAGGTAAATCTCTGCAATATAATAAGGTGCAAGCGCTTTGTATTTGGCGTTATCCTGTAAAGACAGGAAACCGGTCATTGCTTCGTCATAACGTTGCTGGGTGTAGCGGATATAAGAAATGTAGTATGTGCAATCGGCTGCATACTTTTTACTGGTGCTACGGAGAGTTTCGAACCATATGGCAGCTTCTTTCACATTACCTGTTTTCAAATAACAGGTTGCCAGACGGTACGTCATATCGTCGCGTTCTTCATTTCCCAACAGATCGAGACGGGCAGAATTGAACATAGCCATGGCTTCATCATATTTTCCTTCGAAGAAATATACGGATGCCATAAGTGCATAAATGCGATTGGCATAGGGGGTATCGGGATATTCATCCAGATAGGCCTGCAATTTGTCTAAACTTTTAAGGTCTTTTAGTTCGTAGGCAGCACATACCAGCATATACTCGGCTTCCATCCGTTCGCCTGCGACAGGCAGGGGCTTGCCTTCTGCATCTATCTGGCGTACGAATGCTTGCAACGGTGGGATGGCAGCTGCATACGCTTTTTGTTGGAACAGTGACTGTCCTTCCTGGTAAAGTCGTTGAGGGGAAGTGATATTCTCGCTGGTCTGTGCCGTAGCGAGCAAAGGTGCACAGCAGAGTGCCGTGCATAGTATTCGGGAGAGTTTATTCTTCATAATGCAACGCGTTTTTACAAAAGTACGGGTTTTAAGTCGAATTTGTTACACTTGTTTGGCTTTTTTAGGATATACCGTAGTCTGTGCGAATTATTATTCACCCATTTCTTTCAGAAATATTCCTACTCCTTTGCGGATGGAACTCAGTCCGAAATCTTCTGTATGTATATCTTTCAGTGGCAGAAAGAAGACGTCTGCGGCATCATCCATTGCTTGGTAATGCAAGGTGTCAGTTACTGTACAGCGGAAAAATAAATCCAGGGTGTGAACGGTGAAACCGGAATACACATATATATTGGGCAAAGAGAATAGATATTCCGCCTTTTCCACTTCCATTCCTGTCTCTTCTTTTACTTCACGCGTAACTCCTTCTTCTCCGGTTTCCGCCATGTCGATAAAGCCACCCGGCAAATCCAGAGTTCCTTTAGCTGGATCCTTGGCACGGCGGCATACTAATAATTCGTTCCGTTCATTCATTATCAGTGCCACGGTGGCGGCAGACGGGTTGAAGTAATAGACGAATTCACAGTCGGCACAACGTTTGGACTTTTCATTGTTGATTTCAAAATGCACGGAACCACACTTGGGGCAGTATTTGAATTGGGAAAAAGGATGTTCCATAAATGGTTGAATATTAGGTTTAGAATGATGTATTACTGAACTACTGATTTTTAGTTGATATCTTTATCGTATGAATGATAGGGAACAAAGATATTATTTTTATCGAACATACTCGATAAAAAAAAGTACTTTCTATCGAATATATTCGATGCTTTGTCACAGTTAAAGGTAGTTTTATTTCTTTGTTACGGGGAGTACTTTATTCTGTGTATTACTAAGTTTGATTGTATAATTAAATACTACAGATTATATCTCTTTGAGATATATTTCTATTTTTCCCTTTAATGGTTGCAAATCAGTTGTTATAATGTACTAAATGTTATTGATATAGCAATCATTGGCAGAGATAAATACTGTTATAGTGATTTAGAAGAAAGGCCCTATCACTCATTTATCATGGTGTAGGACCTTTCTCTAAATTAACAAACAATTAACTTATTGAACCAGAATCTTTTTTCTTGCCAGCAGATAGATGCCTTTTTCCAGTCCGGTGACAGCAGTGGTACCTTCCTGTACTTCAACCTGACGTACCATGTGTCCGGCTGTATCGTAAATGGAAAGCGTACGCTCGCGGTCACTCTTGATGTAAAGGACACCATATCGGACATAGATTTCTATTCCATTCCATGCGTCGGAAGGTAGTGCTTCTATGCCGGTGATTTCTCCTCCTATTCCTCCGATACTGTAAAGTTTTGGTGCGTTGACTATTGCCTCTTTGCTAATCAGATAAGCTTCGAAGGCTTGCACATTGCGCAAGTTACGGACGAACGCGCCACCCGGGGCGATATTCTCATACGTAGCTGTGTTGATGGCATACACTGTGTCATGCTTGAATACCGTTTCATAAACTGGGACCATAATCCGGTTGCTTCCTTCTATGCGTACAAGTTCCTTGTTGGAGGTTGCTTTTATCTCTACTCCTTCTGTATCTTCGGCATGGAAGAGTACTTCTCCGCTGATGTTGAACTCATCTTCATACGAATCGCTGTTGGGCATGGAGATGATATAAGGGGTATTTGCTTTCATAGCAGTGGTGTGCTGGAAACCGTCAATGGTCATTTCTGCCAGCCAGAAAGGTTTAACCCCTTCCTTGCCACTGTTGAAAGGTGCCAGTTCTCCTTTCTTTTCGTTGCTGAAAGTTTGCACATCAAATGGTAGTGCGATTGCTTCCCAACCGGCTGCATCTGTTTTGTTGCCGGAATACATACTGAAGTTGCGTTTATAGGTAATGTCTTTTGCCTTAAACGGTTGCGGGGCACGGAAGCCTTTGCCATGAGTTAAAGTAATCTTTTCGGCTATACCGCCGATAACTACATTTCCTTCATACGTGCATTCTGCTCCTTCCGGTGCAAATATAAGCAGATTGCCCATCTTGGCAGGTGTGTCGAAACTTTCGGCTGTGATAGTTGCTTGCGCATTCCAGTCTATTAGCAGCAATTGGTTGCAGCCATTGAATACGGCTTTCCCTACAGACTTTACACTGGCAGGAATTTCCATTTCAGTCAGTCCGGTACAACTGTTTAAAGCTGCTGGGGCAATCTCTGTCGTATGGTTGGAGAGTACGAGGCGTGTCAGATTGGGCAGGTTGTAGAACATATAGTCTCCTGTGACATCATCCGCGGTGAGATAATTCTCGTAGTATTTATCCCCGCCTTCTACTATACGTGTTCCGCTGATGTCAAGCCGTTGCAGGTTCGTCAGGCTTCGGATGAACTTGATGTCGGTTCCGTTGAGATAGCCGGTAAGTGTCAGATTGACGATAGCTTCCTTATCGCCTACCAGTTCGGGCAGAGTGCCGGCTGGTTCCACATGAATGGTGTCGGAAGTGTTTTGCCCGATGCAGACGATGGTGATTGCATCCTTGTTGTAGGTCTCGTCATGGGTTGCATCGTGCAACAGGGCATAGTATGTGCCTTTTTCTTCGGTCTTCACTTTTTTACCTGCCAGTAGTTCACCACCGGAGAGTATTTGAATCTGCTCTCCTTTAGGATTAAAAAGTGTGAGGAAGCAAGGCTGGTCTGCTTTCCAATAGACGGAATCTTCTTTGTTGATGTCGACACTAAGAGCCGTCAGATGTCGGATTGCAGGTTTGTTGATGCTTTCTCCCTTGTTTATATTTAGGGCTTGTATGTCCACTTCTATTTGGCTGGTATGTGTAAATGTATCCATTTCTACAATACTCCATTTGTCTGCAATGTCTTTGAACTGTAAGTTCAGCTGTAGTGAATCAGACCAGGCGAATCTGGCTTTTTTGTTTTTTTATCTGCATTAGCCAATTGAATTTCTTTTGGCATGGATTCTGGAATTATATATTCCGGCACATCAAGAAGGAAACCGTTCCATTCCAAAGAAGTAACTGGAGTGATGTCGATAGTCTTGAGTGTATTTAAATCGTTGTTTAGCCAATAACTGTATTGGCAAATCTTATTATCCGTTACTGTACCGGGTTTCATGAAATACTGTGTCAATGGGCTGCTCCAATTTCCCAGTTTGTCCTTTGTCCGGAAATTAAGATAATGTATGCCTTGTCGCAAGATTGATGCATCCAAGTCGAAAACTATTGTGCCATTTGTGCTTTCTACTGTTTTTCGTTCAGTATAATTGGTATCCAGCCAATACTCGTAACTTGTTAATGTATTGTCTGCTCCGTTGTCGTTACTAGTCCGGTAGAAGTACTGGGTCAGTAGATTGCTCCAATTTCCCCGTTTGTCTTTAGCGCGGAAATTAAGGCAATGCATACCTTGTCGCAAAGTTGATGCATTCAAGTCGAAAGCTATTGTGCCATTTGTACTTTCTACTGTTTTTCGTTCAGTATAATCAGTATCCAGCCAATACTCGTAGCTTGTCAATGCATTGTTTACTCCGTTATCGTTACTGGCCCGGTAGAAGTACTGGGTCAGTAGGTTGCTCCAATTTCCCCGTTTGTCTTTAGCGCGGAAATTGAGGCAGTGCATGCCTTGGCGTAAGGTCGATACATTCAGATTGAAAGCAATTGTATGGTTTGTACTTTCTGCAGTCTTTCGCTCGGCATAATCAGTATCCAGCCAATACTCATAGCTTTCCAGAGTATTGGTAGCTCCGTTGTCGTTGCTGGTGCGATAGAAGTACTGGGTTAGGGGAGTGCTCCATTTTCCTTTGTCGTCTTTAATGCGGAAGGTGATGTAGTGCATTCCTTGGCGGAATACAGATACATCTGCATCAAAAGATACATCGGATTGTGTATGCGCAGTATAGACTTTTGATGAAAAGTCTGTATCGAACCAGTACTCATATCCTACCAGATCTTGTCCCTCGGTTGTGACCGACAAGAGAAGCAAAAATAGTATATAAGTTAATTTTTTCATATAGTATTTTCTATAGGGTGTTATCTCCTACTTCTACTTTAATGCTTACCTTTAATTTCCCATTCTCTGTTTTAGGTGCTATGTCTTTTGAAATAATATGGGGGATGTCAAGGCTGTACTGAAGGGGCTACTACTGCCGTATAAACCAATTTGCTTGCCATCAGTACCGATGTAATCTTTTTGGGCTTGGTCGGATAGCTTGTAGGTGTTAGCATCATTATATTCTGCAGTATCACTTTGAGATTCTTCTGCCCAAAAGGTGTCGGTGTTAGGGATTTTCCAATTATTGCTCTTAGTAATAACATCATCTAATGCAGAAGTAGGATAAAGTACATTGTTGTAGACTGCACAAGATGCATTGAGAGATTGATTGTCGTTCCCCCAAAAATTCTCGAAAGAGTTTTTATAGTCTGGTATATCAATGTTTTTTATGATATTATTTTTTAGTGTACCTCTTAAAGAGTTAACCATCTTATGTATGATACAGTTCTGAATTACTATTGAAGACTGCGCTCTGTTCCGACCTAATAGAGTAATGACACAATTATTAATTCCCATATTTTGTGAATCACCAGGTTCTAACCAAGAAGCAAATCGACAATGGATAAATTGAACGTCTTTAGATGTTATCATATTCTCTCTATCTTTCCATATTGCAAAATGGGCAAATCTACATTTTGCGAAGGTTGCTGCCTCTAAATGATTTTTTACCCAAACTTGGTTATTATTATAAATGCCTTCAATATATAATCCTTTTGCCGGTTGTCCATTGATAGAATCCAGTGCTATAGAAAAATCTCCATCAATTCGTGTAGGATATGCCATCCTATTTTCTTTCTGCGCTGTTGTGTCACTACGCATTTCATATCCATTGCCGTAAATAGATACGGCTTTAGTAATATCTGTAGCATTGAACGTACCTGCTCCTAATATAATTGTGTTTCCATTTTCAGCTGCAGCCACTGCTTCCTTGAAAGCGTCTGTACCATAGAAAATTTCTGTAGCATCTCCCTTCTGTAAAGTCACTAAAAGGACTTCTTGTGCTTTTACTCCTGCAATGCAGGTGCAAGCCATTACTAACGAAAATAATACCTTTTTCATAATCTTGAATTTTAGTAGTTAATATTTTATTTCTTTTTTATCGTTCTTGTTCCCGGGAATGCCGGATCATCAATGCTCGGGTCTGTCTTTTTAGTTTTTGCCGTTGTGGTACCGCTGTAAGCATATCCGTTTTTGTTATGAGCATACGCCCGAATATAATAGGTTGTATATCCGATAAGTCCTGTCATTGTCGCTGACATTTCTCCTGTGGTACCGTCTATCTTGATTATTCCTTCATTTTCTTCTATAGTCGGCGTTCCTGTATGGCTATAGACGAATCCCCGTTCATCAATCTTCGCTCCTCCGTCACTCGAAATCGTTGCGGATGCATCGAGGGTAGATGGGGTAGGATTGCTTGCGGAGATATTTTCTATTGTAGCAATGGTGGAACTCCCCGTCTTTATCTTAATGAATGCACTACTGTATCCCACTCCTTTCGGGTTGATGGCATAAGCCCGTACATAATATTCCGTATTATACTTCAGTCCGGTCAATACAGCTTCAAAATCATTTCCGGTAGAGGACGAGGCGACAAAGTCATTATCCAGGGTCGGTTCGGAATTGCTTGTACTCCAGCAGAACCCTTTTTCGGTGATGGTAAGTCCACCGTTGTCTGTGACGGATGCTTTTATGATTGCATTATCATCGTTTACCTGTACTTCCTGAAGATTGCCGAGTGTCGGCTTAAAAGTTTGTTGCGTCTTCACCGTAATACTGGTGCTATAGAACACACCGTCGCGGGTACGTGCGTAAGCACTAATATAATAAGTTGCCCCTTCTTCAAGTCCTGTTATTGTGAAGTCTACGGCGTTTCCTTCTGACTCATCTTTTGCTGATGTGTCATTAATTGTCGGTGAAGTTACCGTTTTGCTAAAGCAAGCCCCTTTTTCGATTATACTGAAATCGGCAGCTGCCGTAATGATAGATTTAATATGTACGGATGACACATCCAGGTCACTATAATCCGGTACTGATAGGGAAACTGTTTGTTTGACGGGAGTAGTACACTCTATGGTATTGCTGTAGCCGATTCCCTTTTCATTGAGAGCATACGCCCGGATGTAATATCTTTGTTCCGGTTTTAATCCTTCGATGAGAGCGCTGAAAGTATCTGTCGTCTCTTTAACTTCTATTTTGTTCCCATTCACGGAAGGTTCGGCGGTTTCCGCACTCCAACAGAATCCCCGTCCGAGGATGTCGAATCCCCGTTTGTCCGTGATGGTTGCCGATACTTTCATGCTGCTAGCGGTCAGGTCTTTGTCCGCAATGCTGCCCATATTCAGGCGCGGGGTCTTTTCGGTGATACTGAATGATACGATTTCTCCCCGCTTTATGCTGTATCCGCTGGAAGCGTAAATACAGAAATAGTAGGTTCCCGGTGACATCTCTTTTAAGTCGCAGAGGTATTTGTTGCCTGTATTTGAGGAAGCGGTTTCCTTTATGGCCTTTTCGCTTCCGGAAGTGATGATTTCCTCCGAAGTGGCGATTAGAAATCCGATTTCATTTTGAATCGTGCTTTGAGGATTGGTTGCCACTTCTCCTGAAAGAGTTATGTCTATGCCCGGTTTATCGAGGTCTTCTGCACTTCCGGTCGTCACGGTGGGTGCAAAACTTGTAGGTTCGGTATCCTTTTCACATCCTGTCACCCATAGCAACAGGCTGCACCAAATGATATATTGTAGTCTTTTCATTGTTCAAATAAGGATTAAGATTAAGAATCAGAAAAAGAAGCCTATTCCTGCACTGAGTTCATGATATTTGAAGTTGACGGTTTGGAAGCCGACGGATATGGCGAACTGTCCTAAACGGCCGATGGCTCCCACTTCGGCTGCTACACCAGTGGCAGAGTGGTCAGTGTTTTTCACCAGTTCGCCGTCTATCGTTTCCCATGCCAGCACCCGGTTGCCGTATCCGGCACCAATGTAGGCATACAATGGCTTGACAATTTTTCGTAAATATCCTGCTGTGATGGACATGCGTGCTTTGGTTGTAGCACCTTCCTTATAATAAGGAGTACCTGAGCCGTTGCTCAATGCCCCTGTGTCATCGCATTCCAGATCGGTGGAGGCTGAGCCAAAGTCGCTGCGGAAACGAATGTATGCTCCGTTGTTGCTGACTATGCCGACCATCGCCCCATAAGAAGTTTGTGAAGGGTGATAGCCGACTTCCGCCATTACCAGTGTGCGGCGCGGTTCTTTGGGCTTGATGGTCGATTTCATCTTGAAAGTGAGGCTGCTTGTCTGCCCGGCTTTAATCGTTACGGTACTATCCATTGGGAAGAAGAACTCTTTTTCTATACGTACCCGATAGTCTTTCAGGGGTAAGCGGTCACTTTTATAAGGAGTTTGCCCCGCCAATTCGTTGTCTATATAAACTTTGGCATCCTGTTCGGGCAGGGAGAAGATTTCCAGATATCCGAATCTTGGTTTCAGCGTTACGCTTATGATTTTCTGTTCGCTGCCCAGGTCGATGATCCCGGCTTCGGGGGCATACATGGGAGCTTCTACGCGATAGGTATGGGTACCTTTTTTCATGGTGGCGGTGAACAGTCCGTTTTCGGTAGGCACTTTGTCATCATCCATGTAGATGTCGGCTGTTGCCGGGTCGGGGCGCATGACGATGAGTTGAGTATTGGCATCCACGGGTGTTTGTTGTGTGCCGTCTCCTACTTGTATTTCCATTTCGTAGACAGTAGCTTTCTCAATAATGTCGGGATAGAAGTAATTGCGGAGTACACCGAACTTATCGTGCATGATTGAGATGCGCCGTGCTCCACGGGGGATGTACAGCCAGATTTCTCCGGGTTTGTTTTCGCGGGTAACGATGCCGAGCGCGTCCGGTTCGAACATCAAGTCTTTTTCAGTTGTGACGATGCGGATGAGGGCACATACTTCTCCGTTCTGATCCCGTTGCGGAGCGGTGATCCGGGCGGTGACATCGGTTTCCATCCGGTTGAATGCAGTTACCTGGATTTTGTTTTGCGCTTCTGTAGTAATGGCTGCGAAGAACAAACACATCGTTAAAAGAAGTTTTGCCGACAACCATTTTGTGATTTTCCTGTTTGTCATAGCGTGTTTTTCAGTTTCTTCCGTCTATCCTCTCCGGCGGAGGTTACTATATAAAAAAGCGTGAGGACTGTTTCTGTTCATCTATCCTCTAAGGTTCTGGAATACCTTGCCCCAGATGAACAACAGCCCTCACGCCTATGTTATGTATATAACGTAGACGTGAAGAAACTGTTGCTATTGCTCCGGGGCGAATTTTCCAGATTCTAGAGGGGAACAATAACTTTCGCTTCTTGCGTTCTTAAACTCACATTTTATAGTCTTATGCGTCACTTATCTCTATAAGCGGCAAAACTGATACAAATGTAGGATAATATTTCTTAATAAAGAATTTCCTTTAGATAATTTTTTATTATAAATAGTGGAATACTGGTTAATGTCTGCGTTGTTTTTTCTGCATAATCTGTTATATCGACCACTTAGCATGGATATAATGCTGTTTATCTATAAAACCGTATCCTGACATTTCTCGGATGCTGCTTGCTCTGTAGCAATTCATGTTTGGATATGACAACTATCCCTTGAATCTGAACTTTGATTTGTCCTTTCTATAAATCTACTTTTCTTCTTACAGTTCTTTCAGCTTTTTCCGGATCGCCCCATTTAACGGCTTTACGGCTGAAACTTCCGGTGTATGAGCTGAATCATCCAAAAATTACTCAGTGATGCCATACTTTATCAATCTGACAGATTGACAAAGTGATAATCCTAATGCGCGAGAATGTTTTCTTTCAAACCCTACCGGAGGGAAAGAAGAAAAAACGCAAGGATAACGTTTGGCGGAAGTGCACGATGAGAACTGTTTGTGGAAAAAGAAGGCACAGTGTTCTTCTTGTGTTCTATTTCATTCCAAATAATCTTCATCTTTAATGTAATTACAGCAAAAAGTAATATGCCGGATGATCCGACTTCGTATTCAAATAGAACCGAATAAACCGGTTTTGGAGGAAGGCTACACCCTTTTTCCCGGATGGTATCACCCTTTTAGCAGGATGGCTACACCTTTTTCCAAAAAGGGTGTAGCCATCTTACAAATTACACCGTTAGTTTTACCCTGTTACACCGTTAGTTTTGCTTAATTACATCGTTAGTTTGAGGTAAACCGATGATTTATTTCAAGGAAAATGAGGATTCATTGTTCCAGAAGAGCATTTTTAATCCAAGCGTGTGTTAGCGGAATTCGTGTATTGGCATCTTTATGGTTGTAAAGCAGGAATATTAGCGTTATTATTCTTATTCGTCAACCATAGTCGTGTTGCGTCTATATATCGTGTGTGTTGCATCTATATATCGTGCAGATTGCATCTATATATCGGACGCGTTGTATCTATATATCCAATGGCGCCCATATATAGTGTCTTTTCCTGTCTTTAGCCTAAGAGCTGATAAACAGAGCATTCTAATAATGACTGAAAGAACTGAAACAAGATGTCTTACAATATTTTTGAATAAATAATAGTTGATAAATAAGAAAATCATTAAATTTGTAATTTGTTAAACGTATCTCTTATATGAATCTTTTTCAAAAAGCGAAAGCTGCTATAATGCATTTTATGAAAAACAGGCATGGCTGCAAACTTGAAATGTATGACGAAAGCGTTGTTGAAGAACAGCCTTTGTCAACAGAAAATATAACATTTTCATTTTGCAATATAAATTATCTACAGGATGAAGCTTTTATCTCATTGGTTTCTGATGAATTAAAAGTTCCTGATGATAAGGTTGACATAGGTATAAGAAGGATGATTAAAGATATGCGGCAAGATATCATTTGCTGCATTGAATATCCGTACATTGATGTTTACTATAGAGATACTTATTACTCTTTTTATTCTAAAAAGCACTGTGCTTATAGTCGCTATTGTTTCAGAATATCATTCTTTTCGGGTGATGTAAACGAACACAACTTTTACGATCTGGATCTTTCCGATAAATTCTATGGATATATGGTTTTGAGGCCGACTGTACGTCGCGTTGTAGGCTATACGTTTTTATCTCCTGCTCTTTTTGAGGAGCGTGAATTTGTTTGTTGCTTATGCAAGAAAGATGTTTCTGTTTATGGGCGAAAGTTGTCTGTTACCGGGTTCCCGTTTTGTGGTCAGGACGGTGAAGCTGTGTCATGTGCGGAAATTTCTTTAATGATGATGATGGATTATTTTTCTCATAAGTACAATAAATACAGTCAACTCCTTCCATCTCAAATAATTAAAATTTTGTCAAGATACAGTAATGAGAGGCAGCTTCCATCACGAGGACTACCATCTGACATGATTTCATTTGTTCTGAGAAAAATAGGTTTTGGCATACGCACTTATACACGTCAAAAAGAAGATGCAGACTATGAGGTTTACAGTAACGATGAATTTAAAAGGTTATTGTATATATACATAGAATCAGGTTTCCCTATTATAACTTGTACCAGTGATCATACTTATCTTGTTATCGGGAAAGAAAATAAGATTGGTGAAGATAATGTTAAGTTGGTGACAATAAACGATAATGAAAGACCCTATAAACTTATTGATTATAATGAAGAAATAACTTCTTTCATTGTGCCATTATACGAAAAAATATATTTGGATGCTGAAATGATTCAAATAGGCGAAGTCATAAAAAGTCTGGAAGAGGGAATCTCTGGTTTGAAAATAAAAAAGAAAGATACAAAATATATTTATCGATGTTTCCTAACCAGTTCCCGTTCCTATAAGGAATATATCACGCAAGCCAACAAGAAAGATTCACGGGAGCATTTCGTCTGCATGGCAATGCCTCGTTTTGTATGGGTATGTGAAATGATAGACACTAAGGATGTGGTGATAAAAGATCCCAAGAAAACTCCTGTGAGTAACATTATGCTTTTTGATGCGACAGAAGGAAATGCATCATTGAATTACTTCATTATGGCTAAACTTTCAGACAGAATAATTGTTAGAACAGTAGATAATAGTCAGTATCACAGAAAAATATACAAGCAATTTATGGGAAACAAAGATATTTTTTATACCTTTGACCGCAATTTGAAAGGAGAACATACTAAATGGCAAGATTAAAAAGTACTTATTCAACTTATGTTGCGGCGCAGGAAAAGAAGGGTGCTGTAACATCTTTGTCGCATGAGGCAACTGTCCGCATTGATACGAGAATATCTAAGGCTTTTTCTTCTGCTCAAAAAAGTGCGACCGTAAAACAACTGAACTCTGTGAAACTTATGAGACAGAGAGAATTGAAAGGCTTGACAGGCAATGCGATTATTTAACAAGAAAAAGAAAAAAAGTAGATTCATTTCTGAAGGCCAGTCACCTGAAGTAAATACATTAGGAATAAAGAACGAATACAACAATAACTTATTTACTAAGATTATATTGCTCGTATTTGCTCTCTTGGGTTTTATCCTTTGTGTTTTGGATATTCGTGATGACGGGATGTTGTTGAAATTCTCTTTTGGAGAAACGGAATTTAATTATGCAGGTTCTTTGATAGGAGTTGCAGTTAAGTAACTAAGCAAAATTAAGCAGCATAATGTTTGAAATTGATCGATACTCCTT